>ERZ842401.2719-NODE-2719-length-23235-cov-7.872821_pt1 | contig 23235 bp, 1 predicted proteins | sample MGYA00521270_ERZ842401 | MGnify/ENA primary metagenome ERZ842401 (study PRJEB31892, sample SAMEA3878208) | bioreactor metagenome | biome: Moose rumen | place: Sweden | collected 2011-10 | study: EMG produced TPA metagenomics assembly of the PRJEB12797 data set...
TTATATTAATTAATAAATATATACAAAACAAAAAAAATAATTAAAAAATAAATAATTTATTATTTTTTTTGAAATATGTGATACAAGATTTTCAACATTGCTTAATTAATATAATAAATTCTCCTTAAACTAAAAATATTATAGCAAAATTAATATTTTAAGAAAATCCTAAAAATAAATCATATTAAAGCATGAGAAATATTTTTCCAATTTTTTTTATTTTCTTATTCTTTCTCTCTGTTTTTGCAAAATCTGCGGTGGTTGTTATAAATATCAACAACAAAACGGATTTAAATCCTGTCAAAACGGTCGGATTCCAAGGCGCCTTTGCCTTAGTTACAGATACCATGAACTCAAGTTATTTTAACCGTTCGGATATCGAGGATGAAGAACTGGATGCCGACTTTTTTGATGATAGTGGAGGTTCCTACTCTTTAAAATGTAAATTTTGGAATCCAGAAGGAATGAATATAGCTATTATTTGCCCAATTAGCAATGGAATGTACTATCATAGTAACCCATATTTTTTTATTGATAATGGATACTTCCAAAAAGGAGATCTTACAATATTTATTCATGGCGATCCAGAATATTATTTCAAAATAGTCCCAAAACATTTATCAATTCCTTTCATATATTCAGAACCACAGAAGATAAACTTGGATGAAGATAAAGAAACATATGACCTCAAATTTAAAGTCGCCTCTTTTCAAGATGAAAAGCTTGCTCTCGTTGATAAGCTGGATAATTATTCTATTACTGACTTCGATCAAGTTATTTTCAAGGAAAATCAAATTATTTGTAGCATCAAGAAAGAAAAGATCGAAGAAGTGATGACTAATAATTTTGAACCAAGGCTGGTCTTATTAGATAGTGAATTAGGAGTTTTTGATTTCGAGTTTGTTCTCGGTATAAATGTCCAATATAGCAAGCCAAAACAAGATGTCCCAGTTAATATCATTTCTGCCTTAAATCCTATTTCGGAAAGACAATCCTTTTCTGCCTTTGATACAAATGTTTCAGATATATCACCATTAACTACAAAAAAATTCCAGTTAGAGGTTCAGTATAAAAAACCAGATACAATTCTTATTGATTGTTATTTTAAAAAATATGAGTATAAGGGATGGCCTATGCTATTAATATGTGAGAATCCTGATGACGATTTTTCATTTTATTCAACTGACATAGTAAATTTAAATGCTGTTCATTATAAGTACAATTTCATAATATTTTCAAATGAAATATATAGTCGTATAAATATTGGAGGAAATAAAAGTCAAATTCTTTTTAATTATCCTCAAGTTTTAGATTTTACCCTCGCAGATACTTACACAATAAACTATTTCATGATAGGCTCAGAAAATTTAACCAATTTAAAATTTGTTGAAGATTCACCTAATTTAATATGCCAAGATGAACAATATATGAAAATATGTGAAGTTCCTAAATCTCATTTTGATGGAAAGAAAACAGGGATTTATTTAACACATTATAAGAATTATATGAATATATTATCAGTCGCTTACGATGCGCGAGTTGTCGAAGTAATCTTGGAAGAAAATATTTTAATTAATGTAAACTTAAAAGATAATAAAGAAACTAAACTCATTGGAGAAGAAGTAATAGATAAGGAAACAGGAGATATCACACTACCAACTATATCATTCGTAACAAATTATGATGATACAGAAAGTAATATATTCAATATTTCAGATATTGAATCCCTGACTTCTTTTGAGACTAAATTTACCGGTGAAGATGGTGATTATTCCGCAAGTTGTCGATTATGGAAGCCACAAAATGAAAAATTAAGGTTATTTTGTAAAACAAAAAATTTAAAAGGGAGTTATACATTTCCTCGAGTTTCTTTTAACTACAAAGGAATTAATATAATAATTAAAACAGATGATTATTTCCAAATTCAATCTGTACCTACTCCTATGTCATTCTTATATTATGATAATCAAATGCTCATGCTAGATGATGAACAAGAAAAATATGTTTTGAGATTTAAATGCGATTATTATAATAAAGAAGGTCTTGCTCTAACAAACGGTTTGACTTATATTCCTTTGGATAAATGCGCAATAATAGAAAATGAATTAATATGCCATATACAAAAAGAAATAATAAAAGAAAATTTACATGAAAAAGGCAGATTTAATCTTTTAGCCTTCGACAAATATTCAGGAGTAACAACTTTAGATACTGTATTTGAAATATTTATTAATTTTAACGATAAGATAGAAAAAGAAAATATAACTATATTAATCGGTGCCCCTGAAGAATTTGGTATATTTGTAGAGGAAAATATAGCCTTTAGAACTTATAGAGAGCCTTTTAATTATTCAGATTCCATTCCTAATATAACTACAAACGAATTTAATATGACATTTGATAATTCTTATTATCAAACAAATTATTCCTGTTATTTGAAACACATAAATGGATTTAAATATTTAAATCTTTTATGCTATATGACAGATTATGGAACATTTACTTTAAGTCAGCAAGAAAAGACATTAAATAATATTCATTACAAATATAATTTCATTATAAAGGTAGAAGAAAATTTTAATGATTTCGAAGTATCACAAACTAAAGGCACTCGTATTAAATTAACTTATCCTTATTCAATGAATCTTTACTTAGAAGAATCAGTTACAATTAAATATATAATGGATAATCCAACTATAGAAAAGCATATATTTATTTCTTATGAAGATTCTCCTAAAGATAAAAAAAATATAGCATGCGAAAATTATGGCATCCTAAAAAGTTGTTATGTACCTATTGATTATTTCGAAGAAAAAAAAAGTGGATATTATTATACTTATCATGATGATCCTAATGGTGGTATTGCTCCTTATTATGAATCAAGTTCTTTTAAATTTACTTTACCTCCAAGTAATTTGATAATAATGAGAATAAAAGAAGAAGGCAATTCCAATATCTTAGAAATAGGAAACAAAGGTATTATTACTTTCGTAACAAATTATAATGACTCCATTAATAATATATTTAACGAAACAAATCTCGAATACAAAGCAACATTCAATACTACACTTGTAGACCGAAATAATCGTTATTATAATGTTATTTGTCGACTTTGGAATCCAAAAGAAGAAAATATAAGAATATTTTGCTTTTTAAATGAAAACTTAGAACAAGAAACACAAAAAATTACCCTTAATACTACTCGCTTTACTTATAAAGATTATGATATTCTTATTCTTTCGGAATATTCGATAACTGTTAAACAAAGGAATCATATTATGCCTTTCTTATATTCTGATAAACAAGAAATAGAACTCAATGATGGATATATTAATTGCGAATTAAGGTTTAAATTATTTTCTTATGACAATCAATTTTTATATATAAATAAAAATTATAATTTCTTTCCTTTAGATACTTGTAAAATTGATGATAATGAATTAATTTGCATAATAGAAAAAGATAAGTTAGAAGAAAATATAGCTCGACTTGGTGAATATAATATAAGATATATAATTGAAAAAGAGGGAATTTTCGAATTTAATTCACTATTTCCAATAAATATTATATATACTGGTAAAATAAATAAAACTATAATTAATGTGGAGGTGGGTAGATTACTAACAAATACTTCAGATTATATAGGTTTTGCCACTTATGAAACTAAAGCAACTAGTGAAAAAGACATTCCTAATTTTGTTACTGAAAGATATAAAGGATTTGATTTAACTTTTGAAGCAAATGAAACTTATTACCAAAAACAAATTGCTTGTTATTTTGAAAAAAATGAAGAAAATAATTTACTTTTAATTTGTGATGTAGATGATAATAATATTTATCATATTATTTCACAAGAAATAGGAATCATTAATGCTCATTATAAATATAATTTTATGTTTAATGCAAATCAAAGTGATGAAATGATTTCTATTTATGATAATTACGTCAAGTTTTTTTATAATTATCCAAGTGATATTGATTTAAGTTTAGAGGAATCGGCAGTAATCAAATTTTTTGTTCATAACAATTTTTATTTAATGAGTTTGAGATTAAATCCTGATTCAGAAGATTTAAAATGCGAACAAACAGGTGATAAGATTTTATCTTGTATAGTACCTGCTAGTCATTTCAAAAATAAATCAACAGATTATTATTATACTTATCATCCAGATAGAAATGGTATTTTCAGAATATTATATAGTTCTGCACCTATATTTGTTAAATTGCCGAAAGAAAATACAATTATTCTTAGAATAAAAGAAGAAAATAACAAAAATACCATTAAGGTCGGAGCAAAGGGTAAGTTATATTTTGTCACAAATTATGATGATAGTGAATTTAATTTATTTAGCGAACCATTGTATTTTGATACTTATATTTTAGATGAACTAGGAAATAAGTATGGAGTTTCTTGTAACTCCTGGAGACAATCAAATGGCACAGTAAGATTTTTCTGTGATTTATTAGATGAGTTGAAATATAAAGAACAAAAAATGAAATTAGAGCTTATAACCCGTTCTCGTTATGGAAAGGAAATAAAGATATACCAAAAAGATTATTTAAATGTTGAGAAAGTCGATTACAATATTCCTTTCTTATATGCCAATCCACAAAATATTACTTTCGAATATAAAGATGGTAATGAAGAAATAATAAGTTTTATATTCGAATTAGACTCTTATAACGGAGAAAAATTATATATAAGTGGAGAAAATGATAATTTCGCTCTTTGTGAAAATATTGGTGTTAATGATACAAAACTAAGTTGTATGATATCAGCATCAACTTTACAAAAAATAGTAGCAATAAATAACGAGAAATTTAAAGTAAGTGTTATTATTGATGGATATGGAACTATTTTATTAGATAATATCCTTATGATAAATTTAAATATAAGTGTAGATCATAAAGAAAATTTAATTATTGATTATTTCGACCTTTTGGACAATGCTTCTGAAGTAGGCTCAGTAATAGCTTATAAAACAAATGTACAAGTAAGCAATGAATTTATGACTGCTATATCAGTAATAACTCAATTTAAAAGTTTTCACACAAAACCTTTCTTGTTATTGGCGACACCGTGTGAAGAAGGAAATTTCATACTCGGAGGTCCAGATGAAACAGTAGTATTCAATGAGATACATTATAGATATAATTTAATAATTAATCCTTACCAAAATACAGATATAGTCCCTGTTAAAGGTTATGGAACAAAAATTAAATTGGTTTATCCTGAAATTTTAGACTTCACTTTTGAGCAAGAAATTGTGCTCACTTATGTAATGGACTCTCCAGAACTTGCAAATAATTTAAAATTAAATCCTTATGCAGATGAACTAAAATGCGAAACTCTTATTGGTATGAAAAGATGTGTTGTTCCTATTGACCATTTTAAAGGAATGGAAGGTGGAGAATATTATTTTGATACTTATCATTTAAATCATTTAAATCAAAGTGCGATTGATCACAATGCTCATCCGATAAAAGTTATTTTACCCCCGGATAATTATGTAATAATAAGAATCAAAGAACAAGATAATAGAAATAATATAAAAGTAGGAACAAATGGAACTATATATTTCACAACTAATTACGATGATAATGAAAAGAATATATTTGATCCTACTGATATCGAAAATAAAACATATTTTGAAACTACAATAAAAAATGTAAATAATACTTATAATGATTATCCAGTAAAATGCAGATTATGGAAACCAAAAAATGATAAATTAAGAGTATTTTGTAAATTTGATGGAAGAATATTTTATACTTATTCATTAATAACTTTTGAGAAGGCTGAATTTAAATATAAAGATTATTCAATTTTCATTATTTCCGATGATACTTATAATCTTCAGTTTTATTATCAAATTCCTTTTGTCTATTCTGATAAACAAGAAATAAACATCCAAGAAGATATAAGTTCATACGTATTCAAATTTAATGTAGATCCAGATACATATAGCAATGAAATATTTTATTTACATCAAGGAAATAGTTATATAATATTAGATAATTGCCACGACAATAATAATGAATTACTTTGTGAAATAACCAAGGATAAACTTGAAGAAAATTTAGTTATATATGATAAATCTCAATTTGAATTAGTCTATTTTAGAAATGAATTTTATTCTGCATATCAAATACCATATGATACTGTCTTTGATATAAAAATAAATTATCTTACAACTAAAAAAGAAGATGTAATTATCGAATTGGATTATTTATTAAACGAAGTTAGTGAATCAGGAATTTCAGTAGGTTATTCCACAAACGTGACTTCTTTGCCTAATTTAATGACAGATATATTTCCAATGGAATTTACTGAATTGTCTTCTGGTGCTGTAGCTGACGGTTTTTGCTATTTCAAAAAAACAACTAATAATTCCCTTCTTTTCCTTTGTGAAATAGAAGGAGATGGATATTGGTATATTCTGGAAACAAAAAATAATACTATATTAAATGATATTCATTATAAATACAATTTCATTATTCTACCACAAGATAATTATGAAATAATTACAATCGCTGGTAAAGGCACTGATGTTTTATTAACATATCCAAATATACTTAATTATACCATTGAACAAGAACAATATATAGGATATATAATGAATGATCCTTCACTAGCCATTGATATCAGATTAGATCCTAATTCGTCTCCTTTGAGATGTAAAGATCATGATAGTATAAAGATTTGCGAAGTCCCAGTTCAGCATTTCACAAGTCATAAAGATGCATACTATTATACTTATCATCAGAATCATAAAAATCAAACATCCATTTATTATGCAGCCACCCCTTTTAATATAATAATGCCTGATGAAAATGTGATTTTTATTAAAATATATCAAGAAGGTAATAAAGATATTAATGTAGGATATCAAGGTACAATATATATCACTACTGATTATAATGATAATAAAAGAAATGTATTTAATATTTCTGATATAGAAGAAAAAACAGTTTTTGAAACAACAGCGGTAGATAGTTATGATAATGTTTATAATTTAATATGTCGTTTATGGGAACCTACAAATGAAAAATTAAAAATATTTTGTAATTTAAAGGATAAAGAAGAATTTAAAGTTAAAAATATACATCTACGCTTAAATACTGCAAACTTTAATTATAATCATTACACAATAGTAATTATGAGCGAAGAATTAATACATATAAACTATTATAATTTTGAAATACCTTTTATATATTCTGACTACCAAGAAATACACATGAGAGATGATATTGAAACTTATGTACTTAAATTTAAAGCTGAACAATATAAAGAAGAATTATTATATCTTTATACCAATCATATAAGTTATATTCCTTTAGATAACTGTGAATTAGTAAATAAAGATTTAACTTGTAGAATACAAAAAAATAAACTCGAAGAAAATGTAGTATTAGAAAATAATATATCTACATATAATTTAGACATGTTTTATAATATTCTTGGTCCTGACCAAGTCGTTAATAGTTTTCCAATAATTATTGATTATCTAAATCAAAGTCAACCTAAAGTTGATATATATGTTAGAATAGATAATTTAATAAATAATGTTTCAATAATATCAACTTCTATAGCTTATTTAATAAAAATTAATGGAAAAAGAATAAATAATATGGTCTCAAATTATTTTTATTTACCTTTTATTGATGATGATAATAATAGATATCAAGAGCAATGCTACTTCAAACAAGCAGATGGTCATGATTTATATCTTCTTTGTAATATTGAAGAATATCTATTTAATGCTCATTTGGAAATATCTCCAACAGATGTATTACCTTTTAACAATATAAGTTATAAATATAATTTCATTTTATTACCAGTACAAAATAATCAAAAAATTACTGTTATGAGAGATAAAGGTACCAGAGTTTTATTAACATATCCTTCTAAACTTAATTTCACTTTAGATGATACTATAACTATTAAATATTTAATGAGTAGGCCTTATTTCGCAGATCAAATCCGATTAAATCCTGATTCAACTAAATTAAACTGCAGTATGCTAGGAAATTCATTGCAATGTGTTGTTCCTATTTCTCATTTCGAAGGAAAACAAAGTGGATATTATTTCTCTCATTATTCAATTGGGTACGAATATGATAATTATATATTATATGAATCTAATCCATTTAATGTTATATTCCCAAAAGATGATATGGTTGTTCTTAAAATAAAATCAGAAGATAATAAAGATCCTATTCAATTAGGAGAAAAAGGAACTTTATATTTCGTAACAGATTATAATGATACTGAAAGAAATATATTTGATATTTCAGATATAAGAGAAGAGACAGAATTTTATGCAAATTTAACAGATATAGAACAAAATGAGTACTTAGTTAAATGTAATTTATGGAAGCAAATTGATGGAAAATTAAATGTTTTCTGTAATATGGAAGAAAATCTTAAAAATATTGTGAATTCTGTAAAATTAAATATGGTATCATTTAATTATAAAAATTATACTATTGTTGTATATCCAAAAGATTATATAAATGCTGAAAGGCTCAATTATAATCGTCCATTCTTATATTCAGGTGAGCAAATCATTGATGTTCAAGAAGAAAAAAGCGAGTATGATTTAAGATTTTATATAGGCTCTTATTACGACGATATTATTTTTATACAAGGCTCTTTATATAATTTTGCAGTTTTGGAGCAATGCGAAAAAGTAGATAAGGAATTAATATGTCATTTAACTAAAGAAAAAGTTGAAGAATTATTAATCAAATCAGGTGAAGAATTTTCTATTGGTACTATGAATGATGTTGCGGGAGTATTTCATTTTGAATATATTACAAAAATAATCATTAATTATAATATTACAGAAAAAGAAGATCTTTATATCGAACCTGTTAGAATAAGTGACGAATATACAGAAACTCTCACTGGATTTGCAATTGAGACAAATGTTACGTCAATTCCAAACATTAATACATATTATAATAATACATTTTTGCATTTTAAAAAAACAACTGGAAAGCCTTTATTAATAGTTATCATAGTTCCTATTGAAATGGATATTCCAATGAAAAATTCCAGTAAGGAATATATTATCGATGATATTCATTATAAATATAATTTTAGAATTCAACCGTTTGATTTCCGTGGTATTACAATTCATGTCAAAGGAAATGGAACATTTAATTTATTAACTTATCCCGAAACATTAGATTTCATGAAAAATGAAATCCAAACAATTAGATTTATAATGCCATATCCAGAATTTGTAAAAGATATAAGATTTAATATTAATACATCTTCCTATTTAGAATGTACTGATTTACCTTCAATGAAAAAATGTATGGTTCCTTTAGAGCATTTTGGAAATAAAGGAAGTGGATATTTCAATACTTATCATTTAAATCATATAGGTGAATATACATCATATTATGATTCTCCTCTAATTAAAGTTATAACACCCTATGTTCATATAGTACTTTCCAAAAAATATAATCGAGATAAAATAATTATAGGAGAAAATGGTACTTTATATTTTTTTAGTAATTATAATGATAATGAAAGTAATATATTTAATGCTTCTGATATAGAAGACAAAACTTCTTTCGATACAATTATTATTGATAGAGATACTGAAAAGAATTATAATGTTAAATGTCGTTTATGGAAACCAAAGGAAGATAATATAATTGTATTTTGTGATATAGACCAAATTTTAGATAAATATTCTTATGAGTTCTATTTTAAGTCAGCTCATTTCAATTATAATGATTATATAATTTTCGTTGAAACAGAAAATAACACATTCGATATAGAGCAATTACCAACGGTTATTCCATTTTTATATTCAGATAAACAAATAATTAATATGGATGATAATAACTTCAATAATAACACCCTTGAAATTAGGTTTAATTGTGGAAAATATAATAACCAAAAATTAATACTTGTAGAAAATGAATATATAGCTTTACTTTTAGATAAATGTGAAATTGAAGGGAGAGAATTGGTTTGCAAATTACAAAAAGAAAAAATACAAGAAATTTTCCAAAAGAACAATATGGAATTACAATTATTTTATTTTGTTGATTATGAAGGTGGAACGTTATTTTCATCCTCTTTGGTTTCCTTAATTAAAATATCAAAAAGTGAAATAATAAGACAAAAAATATATGTAAAATTAACCAATTTACTTAACAACAATTATAAAGTTGGAGAATTTTTAGCCTTTGAAACAAATATAACAGACATTGAAAACATCAAATCAGATATCTTCAATATAGCTACAGTTGATAAATTCAATTATAAAGTTTGTATTTTGAGAAAAACAGAAGAATTACCTTTATTGTTACTATGCCAATTATTTGAAGAAGGTAAACATTCTTTCGGAAATATAACTCAAGAAATAGATTTGGAAGATATTCATACAAAATATGAATTCACAATTTTACCTTGGGATTATATAGTTGATTTTGAAGTTAAAAATTCTGGAGGTTATATATTACTTAATTATCCTTTAGAATTAGATTTCAATTTACATTATAGTTATAATGTTGAATTTTTAATGATGAGAAATAAAGAAGAAGAAACTGGCATAAAACTTAATAAAGATTCAGAGAAATATTTAGAATGTAAAGATATAGGAGGTTTTATTAAAAGCTGTATTGTACCCAAAAGTCATTTCCAAAGAAAAGCAGATGGATATTATTATGCTTCTCATATAGATAATATAGGAGAAGATTCTATTTTTTATCTTTCCTCTCCTTTTAAAGTTACTTTTCCGATAGAAAATGAATTAATACTCGAAATAAATAATAATTATAATTCTTATGAAAGAGTAATTGGAATAGATGGCACAATATCATTTGTATTAGATTATAAAGATAAATTAAATTACTTTAATACTACTGAAATCGAAGAAAAATCTAAATTTGAAACAATTATAACTGATGGAAATAGCAATATATATAATGTCAATTGCAGAATTTGGAAACCAACAAATGATAATTTAAGACTATTTTGTGAATTAGATGGTTCATTGATTAAAAATGAAACTAATTATATAAATTTATTAGGAACTACTTTTGTGTATAATGACGAATTTAATTTAACAATTAAATTCAATATGGAAAAAGTTGAAGTATTCCAAATAAATGGAACTGGTCCTTTCCTCTATTCTGACAAACAAATTATAAATGTCGTTGAAAATAAAGATGAATATGATTTGAGATTTAAATATGATTTATATAATGGTGAATCATTAGAAATGGAAGGAAAGTCATACAATGATAAAATATTTGATAATTGCACAATAGAAGATAAAGAATTAGTTTGCATTATAACAAAAAGTGAAATTGAAGAAATATTAAGAGATAGCAATGAACAATATACGATTTATGTTATAAATGATAATTATGGTGTTTATGAAATGAGACCTATCTTAGATATTATGTTTAATTATACTTATGAGAAAAAAAATAATATTTATATTAATAGGATTGAACCATTAGAAAAAGTAGGAGAAATGGGCAAGTTTATAGCTTTTGATACTTTTATTAATGATATTCCCAAAATGACAAGTCAAATATTTTATTTAAATTTCTCTGGTTATTATAGAGAAGCTCAATGTTATTTTAAAAAAGAAGATGGAATGAATTTATTACTTTTATGTCAATTTGAAAAACCAGGAACATACGATATAGATTCTAGATTACATGAAATAACTGGTGTACACTTAAAATATGATTTCACCTTAGATATATTTGGTACTCATAAATTCAATATTACTGATGGAATTGGAAGCTACTTTTTGAGTGGTCATTCACAAGCATTAAATTTCATAAATCAAGATTCAGTAATTATTAGATATATTTTATATATAACAGAATATTCAAAGAATCTGAGATTAAATCCTGATGGAAATGCTTTGGAATGTGACTATCTTATAAATATGGCTAAATGCACAGTTCCTTTAAGTCATTTCGATTATGAAAAAAGTGGATATTTCAATACTTATTACATAAATTCAATGGATGAGTTAGGCGTTTATTATCAAGTAGCTCCTTTCAATGTTATTTTACCAAAGAGAAATATGTTAAAACTTCAAATTACATATGATGATAACATGGATGTAGTAGAAATTGGAGAAAAAGGAACAATATATTTTGTAACTAATTATATTGATACAGAAAATATTTTTGATCCTTTAGATATTGATGAATTAACTGAATTTAATTCAACTATCGAAGACAAAAATAAAAATAGTTATGATGTTATATGTAGATTATGGGAACCTCCATATGAAAAAATAGTAGTATTTTGTAAATTAGATGAAAATTTAGGCGAACAATATCAATATGTAACTCTTCATAATGTAAAATTGAATTATAAAGATTATAAAATTTCTATCGTTTCTGAAGCATCTGTGAATATTAAACAAAATAATTATCATATTCCATTTATTTATTCAAATAGACAAGTTATTAATATAACAGATGAAGAAAAACCATATGAAATTAAATTTAAATTTGATTCATATGATAAAGATATATTATATTTAAGAGCAACAGATGTTAGTTATTCAATTTTAGAAGATTGTAAAACCGAAAAGAATGAATTAATTTGTAAATTAACAAAGGAAAAAATTGAAGAAATTATTACTCCAGAAGATGATATATTGAGACTATATGCAATGAATGATAATATAGGTGAAATATTATTTACCTACGCACGATACATTAAAATTAATTATAGCATACAACAAAAACAAGATATTAAAGTAACTATTACTAAATTACTTAATAATGTAGCAGGTATGAGATCTTCATTTGCTTATGAGACAGATGTTGAATCAATTCCTAATCTTATTTCAGATACATTTAATTTAGAATTTAATGAGACTATTATAGAATGTTATTTCAAAAAATCAAGTAATACTAAATTATTACTTTTCTGCTTACCTGAAAAAGAAGAAGATATTTATCTTGGAAAAATTGAAAATGAAACTATTTTATATGATATAAATTATAAATATAATTTCAGTTTACAACCTGTGGAAAATTATGATATAATTCATGTTTCAGGCTATGATACTAGAGTTGGGCTTGTATATCCAGAAATATTGAATTTCACTTCAGAAAACGTAATCACAATAAGATATATAATGGATACACCTTATAGAGCATTAAATATTAAATTGAATCCTGATGCCCAATATGCTTTAAATTGCCAGGATTTAAGCGGAATGAAAAAATGTATGGTTTCAATAACTCATTTCAAAGATAAAAAAGATGAATATTATAATACTTATCATACAAATAATTTAGGTAATAATTCAATTTATTATGAAGCCAATCCTATTCATGTTATATTGCCACCATATCAAAATATAATTGAAATTGCAATCTTAGATGATTATAATAGAGGTGGTATAATGATAGGAGAAAATGGAACAGCATATTTTATAACAAATTATAAAGACTCAGAAAATATCTTCAATGCTTCCGATATAGAAGAAGTTACTTCATTTGAAACAATAATTACAGATAGTACGAAATATGACTTTAAGGTTAATTGTAGATTATGGAAACCATTGAACCAGAATTTGAGATTATTCTGTGATTTCAATGAACCTTTGCATTACACTTCACAACCTATAGAATTGCAAACTTCCAGTTTTATATATATGGATTATAAATTTATTATTATTTCATATGCAACAAAATTAGGAATTTATCAATTTAATTGCAGTATGCCTTTTATCTACTCAGATATAAATTATATTTATTTAGAAGAGGAGGATTATAAAGATACATATGAACTGAAATTTAGAGTTGGAAAATATAATGATGAAAGATTACTTATAATGAGACATAGTGGTATGATGGTAATTGATGATTGCCGAATTGAAAAAAGAGATATGATTTGTAATATCACAAAAGAAAAAATAGAAGAATCAATGCAACAATATAAAGAAAAATATAATATGTATACTTATATAAATTCAATTGGAGTATATCCTTTAACGCATATACTAGGTTTAGAAATAATAAAAAATTATACTTATAAAGAAGATATTTATATTGGAATAACTAAATTACTTGATAATAATTACAGAGTTAATGAAGCGGTTGCTTATGAAACAAATATAACTAATATTTCAAGTATTGTTTCTCGTCCTTTCAAATTAAATTTTGCAGGAAATAACTTATCTTGTATCTTGAAAAAATCAGAAGGAGAACCTTTATTATTGTTATGTGAAACAAATAAAGGTACATATTATTTAGGTGAAATAACTGATAGAATTGAATTAAATAATTATCATACAAAATATAATTTCACTATCCTTCCTGTGAGTAATTATGAAGAATTCAATGTTGAAGAAGAGGGTACATTTATAATGGTGAATTATCCAGAAATAATAGATTTTAATTCGCATGATAATTATATATTAGAATTTTATATACCAGACTCGCAGATTATTAATGGTTTGAAATTAAATCCTGATTCCGATGATTTAGAATGTGAAAACTTTACAAATCTTATAAAATGTAAAATAACCGAAGAGCATTTTATGACTAAGAAAAGTGGCTATTATAATATTTATCATTTGAATCGATTGAATAAATCTTCTATATATTATTATTCTTCTCCTATCAAAGTTGTTCTACAAGTAGATAATGAAATAATTATCAAAATTAAGCAAGAAGATAATAACTATAAAAGAATTATCGGAGAAAATAGCACGATTTCTTTCATTACAGACTTCGAAGACGAAAAAAATTTCTTTAATACAAGTGAAATTGAGGAAAAATCTTCAGCCTTTGCAACAATAACCGATAATTTAAATAATGAATATCATGTTATTTGCAGATTATGGAAACCAATCAATGCTAAATTAAGACTATTTTGTACTTTCCAAGAAAAGTTTGATGTAGAAGCAAAATCAATTAAATTGAATAATTTTAGGTCTATATATAATGATCAATATAATTTAACCATAATAAATGAAGCTGAAGAAATTGAAGTTAGTCCAATAAATGGAATTGTTCCTTTCTTATATTCAGACAAACAACTATTAAATGTTACATATGGTCAAGGATTATATAATTTAAGATTTAGATTTAACTCTTACAATAATGAATTTTTAATCTTTTTCGATAAAAATTTCAATGAATTAATTTTAGATAATTGTGAAAAAGATGTAAATGAATTAATATGTACTCTTAATAGAGCAGATATAGAAAAAATATTAGTATACGATGAAGAAACGTTTTCTTTGGCAATTTTAAATGATGAATATGGAATTATTAATTTTGATTCTGTTTTAGAAATGAAAATAAGTTATCAAGATATTTATAAAGACAATATATATTTGAATATTGGAGAACCAGAAGAAAAAGTTTACGATAGATATAGTTATGTTGCTTATAAAACTAATAGTTATAGTTATTTGGATGAAATAATTACGGATATATTTTATTTAAACTTTAGTGATCATAATAGTCATCCTTGTTTCTTAAAAAAAAATAAAAATGAAAATTTGTTACTTTTATGTAAATTAGAAAATGAAGGAACTTATCGTTTGGAATCATTATATAATAGAATAGAACTTAATAATATAAATATAAAATACAATTTCATAATTAATTACATAAGTAGTTATAATAATATTAATGTTACAAATAATTTTGGAAATAATGTTCTTGATAGATATCCTAATATTTTAAATTTCACTAATGAAGATACTTTAGAAATTATTTTAATATATAAAGAAAATTACCATCAAAATGAAAAAATTAAAATGAATCCTCTAGCAGCAGATTATTTAGAATGCCAAAACCATACTGATTTTATGAAATGTATTGTTCCTTTAAATCATTTTGATTATGAAGTTAATGGATATTTCAATATTTGTTATATAAATTCAAAAGGTGAATTATCTAAATATTATGAGTTAACTCCTTTCAAAGTTATTTTACCAGAAAGAAAAGTAATAAAAATGTCTATCAAATCAGAAGATAATAGAAATGTTGAGTATGTTGGAAGCAATGGTATATTATATTTTGTCACTAATTATATTGACAAAGAAGAAATATTTGATCCTTCTGATATTGAAGAAACAACTTCATTTGAGGCATCAGTAAGGGATTATCAAGATAAAAATTATGATACTAATTGTAGATTATGGGAGCCAATAGGTGAAAAAATAGTTATAATTTGTAAATTTAATGAAACTCCCGAATATTTTAATGGTGGAGTTAGTCTTAATTCAGTTAAATTTATATATAATAATTATAATATTTCCATTGTTTCAGAAACAAAAATAAGTATAAATAAATATCAAAATAATATTCCATTTATATATTCAGGAAAACAAGTTATTAATATAAATGATTCAATTGACATATATGAACTTAAATTTAAATGTGAATCATATGATAACGATATATTATATTTATATGGAATAGAAGATTATTATAATATATTAGATAATTGCATATCTAATAAAAATGAATTAATATGTAAATTAACAAAAGAACAATTATTAGCAATGATAATAAATGATAATGAGACATTAAGTCTTGGCGGATTAAATGATAATATTGGTACTCTATCATATAATTTAGTTTATGGGATAAATATAAATTATAAAACTGAAAAAAAAGAAGATATTAATGTAACTATATCTAAATTACTAAATAATATAACAGGAAGATATTCTTCATTTGCTTATGATACTAATATTAATATTGAATCACTACCAAATCTTAATACACTCAAATTCAAAATTGATTTTAATAATGATTATTTATATTGTTACTTTAAAAAATCAGATTACAACAATTTATTATTTATATGCCAAATGGAATATAATTATTATGATGAATATTATCTTGGAAAAATAGAAGAAGAAATAATTTTAGCTGATATACATTATAAATATAATTTCAGAATTCAACCTTGTGAAAATTATGAAATTATTTATGTTACAAACTATGATACTCGAGTTAGACTTGTTTATCCAGAAATATTGAATTTCACATCAGAAGTAATGTTAACATTAAGATATATAATGACAGAACCTTATTATTCAAGAAATATAAAATTAAATCCTGATTCTGATTCTGAATTAAAATGTGATAATTTTAATAGAATGAAAAAATGTGTTGTTTTGACGAGTCATTTCAAAAATAAAGAAAGTGCTTATTATTATACTCATCATTCAAATGATTTAGGTAATTCTAGTATTTATTATGATGCTAATCCAATTAATGTAATATTACCAACTTATGAAGAACTTATTGAAATTGCAATTGAACAAAAATATAATTATAATACCATAAAAATAGGGCATAAAGGATCATTATATTTCAAAACAAGTTATAATGATACTGAAAATATATTTAATATATCATATTTAGATGAATCTCCTATATTCAATACAACAATAACTGATGAAAAGAATAATAAATATCATGTTATTTGTAGATTATGGAAGCCAAAAGATGAAAATTTAACTGTATTCTGTGATTTAAACGAATCAATGCCTTTAGGGGAGCATAGGATTAATCTACAAAATGCTCATTTTGAATATAGAAATTATAAAGTTATAGTTCTTTCATATTTACAATCTATTTATGTAATACAATATGATGCAGATATTCCAGTAATATATGGAGATAGTCAAATTATTAATATAAATGATAAAAATAAAGACACCTATGAGTTAAGATTTAAAGTATGGAAATATAATAATGAAAACTTTATCTTAGTTGGAGAAGAATATAATGCAATGAATATTGAGAAATATATAATTGAAGGAAGAGATTTATTATGTTATATTAAAAAAGAGAAGATTGAAGATATGTTACAATCTGATAGAGAAGAATTTATGTTAATAACTTATGTTTATTCATTAGGAATATATAATTTATATAAAATAATATCTCCATTGATAATAGAAAAAACAGATATAATTAAAGAAAATATTGATATAGGAATAACTAAATTACTTGATGATGTAATAAGTAAAGAAGAATTTGTTTCATATGAAACAAATATAACTAATATTTCAAATATTATTTCTAGAAGATTCAAATTAAGTTTTGGAAACAAAAATCTAAATTGTATTTTAAAAAAATCAGTAGGAGAACCTTTATTATTGTTGTGTGTTGCTCGAAATAATGGTACATATTCTTTAGGAGAAATAACTGAAGAAATTGAATTGAATACTATTCATTCAAAATATAATTTCAATATCCTTCCTGTGAGTAATTATGAAGAATTCACTGTTGAAGGAGAAGGTACATATATAGCATTTAATATCCCTGAACTTTTAGATTTTAATTCACAAGATAATTATGTTTTAGAATTCTATGCTCCAGAACAAGAAACTATTATTGGCTTGAAATTAAATCCTGATTCCGATGATTTAAAATGTGAAAATTATATTGATCTAATCAAATGTAATATAACTAAAGAACACTTTATGGCAAAATCAAGTGGATATTATAATATTTATCATTTAAATCGTTTGAATAAATATTCTATATATTATTTCACTTCTCCTATCCAAGTTCTTCTAAAGATTGAAAATGAAATAATTATAAGAATTAACGATAAAACAAATAACTTCACTAGAATTGTAGGAGAAGATGGTACAATAGCATTTATTACAAATTATAATGATAAATTAAATATATTTAATTCAACTGATATAGAAGAAAAAACTGAATTCAAAGCCAAATTAGTTGATAATTTAGCTAATGAATATGATTCAATTTGTAGATTATGGAAGCCAAGTGACTTTTCCTTTATTCTATTATGTAAATTGATTGGTACTTTAAATGAAAAAGCTGAATATATAAATTTGAAACAAATTTATCATTCTTATTATAATAAATATAATCTTACAATAATATCAGAATATGAAATCCCTGTAGAACCAAAAGAAAAAACAGTTCCTTTCATATATTCTGATATACAAAATATAATCATTAAAGATGAGCAAGATATATATGATTTAAGATTCAGATTCGATTCTTATAACGATGAATTATTAGAATTATATGACGGAGATTATTTCAATGAAAAAATAATTGATAATTGTAAAAAGGATAATAAAGAATTAATATGCAGCATAACAAAATCAGATATAGAAAAAATATTAGCATATAATGAAGAAAAGTTTATTCTTGGAGGTTTATCTGATAACTATGGAACAATTAAATTTAAATTTGTTTTGGGTATCAAATTTATTTACGAAAATCTTGAAAAAGAAACAATACATCTGGATATTACCAAATTAAAGGAAAATATAAGTGAAAATTATTTAATTACATATGAAACAAATATTATAAATATAAGTGAATTTATAAGTGGAATATTCTGGTTGAACTTAACTAATGATAGTGATATTCCTTGTTTCTTCAAAAAAAGTGAAGGAAGTAATTTATTGATGATATGCCACTTTGCTGAAGAAGGAATATATTCTTTACAACAAACTGAAACAGAAATAGAAATAAATAATATAAATATAAAATATAAATTCATTATTTCACCTATAACGAATCAAGAGACTTTCGCAATGGATAAAAAATATGCAAAATTCTACTTTGGAAATTATCCAGAGATATTAAATTTCACCGAACAAAATTCAATAGATATTAGATTTACTTATTCACCGTCATTGAATATTCTAGAAAGAATAAGATTAAATCCTGATGCTGATAATTTAAAATGTGTAGATATTTCAGGATTAGCTAAATGCGAAGTTCCTATAGAACATTTTAATAATAAAGATACTGGATTATATAATGTGTACTATCAGAATTCAAGAAATGAATTATCAATAAATTATGAAGTAACTCCTTTCAAAGTCTATTTACCTGAAAGTTCTTTGATAAAATTAAAGATACAAGAAGAAGATAATAGAAGATTACTTAAAATTGGACAAAAAGGAACTTTAGCTTTTGTCACTAATTATAATGATATAGAAAATATATTTAATTCTTCTGATATAGAAGAAAAGACTTATTTCAAAATAACTATTATTGATACTGAGAAAAATAAATATGATGCTGAATGTAGATTATGGAAAGCCAAAGATATAAAAATCATAGTATTTTGTAATTCATATAAAGATTTGGAAAATGAAATGCAAAATATTACTCTAAATTCAGTCAATTTTATGTATAAAGAGTATAATATTTCCTTGGTTTCTGAAACTTTCGTTCAAGTAGAACAGCTTACTTATACCATACCATTTATATATTCTGATATGCAAGAAATAAATTTGAATGAAAATAAAGAATCTTTTGAACTTATATTTAAATATGATTTATTTAATGATGAGATTTTATTCATATCAGATCAAGAAAGATCTAATTTCCTTAGCTTAGATACTTGCAATAAAGTTAAAAATGAATTAATTTGTGAAGTAACAAAGGAGAAATTAGAAGAAATCTTAATATATAATAATGAACAATTTAGACTTGGAACAATTAGTGATAATTTAGGAGGATTTATTTTTAAATGGTCTTTAGGTATATATATAAAGTATGATATTGGTAAAAAACAAGAAATTAAAGTAAATATAAATGAATTACTTGAACCAAAATCGGAAATAAACACAATTTATGCTTATAATACTAGTGTTGATTTTATTCCTAATCTTAATTCAGATAAATTTATAATACAATTTGCCACAGGTAATCAAACTTGTTATTTCAAAAAGAAAAATAATAACAATTTATTACTTTTGTGTTATTCAAAGAAAGAAGGAGAAATTTATCTTGGAAAAATTGAAGAAGAAATAATATTAAAAGATATTCATTATAAGTATAATTTCCTAATTCAACCAGTAGAAAATAATAAAGTCATTGATATTAAAGAAAGTGGTGGTTATGTTGCATATGTATATCCTGAGACATTGGATTTCACATCAAAAAATAAATTAACAATAAGATATATAATGAGTTCACCTTTAAATGCGAAAGAAATAAAATTGAATCCTGATTCTCCTAATTATTTGGAATGTGTAGATATATCTAATATAAAAAAATGTGAAGTTCCATTAAGTCATTTTGAAAATAAAGAAAGTGGATTATATAATACATATCACTTAAATCATTTAGGAAATTCTTCTATTTATTATGAAGCAAATCCTTTAAATATTACTCTTACCCATCATGAACAACTTATAAAAATATCAATAGAAGACGATGAAAATAAAGACTTAATTATTGTTGGACACAATGGAACAATATTTTTGATTACCGATTATTATGATAATGAAGATAGATTTGATACAAGTGACTTAGAAAACTATATTTTCTCTGTAATATTTACAAGCGAAGATAAAATAAATGAATATGAAGCTAATTGTAAATTATGGAAACCATTTGATAAAAAAATAAGAATGATTTGTAATTTAAAACGTGATTTCCCTTATGATAAACATTATATTAAAATGTATGATGTCAACTTTATTTATCAAGATTATTATAATATTTCAATAATCTTTAATGCTAGCAATATACAATTAAAACAATTAGATATAAGTATTTCTTTCTTGTATAATGACTATCAAATTATCACTTTAGACGATGAAAATTCTCTTAATTTGAAATTTAGATCAGAATCATATGATAATAAATCTTTATTCTTATATAAAGATGAAATAAAAATGGTAGAGCTTGATAATTGCAAAAAATTAGACAAAGATGTAAATTGTATTGTTCCAAAAGATGAAATACTCAAAATATTATCAGAAAGTGGAGAAAAATATCAACTCGCTGAAAAATTAGAGACAGAAGGAATATATATATTTAAAGCAGTAATGGATATAAGTGTAAACCACAAAGAAATTCACGAACAAATTAATGTTAAAATTAGTTCTTTACTTACAGAAATAGTTTCAAAGGATGAATTTATAGCATATAGTATTTATATGAGTAATAAAGAAATATCCGAATTTACCACAAGTTTCTTCAATATAAATTCAAATAATAGTTGTATATTTAAGAAAAATGATGGAATGGATTTATTACTTCTTTGTAACGCTGAAGAAGAAGGTCAATATTCATTAGGAAATATTCCATCTCAATTAGTTGATAATATAAGTGTTTTATATCAATTCAATATCGAAGAATCACAAAACTTTGAAGAATATGATATATCAGAGAATGGAACTAAAATTATTTCGGTTTATCCTTTAACTTTGGACTTTAGTGAAGAAGATTCTTATAATATAACATTTGAAACTAAATATCCTGAAAGATTATATGGAATTAAATTAAATGAAAAAGCAAGTTCTGACCTAGAATGTAGTTATAATAGTTGGTATGTAGAATGCATTATAGATAAAAGTCATTTCAATGAGACAGGAGATTATCATATATATCATACTAATCATAAAGGTACAAAAACTATTTCCTATGAAGCACCTTTAATTCATGTCATAACTGAAAAGAAGCCAGAGCCAGAAGAAGAAGAAGAAAAAGCTGAAGAAAAAGAAGAGTCAAAGGAAAAAGAAGAATCAAAGGAAAAAGAAGAGTCAAAAGAAAAAGAAAAAGAGAATGAACAAGAGAAGGAACAAGAAAAAGAAAGGGAAAAAGAAGAGTCAAAAGAAAAAGAAAATGAAGGGGAAAACGAAAAGGAAAAGGAAAAAGAAGAATCAAAGGAACAAGAACAAGAAAAAGAAAGAGAAGGGGAAAAGGAAAAAGAAAAAGAAAAGGAGCATGAAAAAGAAAAGGAGCATGAAAAAGAGAAGGAAAAGGAGCATGAAAAAGAAAAGGAACATGAAAAAGAAAAGGAACATGAAAAGGAACAAGAAAAAGAAAATGAGCATGAAAAGGAGCATGAAAAGGAACATGAAAAAGAAAGGGAACATGAAAAGGAACATGAAAAAGAAAAGGAAGATGAAAAAGAAGATAAACATAGCCCTACTGACTCTGACATTACTGATAAACCAGATGATGATGATACAACCGCTATTATTTTGGGTATTTGTATTCCTTTAGGAATAATTCTCATTGCAGGTATTATTATTTTATTATATTGGTATTTTAAGAAATATAAGAAAAAGGATGGTGATGAAGGATGCAATGATAGAGACGAAGATGATGATAAAAATGATCCTTTAAATCCAGTTAATAATGAAATAAAGCAATCAGAAGCTGATGAAAATAGGATTAATGCTTAAATAAATGGGTTATATTAATTTAGTTAATTAATATTAAAATTATTAA
>ERZ842401.2721-NODE-2721-length-23231-cov-11.669097_pt1 | contig 23231 bp, 15 predicted proteins | sample MGYA00521270_ERZ842401 | MGnify/ENA primary metagenome ERZ842401 (study PRJEB31892, sample SAMEA3878208) | bioreactor metagenome | biome: Moose rumen | place: Sweden | collected 2011-10 | study: EMG produced TPA metagenomics assembly of the PRJEB12797 data set...
TTTGTTTGATATAAGCCAGTGTACCCGACAGGGCGTTGGCCATGACGATAACGAGAGAAGTGCCGGTAATCTGGGCGGCAGTTGCAAAGAAGGGATGAGCTGTCCCCTGCGACAGGAACAAAATAAAAATCGGCACGCAGATAAGGCCACCGCCGATACCCACTAAAGTGCCGAAGGTGCCGACACCGATACCCAATAGCAGGAATAATAAAATTTCCATAAAATAAAAAACTCCTTTCCACAAGAAAAACTACAGCAGAAAAACTTTTTGCAAGGGGCAGGAGTTCGCCCCTCAAACTACGAATATTCATTATAGCATAAATGCCAATTCAAAACAAAGGAGGGCTGGCAGGGCTTAACGAAAGTGTTCGCAATTATTCTAAACGTGGTAAAATGAGGTGAAAATTCATGGTTACGTTTTTGGTTGCTTTATGTGCTTTGGTTGGCGGTTATTTTATCTATGGAAAAATCGTCGATAATGTATTCGGACCTACCGATGCCAAGACACCGGCGCTGGTGCATAATGACGGCGTGGATTATATTCCGCTGCCTACATGGAAGGTCTTTTTGATTCAGCTCCTGAATATTGCGGGCTTAGGGCCAATCTTTGGTGCTCTCGGTGGTGCTATCTGGGGGCCAAGTGTTTATCTCTGGATTGTCTTTGGTACGATTTTTGCCGGTGGTGTCCATGATTACCTGTCGGGTATGATTTCCTTGCGCGAGGATGGCAAGAGTATCTCGGAGGTAGTCGGTCATCATATGGGGCCTGTCATGCTGACGATTATGCGCGTGTTCTCGGTGGTACTGCTGGTGCTGGTTGGTACCGTATTTATGACCGGGCCGGCAGGGCTTTTGGCAAAACTTACCGGTTTGGCTGTAACCGTGGTTCTGCCCTGTGTATTGGCGTATTATTTTCTGGCAACCTTGCTGCCTATCGATAAGCTGATTGCCCGCTTCTATCCGATTTTCGGTATCTGCCTGATCATCATGGCATTGGGCATTATGGGCGGTATGCTCTTTGGCGTAGGCGGTCATACCATGCCGGAACTTACTTTGCAGAACCTGCACCCCGCCGGGCCGGAAAAGATGCCAATCTGGCCGCTGATGTTTATCACGGTGGCCTGTGGTGCTATCTCCGGCTTCCATTCTACGCAGTCGCCGATTATGGCACGTTGTCTCAAAGACGAGCGTATGGGCCGTCCGGTGTTCTATGGCGCAATGGTCTCTGAAGGCATTATCGCGCTTATCTGGGCTGCTGCCGGTGTTACCTTCTATGACAGCACGGGGGGACTGGCTGCGGCGATGAAGGCCGGTGGTGCAGGTACTGTGGTGTATGATATCTGCGTAGGCTTTATGGGCACGGGCATTGGTGCAGTGCTTGCCATGCTGGGCGTTATTGCCTGCCCGATTACTTCCGGCGATACGGCTTTCCGTTCTGCCCGTTTGACCCTTGCGGACTGGTTTGGCATTAATCAGAATCAGGCTGCAAAGCGCCTGATGTTTGCTGTTCCGCTGCTGGCAGTAGGCGGCATTTTGTCTCAGATGGACTTTAACATCATTTGGCGTTATTTCTCCTGGACTAACCAGACACTGGCCATGATTGTGCTCTGGACCGGTGCGGTATATCTCTATCGCACGAAGAAAGGTTCCGGAGCTTGGAAGATTCCTTTTGTACCGGCTGCCTTTATGTCTGCGGTGTCCTGCACTTACATTCTGCAGGCACCTGAAGGATTGCAGCTGTCCACGAGTATTTCCTATCCGGTGGGTATCATCTTTGCGATTGTGTGTGCAGCTCTTTATTACAAGACTACACTGGGCAGTAAATCTTAACTTAAATTATGGGAGTGTTGTTTATGAAGAACTTTATGGATAAGGATTTCCTTTTGCAGACTGAAACGGCTAGAGTATTGTACCACGAACACGCCGCTCCCATGCCGATTTATGACTATCATTGTCATATCAATCCGCGGGAAATAGCGGAAAACCGTGAATTCCGCAACATTGCACAAGTCTGGCTGGCTTCGGATACCTACAAATGGCGGCTTTTGCGCAGCAATGGTGTAGATGAAGGTTGTGTGTCCGGCAGTGAAATTTCTTCCAGAGAAAAATTCCAGTACTTTGCCGAAAGTTTGTCCCGGGCTATAGGTAGTCCTTTGTATCATTGGACGCATTTGGAACTCAAGCGCTATTTTGACTGTGACTTGGTTCTGAATGGGGAAAATGCCGAAGAAATCTGGGGAATTTGCAATGAACGGCTGAAATCTGCCGATATGCGGGCGCAGGGGATTATCGAGCGTTCCAACGTGCAGGTGATTTGTACCACAGATGACCCGGTATCCGATCTCAAATGGCATAAGAAAATCAAAGAGGATGGTACGTGCAGTGCCAAGGTGCTTCCTACTTTCCGGGCGGATAATGCACTGAATATCGAGTCGGATGGATGGGATACGTATATGCGTTATGAGCTGGGTGAAGCGGCGGGCATGGACGATATTTCCACCATGCGGGATGTTCGTGACGCGCTGGTAAAGCGCCTGGATTATTTTGAGGAAAATGGCTGCCGGATTGCGGATCATGCTCTGCCTTACATGGTATATGCTCCGGCCAAAGAGTATGAACTGGATGATGTGGTGGGCAAGGTAATTAACGGCAAGGGTAAGCCATCTAAGCTGGCCATGGAACAGTATAAGACGGCTGTTCTCATGTTCCTGGGTGAAGAATATGCCCGTCGTGGCTGGACGATGCAGATTCATTATTCGGCCCTGCGGGATGTGAATTCGGCAAAGTTTGCGGTGATGGGGCCGGATAGCGGTTATGATGCAGTAGATACCCATAATTGTGCGCCGGCTCTGGCACAGTTCCTGAATGCACTGGATAAGGATGGGCATTTGCCTAAGACGATTATCTGTTCGCTGAATCCGGCAGATAATATCGTAATTGCGGCGCTGTTGCCTGCTTTTTCGGGGACAGAGGCTTTGGGCAAAATCCAGCAGGGAGCTGCCTGGTGGTTTAACAACAACAAAGAGGGGATTGAGGCGCAGCTGAGGATTCTGGCCAGCGTTTCGGTGCTGGGCAACGCCATTGGCACGCCTACGGATTCCCGTTCGCTGTTGTCTTACTCCCGTCATGAGTATTATCGCCGCATTCTCTGTAATTTCATCGGCAATCTGGTGGAAAATGGCGAATATCCGGCTGATATGAAGATTCTGGGCAAACTGGTGGAAGACATCAGCTACAACAATGCCTGCCGTTATTTTGCATTCTGAAAAGGACGAGTATATGCCAAGGAAAAGTACCAAGAAAAGTGTAGAGAACAATGAAAAAGCGGTCAAATTTCAGGAATTTCTGATGGAGAACAACATCAATGTGTTCAGCACGGAATCCATGGATGATGATTATGCCACCGTGCTGTTCCGTTCGCGGATTGAAGCAAGGGGGCAGATTCTGCCTATGGCAATCCTGATTGATACCAGTATTTTTACGGTGATTCGCACGCAGATAATCAGCGGCTTGCCGGAAGATAAACAGCCGCGGATAAAGGAGTATCTAAACGAGCTTAACGCCCGTTATAAGAGCTTCAAGTATTATGTGCATCAGGATGGCAAAGTTTATCTGGATATCTGCCTGCCATTTGTGGATGATACATTTGATAGTAAGATGATACAGCTGATGCTAAGTGTTCTGGTTCAGCATTTAGAAGCTGTATATGATGAGTTTATGGCGCAGATTTGGGGCAAGTAACAGATTTGTGTAAAGGCGCGCCGGGGGCGTGAATAGATTTTCTTCACTTAGACAGGCTTGTCAAACGTTACGAAAATCTATCCACGCCCCCGGCGCTTACTGTATGCGATATTGCTTGATGCTGATTTATTGGAGTATGGTTTGTTACTGTTGATGGGGGAGGAAATCGGTTAGCGGATTTCCGGCAGCAGGCCCAGTTTTTTCTTCGTTTTGGAGAGGGTCTTGCGGGCAATGTATTCGGCTCTTTCGGCGCCTTCTTTCATCAGGGCTTCGAGGGCTTTGCGGTCTGCCATGAGTTCTTTGTATTTTTCGCGGACAGGCTTTAATTCATCGGCAACGGTCTGGCCGACTACGGCCTTGAAGTCACCATATCCCTTGCCATCGAACTCCGCTTCGATTTCTGTCATCGTTTTGCCCGTGATGGCGGAGTAAATGGTCATGAGGTTGCTGACACCGGGTTTGTCCTCACGGAAGCAGACTTTGGCTTCGCTGTCGGTGACGGCACTCTTGAATTTTTTGAGGATGACATTTTCTTCGTCGAGAATGGAAATTGTCGCCTTGGGATTGGTGTCGGATTTGCTCATCTTGCTCGTGGGATCCTGCAGGCTCATCACGCGGGCACCGGCTTTGGGGAAATAACCCTCCGGCAGTTTGAAGATTTCGCCGTAGTTATGGTTAATGCGGGTCGCGATATCGCGGGTGAATTCCAGATGCTGCGTCTGGTCAGCACCTACGGGCACGTAGTCGGCCTGATAAAGGAGAATATCACCGGCCATAAGTGCCGGGTAGGTGAACAGTCCTGCATTGATGTTTTCGGGGTGTTTGCTGGATTTATCCTTGAACTGGGTCATGCGGCTAAGTTCGCCGAACTGAGAACAGCAGCTCATAAGCCAGCCCATTTCGGCGTGGCTGCGCACGTGGCTTTGTACGAATATCAGGCTCTTTTGCGGGTCAATGCCGCAGGCCAGCAGCAGGGCAAAAGCTTCCAGCGTTTGTTTTCTGCGCTGTGCCGGGTCAATGTGAATGGTGAGCGAGTGCAGATCCGCAATAAAGTAGTAGCAATTATAGTCCTCCTGCATTTTCTGCCAGTTCTTTACTGCGCCCAGATAGTTGCCCAACGTAAAGGTGCCGGTGGGCTGAATGCCCGAGAGAATGATTTTTTTGTTTTCCATAAAGCATACTCCTTTGACCTGTCAGGAACTAAAAAATCCCTGACAGAAAAAATCTGTCAGGGACGAAATCTTCGCGGTGCCACCCTGTTTCATGGTCATGCCATGCGCTCATGAAGTACCAACATACTTCGGACAACTCACGCGTGTCTCACGTCGCAGCCTAATAATACACGTTGTATGTTCAGTGCGCCCTCAGCGGTCCATTTGCCAGTATGCCTGCTGTCCGGTTCCCAGCATCCCGGACTCTCTGGGAGGGCAGTGTCTGACGTTATCTCCGCGTCAACGGTTTACCTATTGATTACATGATGATAATAGCACCGGGGAGAGTCTTTTGTCAAGGCTCAAAAAGTATGCAGGAACTTGCCAATTTCAGTCGAATAATGTAAAAATAATGTTAAAAGGTATACAAAGCAAAGGAACTTATCCACAACATTTTACGAAAACTTGTGGATAAGTGGATAAGTTTGTGGATAAGTGGATAAGTTTGTGGATAACGTTGATGTTAACGTGGATGGTTTTGAGGTTTATATGGATAACCAGAAAAAGGTTTTAAAACTCTTTGATTATATTCGCAAGGTGGTTTCCTTGCGTCAGAAATTGGTGCGTAGCATCAAAGAGGAAGAATGGTCGCTGTATTTGGATGAACTGCCGGTGGACCCCAAGCGGGTACGCACCTTTGCCCCCGGCAGCGAAGGTGCAGAAGAAGTATTACTCGAAGTAGAAAAACCGGAATTTATTCCCTGCCCGGAACTGCCCTTTGACCTTTTGGGCTGGATTCGTACGCCCAATTATCGTGATTTTGCCGTGGCAGACATTGAGGTGCGGGAGGAACGCTTGCGCCATGATGACCGGCTCGGTGATGTGACCGAGCGTTTTGTGGATTCCGGGGTAAGGCTGGCGGCTCTGGAAAAATGGAAACGCCAACGCACGTTATGGCGGGCTGGGGAAATGGTGAAAAGCCGCACTCAGGAACTTTTTATGCAGCTTTATGAACTGTATGACCGGATTCGGAAAGACCCTGAACATCTGGAACTGGTAGCGGGCAATGGCTTTTTTTTGAGCGGGCTGGATTCGGGCATCAATCACCCGATTATCCTAAAGCGCGTTCAGCTCCGCTATGACAAGAAGGGCAAGATGCAGTTGGTGGAGTCGGAATATCCTGTAGAGTTATATGTGGATATGTTTCAAGATATGCCCGGCGTGGAGCCGGAGGGGATTCGGAACTTTGTGGGCACTTTGGACGAGGCGGACTTGCACCCCTGGTCGGAAAATATGGAAGGCTTTCTGGCCGAAAATGCCGGTGCGCTTACGCCCAACTGCCGCTTTGCCGCGAATCGTTTTGATGTACTGCCTACTGACTGGTATTTGACCTATGTGCGGCAGGTGTTGTTTCTGCGGCGGGTACAGCCCGGGACGGAGCGCTCCATCGCTGCAATGATGGCGCGTATTGAGCAGGAAGGAGATGTGCCCGAGGCGCTGCTGCGCATTGTAGACCCGGAAGCGCCGCAGGAGGCGGCTGAACCCCTTACGATGAATCTTGCGGACATCCGTGGGGAAGCAGAGGATATTCTGCTGACCAAATCTGCTAATGCCCAGCAGTTAGGGATTGCCCGTAAAATTGCCAGCTCTCCGGCTGTGGTCGTTCAGGGCCCGCCGGGAACGGGGAAAACGCATACCATTGCCAATTTATTGGGACACTTTCTGTCGGAGGGGCAGCATGTGCTGGTGACCAGTGCCACCAATAAAGCACTGACGGTCCTGAAGGAAAAACTTCCCGCAGGGATTCAGGATTTGTGTGTCTCCCTGATTGATGGGGCAAAGGGGGATATGGAACGCTCTGTGCGAGGAATTTGTGACAGGCTGGCGCATAGCGATGGAGAAGCTTTGGCCAAACGGGCCGCAGAACTTACGCATAAGCGCATACAGCTGTTAAAATCTATGGCGGAAAAACGGCAGGTTCTTGAGGACATACAGCGCTTTGAGGCCAAGCGGGATTATTTTGTGCTGGGCGGCAAAGTCTGGTCCTTATCCCGTATGGCAGCTTTTGTGCATGACCATGCCGATTTAGCAGGAGTAGTCACCGGGCCGGTGGCGGAAGGCGTACTGCCTTTGACGGATGAGGAACTGGCTGCACTCTACCATAGCAACAGCCTGTTTTCGGCAGAATCACTGGCCGAAATTGCAGAGGTTCTTCCGAATCGAGCGAGTATGCTGCCGCCGGAAGAAGCGGGGCACATCATTGGTCTGGTCGCGCAGGAGCGGGCAGAACGGGAAGAACTGCTGGCAGAACTTCCGGATTATTCCGTGGATGAAACGGGATGCCTGTGCAAAAAAGGCCAGCTGGTAGCAGGCGATTTGTCCTTGGAACGCTTGCAGGAAGCAGACAGGCTCTATGAGGGCATAGACTTTGAGCGCCTGACGGAAAAATGGGCACAGGAGGCATTGCTGGCCGGAAAGCGCAAAGGAGCGCATCTGGAACTTTGGCAGATGTTGGGACGAGCCATTGAGCGGGTACAGCAGCTAAAGAAACAGAATATGACGCAGTTCTTTGGTCTGGAGTTTTCGTTCAAAGGCGGACGGGAACTCAATCAGGAACTTATTCAGACTTTGGCTGAGATGGCTGAAGCCTTTGATGCTCATGGTCATCTGTCCTGGTGGGACAAGCTGCGCCATAGTGACTGGAAGGCTGTGCAGCAGGTATTTTGGATTGACGGACATGTTTTAAGCAGCCGCCGCGACTGCCAACTGGCTATGCAGTATGCAGCTTTGCAGCAGGCACGCAATGAAGTGCAGGTGAAATGGCGGCAGCTTTTGGAACCTTACGGCATGATTCGCTATGATGAGCTTACGGCCTTGGGGGATGATTGTGACGATTTGCTGAGCGCCCAATGGCGGGAGATTGAGGTCTTTTTGCATTGGCAGGAAAATGTTTGGCAGGATTTGATGCTGCTGCTGCGTCAGGCAGGGGTGAATTTGACGCTTATCTACAGCGAAGCGGCTTTTGCCACACCGCATGGGGAACTAAAAGCCCAGCTTGCCTGGTTAAGAGATATCTTCCCGCGCTTGCAGAGGCTGCTTACCATGCAGGCGGCACGCCAGCAATCGGTTGACCGTCTGCGGGAGACTCGGCGGGCAATAGCACAGGCAGATGGTAAAGTTGCGCGGCAGTTCGGTGCGGCTTTGGCAGCAGGAGATGGAGCCGCGTATGAAGCGGCTTATGAAAAATTGACTGCCTATGAAAAACTTCTGCCCCTTTACAGACAGCGGCAGGAACTTTTGGCAAGGCTGGCAGAACTGGCTCCGCAATGGGCGGCTGCGTTGGATGGGATGGCGGGAGCAGAAGCATCCGGCAGTGTACCTGAAAATATTGGTGATGCCTGGCTTTATGCACAATTCAGCCGTCAGCTTGCGCAGCTTCCCGATACGGATGCGCAGGGAATTGAGGATGAACTGCAAGAACAGAGCCGTCAGCTGGCTTTGGTTACTGCAGACCTGGCTGAAACCAAAGCCTGGCAGCATTTGACCGACAACGTGTCCGAAAGCAGCCTGCAGGCAAGTCTGGTGGGCTGGAGCAAGGCGGTACAGAAGATTGGCAAAGGTAAAGGCCGTTATGCAGCACGCCATATTAAGGAAGCCAGAGCATGCATGCTGGAAGCTCAGGGAGCTGTTCCGGCCTGGATTATGCCGCTGTCCCGGGTCTGGCAGAATCTGAATCCGGCTAGTCCGAAGTTTGACATTATCCTTATAGACGAGGCAAGTCAGGCAGATATTACGGCTTTGCCGCTGTTATATTTTGGTAAAAAGGTCATTATTGTAGGCGACGACAAGCAGGTCAGTCCTGCGGCTGTCGGTGTAACCGCCGCAGATATTACCCATTTGCAGGCGACCACTATCGAGGGCGCGATAAAACATGCCTCCCTCTACACGATGGACACCTCTTTGTATGATATTGCACAGATGAATTTTGCCGCGCTTATGCTTACGGAGCATTTTCGCTGTGTGCCGGAGATTATCGGTTATTCCAACCAGTTGGCTTATGATGGCCGCATCCGTCCCTTGCGGGAATCGGGCAGCAGCAATTTGCAGCCTTTGGTGGCGGTACAGGTCGCTGGCAGCAGGGAATCGGGAACTAAGCGTAATGTTGTGGAGGCAGAGGCTGTTGTGGCTACGCTGTCGGCATGTCTGGAAGACGCTGCTTATGCGGGAAAGACCTTTGGCGCGATTTCTCTGCTGGGAGAAGAACAGGCCAGAATTATCCGGGAAATGGCTGCGGAGCGCATTGGCATCAGCGCGTTGGAAGCCATTGATTTTCTTTGTGGCAATCCTGCTGACTTCCAGGGAGATGAACGGGATGTCATCTTCCTGTCGCTGGTAGACAGCAAGGACACCTTGGCAGATGATAAGCAGATGCGTCTGGTGGGGGAAGGTCATGCCGGTGATACAGCCAAGCGTTATAACGTGGCCGCCAGCCGCGCACGTGACCAGCTGTGGGTATTCCACTCCATGGATGCCCGCGACCTCAAGGACGGCGACCTGCGCCGGGGGCTTATCGAATATGCCGAGAATCCGCAGAGCGGCTTGCAGGAAGGCGAGGAAAGACAGCCTACTTCACTGGAGCTCACCGTTACGCGCAGCCTGCAAAGTGCCGGCTATCAGTTAGTGCAGAATATGGCTGTGGGCAGTCTTACTGTTCCGGTAGCCGCCATCAGCGGCAGCAAAAGGGTTATCATTGCCTGTGATGGGGAACACTGGGTAGATAGCATCAAGGAAGCTGCAGAAAACCGTTATAGTCAGGCTGTACTGGAACGGTTGGGCTGGCAGTTTATCCGGGTGCGTGGCAGCAGCTGGTATCTGGATCCCGAGAAGGCTATGGTCAAATTGCAGGAAGAACTAAGCGCTGCCGGAATCGTTCCGGGGACCGGGAAAGACCGGGAGGACAGGAAAGCTGCGCAGGAAGAACTGACTATCTATGTGCAGCAGCGGGCTAAGCAGATTCGTGCAAACTGGCATAAAGAAGCGCTGGATGCATGATGAAGACGCCTGGAAATACAGGTGGGGAAAAAACTTTGAAAAAAATTTAAAAAAAGTGTTGACATATGGAGATGGTATGGATATAATAGTTTTTGTCAGTCAGCGAAACACGAAACATTCGGAATCGCAGGCAGGACAAATGCGGAAATAGCTCAGTTGGTAGAGCATCACCTTGCCAAGGTGGGGGTCGCGAGTTCGAGTCTCGTTTTCCGCTCCATATTGTTTGTTGGTTTTTTGAAGAATTTGGGCCTATAGCTCAGTTGGTTAGAGCAACCGGCTCATAACCGGTCGGTCCTTGGTTCGAGTCCAAGTGGGCCCACCAATTACAAAGAAACTTCAATATATAAATGACTCAGTAGCTCAGTTGGATTAGAGTATTTGACTACGAATCAAAGGGTCGGGGGTTCGAGTCCCTCCTGGGTCACCATTTTGTGGGTAGGTGCCCGAGTGGTTAAAGGGAACGGACTGTAAATCCGTCGCCGTAGGCTACGATGGTTCGAATCCATCCCTGCCCACCACTGAAATGACAGCGTCGCTTATGCGGCGCTTTTTTGTTGCTGTTTGAAGTTGTCTAAAATGTGCTTTATTTGACGGAAATTAGCAAAGTTTGTTAAAATAATCATAGTTTGCGAAGGGAATATGGATAGAAAAAGCTAGTGAGGTGGGTTAATTGCGCAAGCATGTATTCCTTATAGTTTTGTTTACCCTGTTTTTTACCTGCTCAGCTTTGACGGCTGAGGCTTCTATTTTAGTGAAGGACGGTTCCCGGGGAGAGGCTGTGCGTCATGTGCAGGAACTGCTGCTGGAGCAGGGCTTTCTCAAAGGTGAGGCCGATGGTGTATGCGGCCCTTTGACGGTGGCAGCCATCAAGGAATTTCAAAAATCCAAGGGACTGACCGAGGACGGCATCTGCGGTGACGGTACATATTACTATTTGTCCGGCGGCAAGACCTACGCAGGGAAAAATGAGAAAAGTACCCCTAAGCACAGCAGTCATCACGATGGGGAGATGACCATTCCCAGCGGCCGGGCGCTATATGTTTCCGCTTCCGGCTACAGTGCCCACGACCCGGGCAACAGCAGCCATACGGCTACGGGAACACTGGTGCGCAAGGGGGTTATCGCGGTTGACCCCAATGTGATTCCCTTGGGGACAAGGGTGTTCATTCCCGGCTACGGCGAGGCTGTAGCTGAGGATATCGGCGGCTCCATCAAGGGACACCGCATTGATGTGGCCTTTGATACCCATGAGGAGGCTCTGGCCTTTGGACGCCGTGATATTGAGATAATCATAGAAGACTGATTCATACAGGCCGTTTCCGCCGGGAACGGCCTATCATTTTTTTAGCTTGGAAAGTGGTGACATTATTTTGACACAGGATATTCAGGAATTACTGCGTTTTATCAAGGAAGCGCCTTCGCCTTGCCATACGGCAGCGGCTGTGGCCAAAAGGCTGGATAAGGCAGGCTTTGTCAGGCTGGCGCTGGACGGTGAGTGGCAGTTAAAGCGCGGCGTACGTTATTATGTGCCGGTGTATGGCTCGGCAGTCATGGCCTTTGTGGCAGGGGAAAAAGCCGGCCCGCTGCGGCTGGCGGCAGCCCATACGGATTTTCCCTGCTTTCGCCTAAAGCCCCGGGCCGGCATGGTGAAGGAAAACTACGGTATACTCAATGTGGAAAAATACGGCGGTATGCTGCTGCGCACATGGCTGGACAGGCCTTTGTCGCTGGCAGGCAAGGTGGTGCTGCGCGGTGAGACGGCTTTTGCGCCGCAGGTACGGCTGGTGGATTTTGCCCGGCCGCTGCTGACGATCCCCAGTCTGGCCATACACATGGACAGGGAGGTAAATGACGAAGGCAAGCTCAATGCGCAGACGGATATGCTGCCTTTGGCGGCGGTGAGCGGAGAGACAATGGAAGAGGACTTCTTTTTGTCATGGCTGGCAGCTGAGCTGGGGACAGCGGCTGAGGATATCCTGTCCTATGAACTGTCGGCCTATCCCGTGGAGGACGGCTGTCTGTGCGGCCTGCATTCCGAATTTATCTCAGCGCCGCGGCTGGATAACCTCACCTCCGTTGTGGCGGTGCTGAGAGGAATTATGGCGGCACCGCCGGAAAATAATGCCGGTCTGCGGCTGGGGGCGTTCTTTGATAATGAGGAAGTGGGCAGCCAGACCAAACAGGGGGCTGGCTCAGCGGTACTCATGCAGGTGCTGGAGCGGATTTACATGGCTTTGGGGCGGACGCGCAGCGAGCTTTTGGCAGATATTGCCGGGGGCTTTATGCTGTCGGTGGATGTGGCTCACGGCCTGCACCCGAACCATCCCGATAAGTGCGACCCTTCCAACAAGCCGCTGCTGGGCGGCGGCGTTGTCCTGAAGCAGGCGGCCAGTCAGGCTTATGCCGGTGACGCTGAAGCGGTGGCTGTGGTCAGGGATATCTGCGAGCGGAATAATATTTCTTGGCAGGGCTTTGTCAACCGCAGCGATATGCGCGGCGGTTCTACGCTGGGTTCCATTGCCTCGGCGCTGGTGCCCATGCGGACCATGGATATCGGTGTGCCGGTGCTGGCCATGCACTCGGCACGGGAAGTCATGGCTGCTGACGACCAGGGGGCATTGACGGATTTGCTGACGGTTTTTTATACTTCCTGAGGCGATACTCAGCCGGCTGTTTGTCCTGCTTGCAGAGATAAAAAATAAAATGCAAATAATCAGGCAAAAACAGGAAAATAGCCTTGATTTTTACGGTGTTTTCACCGATAATAAGAATAGGAAACCTCTCTTTTTTAGGTATGTTCACGCGTAAAGGAGGAAGATGAACATGGATGTCAACATGATTTCTTCTTTGTCGCAGACTTCCGCAGCGGTGAAGGCTAATTACACGAAGAGCACCACCACTACCACCAATGAAGCGACGAAGGAAACGACGACCACGACGAACGAGGCTTATTCCCTGGATATTTCCGCGGAAGCCAAGAAAGCTTCGACGGCGTTGGGCAAGCTCACCAGTGAGCAGATTGATGCGTTGCAGGACGGCATCAACAAGAGTTATCAGCTGATGATTAAGACCCTCACGGAGCAGAATGCAAAATTGCAGGGCTATCTTGATGAAGGCATCGGCCAGCTGAACTTTGACGGTATTCTCTTTGGCACGGACAAATTTGCCCTGCCCCCGGTAGGTACTACGCCGGAAGAAGCAGCTGCGGCTGTGGGCGAAGGCGGTGCTTATTCTGTGGACAGCGTGGCCACCCGTATCATGGATATGGCAACGGCTATCGCCGGCGGCGACCCTGAGAAGCTGAAACAGATGCAGAGCGCCGTGGAAGAGGGCTTCAAGCAGGCCGGTCTTGTCTGGAAAGACGCTATGGGACAGGACGAAATGCCGCAGATTACCAAGGATACGCAAAACGAAATTACCAATCGGTTCAACAAACTGTATGAACAGATGGGGATTAAGGCTTCCACTATGGAAGAGTAATGATTTCACAGCGACCGCTGCGTGGAGATGGCGGTCGCTTTTTTATGTTTTTTATGTTAATGAGGTGGCTGGATGGGCAAAAAAATACGTATTGTCGCCATGGGTGGCACGATTGCCGGGGCGGCGGCCGACAGTGCCGCTACAACGGGCTATCAGGCAGGAGCTGTAGGCGTGGCTGAGCTTTTGGCGGCGGTGCCGGAGATAAATGAGGTGGCAGAGGTCAGCTGTGAGCAGCTGGCGGCCATCGACAGCAAGGACATCACTGCGGCGCAGCAGCTGAAACTGGTGCAGCGCGTCCGGGAACTGCTGCTGTCTGCGGAGGTGGAGGGGATTGTCATTACCCACGGTACGGACACGCTGGAAGAAACGGCTTATCTGCTGGCTTTGGTGCAGTTTGCCGATAAGCCGGTGGTCATTACGGGCGCCATGCGTCCGGCTACGGCGCTCAGTGCTGACGGCCCGCTGAACCTTTTGGATGCCGTCCGGGTGGCGGCAAGTGAAAGCGCCCGGGACAGGGGCGTGCTCGTGGTGCTGAATAACGAGATTCACAGCGCCGGGCTGGTGACCAAGCTCTCTACCACAGCAGTGGACACCTTTACTTCGCCTAACGGCGGTGCCCTTGGAACCGTTAATGACGGTGAGGTGGTCTTTTATCACAGTCCGCAGTTGGCGCACCTGCCCCGGGCGCTGAGCGTCAGTGAAAAGCTGACAAGCCGGAGTGAACTTCCGTATGTGCCCATACTCTATGGACATAGTGATGATGATGGCCGGCTGGTGCAAATGGTAACGGCTCAGGGAGCAAAGGGCATTGTCTATGCCGGCATGGGCAATGGCAGCGTACCGGAGCGCGCGGAGCGCGAGCTGGCTGCCGCAGCCGGACAGGGCATCCCTGTAATCCGTGCCAGTACCTGTGCCGCAGGCATGGTGACGCGCGCCGAAGATTCTTATGAGCAGTCGGGCTTTATCGCCAGCGGTGTTTTAAATCCCAAAAAGGCGCGGCTGCTCTTGCAGGTGGCGGCTGTGATGGAGCTGTCAGCGGCGGATTTAAAAAGTTGGCTGAAAATCTGAGCAGAATAAAGGAAAATTTTTTCTTTATGGCGAATAGTACAAGCAAATAGCGTTGCTTTGTAAGTCGTAAATCCCTTGCGTATCCTCGTAAGGGATTTTTGCCATAAGGAGGATGGGCGATGATACAGTACAATTACACGTTAAACTGGAATGCCGATGACCCGGGGATTTGGGATAAGCTGGACAAGGCCCTGCGGTCACTTTCCATGCGGCCGGCCAGCAAACAGGCCAACGCGATTTTTATGCAGTTGTCCTTCCATAATATGGATATGGAGACGGCAGACAAAATCCGGGAAAAGATTCGTGAGTTCCTGCCCAGAGCCGTGGTCGCAGGCATGACGGAAACGCTCTTTTTGCAGGAAGCAAGCTATGTGCGGATAAACTGCTCCTTCTTCCAGAGCGCCAAGGTGCGGCTGATGGAATATCCGGGCATTCCCGGGGATTTTGGCAAATTGGGCTTGGAAATGGGGCAGAAGGTAGCGGCCATGCACGATGTCCGGGCTGCTCTGGTCATCGGTGTTATGGCGCCCAAGCTGAGCCGGTTTATTGACAACTTTGTGGTCGGCAATGAAAATGTGGTGGTCTTTGGTGCCATTGCCGGTATGTATGAGGCCGGTCTTGATGAGGAAAGCCTCAGTTCCAGCCTTTTTTCCCTTGATACCGGCAATATGATGGCCAATCAGTTCATCATGGGCAATGGCTGTATGGAGCGTGGGATAGTTGTAGCCGTGTTCAGCGGTGAAAATTTGAGCATCAGGGCTGACTACACCCTGGGCTGGAAACCGCTGGGCAAGGAAATGATGATTACGGAGACCGCAGGGCAGACCGGCATCAGCAAGCTGGACGATATGCCGGCGGTGGATATCTACCGCCATTATCTGAAGGTCGTTCCCGATGAGCATTTTCTGCAAAATATCGCCGAATTTCCGCTGGTCATAGACAGGGACGGCTGTCCCATCGCCAGAGTACCGCCGGGCTTTGACGAGGAAGGACGATTGTTCTTCACCGGCGATGTACGGGTGGGCGAACGGGTGCGCCTGTCTTATGCGGTGCTGGAAGACTTCCTCCATGAAACGGAGCTGGCCAGTGAGAAGATGAGCCAGTTTGCGCCGGAGGCGCTGTTCCTCAATGTTTGCGGAACCCGTGGCCTGTTCTTACAGGAAAAGGCACAGATGGAACACATCTATTACCAGCGCAGCGCCAATCAGCTGAATGCCTGCAGCGGCACCGGCGAAATCTATTGTTATCAGGGACACGGCGGTATTTTGAACTGCGCGCTGGTGGCGGTGGGCTTCCGTGAGGGGCGCAGCAAGTCGGCGCTGACGTTTTTTGACGAGCCGGAAGAAACAGCGGAGAATACGCCCGTCCGCCTGTCAGCCAGAGTAGCGGCCTTTTTGGAAGCGGTGACCAGAGAGCTGGAGAGCTCCAATCGCGAACTGCGCGAAATGGCTGTGGAAACGGAAAAGGCCAGCATTGACAAGTATAAGTTTTTGGCCGGTGTCCGCCGCGATATAGCAGCTCCCTTGCAGAGGGTAATTGAAATGGAGCGCCGGGTGCAGAAGGAAAGCACCGAGGCGCATATCCGCAACTATGCCCGTGAGGGACGCAGAGCCGGGGAAAAGGTCTTCGGCGTCATTCAGCGCATCTTTGACTTTTTGGAGATGGAGGCCGGCAACTTTAAGCTCAACGAGGATGAGTACCGTCTCGACCATCTGCTGGAATCCCTGCGGCAGGAACTGTCGGAGGTGGCTGAGGCCAAGGGCATTGAGCTGAAAATAAATCTGCAGGGCGATATTCCCAGCGTCCTTTACGGCGATGAACTGCGTATGCGCCAGCTGCTTTTGAACCTGCTGGGCAACGGCGTGAAGTATACCGAGCAGGGCAGTGTTGAACTTAGCATCAAAGCGGAAAAGACCGGGGCGGCAGAAGCCAATCTGACGGTTTGTGTCAAGGATACGGGCATAGGCATGACGGCGGAGCAGCTGGCGGAACTTAACGATATTCTGGAAATGAATGTGGATAAAAAGGTAAGCAGCCTCGACGATACGGGGATTGGCATCAGTGTGACCCAACGCCTGCTTAAACTCATGGGCAGCGGCCTTGCCATCAGGAGCAAACCGGGCGAAGGCGCGGAGGTGTCCTTCGTCCTGCGGCAGAGGGTGCTGAGCTGGATTCCCCTGCGGCAGGGAGACGGCGCTGCAGCCGGGGATAACGTGGAGGAAAAAGAAAGTATCAGTCAGGAAGAACTGACCGAAACATGGGAAGCCCTGCGCGAAATTGCCGATGCCAAGGAAAAGGAAAGCCTTGACTATATGCTGGAAACACTGGAAGGCTATCAGCTGCCGGAACGGGAGTCCGGACTGCTTTTGGAACTGCGCGCCGCAGCCAAGGAAGAGAACTGGACGCTCATTCAAAAACTGGTGCAGTAAAAAAAATAAATTTTATCTTTTTGACCTATTGACTTTTTGACTATTTGGGTTATAATAAAATTGTAATCAGGAAAGAGCAAAAGCAACTGGTTACAGAAATGTTACAAATAGTCAAGAGAGGCACAGCAAGCTCCCTTGACCAGGATAGATTTTAGAAAGGGGTTGCTGATTATGTTTGGTTTGGTTCCGTTTGGTACGCGCAAGGATTTGGCAACGGGGAATGCGCCCCGGAGCATCTGGGATGTTTTCAATGAGCCCTTCTTCAATGATGACTTTTTCCCCACCATGTCGGATTTCAATACCGCTGGCGGTATGCGCGTAGATGTCAAGGACAATGGCGACAGCTATGAGCTTACGGCAGACCTGCCGGGAATGAAGAAGGAAGATGTAAACCTGAGTTATCAGAACGGTTATCTCACCATTGCTGCCCAGCAGCAGAGCGAGAGCGGCGATAAGGATGACAAGGGCAATTACATCCGCCGGGAACGCCGCATGGGTTCTGTGAGCCGTTCCTTCTACATTGATAACATCGATGAGAGCCGGATTGATGCAGAATTCAAGGATGGCGTGCTGACGGTGAAGATGCCGAAGGCTGCCGAAGTCCAGCATAATACCAATATTCAAATCCGTTGAGGCGTGGTTTCCTTGACAGGACGATAAAACGGGGCTGCTGCATGAGTGATTTTTCGCTCATGCAGCAGCCCCGTCTTTTTTGACATTTAGGCCTTATCGCCGTAATAGGACAAGGTCAGCATGGTGATATCATCGGACTGGGCAGCTGTGCCCACATGGTCTGCCAAAGATTTTTGCACGGCAGCCAAAAGCTCCTGCAAATTCAGCTTTTCTGTGCCGGCCGTATTCAGGGTATTGAGCAGGCGTTCTTCGCCATACAGCTCCTCGGCTTCGTTCAGGGCCTCGGTGACACCGTCGGTATAGAGGAAGAGCTTATCTCCCGGCGCCAGCGTTATATCCTGACCCACGAAGGACAGCTCGTCCATTCCGCCAAGCACGAAATTGCGCTTCACATCCATATAGGAGAATTTATTTTCCTTTGCCCGGTAGACCAGCGGCGGATTATGTCCGGCATTGACATAGGCGAAATGCCCTGTCCTGGTGTTCAGCAGCCCCACAAAGGCCGTGACAAACATCATGGCATCGTTGTTCTGGCAGAGCTGGTCATTGGTGCAGGACACCAGCGGCGCCAAATCATTGCTGCCGCCCATGGTGAGGGCAAAGTTTTTCAGGATAGTCTTGGCGATCACCATAAAGAGCGCTGCCGGTACGCCTTTGCCGGACACATCGGCAATGGTAACCATGACGTGATTTTCATCCAGCATATAAAAATCATAAAAATCGCCGCCGACTTCCTTGGCCGGGTGCATGCTGGCGTAAATATCAAATTCCTTTTTCTCCGGGAAGGGTGGGAAAATACGCGGCAGCATGCTTTCCTGAATGTTGGTCGCTACGCTCAGCTCCGTGGAAATGCGTTCTTTTTCTGCCGTCACCTGCGCCAGATCTTTCATCTGGCTTTGCAGTTCATCGGTCATGGCGTTGAAGCAGGCTGCCAGATGCTCGATTTCATTGCCGGTGTTGATGGAAAGTTTTTTATCCAGATTGCCGCTGGCGATTTCCCGTACTCCGTTGGCCAGTTCGTGAATGGGGCTGACGAAACGCTCGGCCACCCGGTCGCTGACAAAGGGCACGGCCAGCAGGAATAAGCCTGCCAGAACCAGTACAGACAACAGGGTGTGCTGGATGGAATCGTTCAAAGCACCAATGAAATCAGCGGTGGTCTGCTCGATGACCTCGGCATTGGCCTGCACAGGACGATCGACTTCGGCGGTTTCCATGACAATGCCGTAGCTGGCATTCATGTCTTTTATCGGCGCGTAAGCCAGATAGCAGGGAACACCGTCAATCGTCACTTCGCTGAGGCCCGTCTCCCCGGCGGTCATCTGCCGGGCTGTCTGGGCAAGCTGCTCATCGGCGCTATCAAGCAGGCTTTCACCTTTCGGGCCTTTGGCCTGCAAAATGCCGCTGTCCTTGGCGGAGAAGATAATGTGCCCCTGCGCGTCAATCAGAAAGCCGTAGCCGGTTTCGCCCAAGCGGGTGCCCTCGATGACCTCACTTACCTGTGTCAAAAACATACCTGCGCCCACAACGCCGGCAACTTCGCCGTTATTGCCATAGTAGGGGGCGGCACAGGTTATCGCTAAATTGCCGCTGTATAGGTCATTGTATACATGGGAAAAAATCACCTTTTTCTGCGTGGTGGCGTCAATGTACCAGGGACGTGTCCTGAAGTCAACATTGAATGACGCAGTTTCCCCGTCTTTAAATTTCTTGTCCGAACGGTCATCCACGATGATGCCAAAACCACTGCCGGAGATTACATAAGTGGCGGCTACGGCAGGCTGACTGGCGTTTACCTGATACAGCCAGTCCTGCAAATTCGCCGTAAGGCCGATTTCCGGCTGCAGGGCCTCGTGGGAGACTGAGGGGGCGTACTGCAGCTGGGCTGAAAGCTGTCCGCCCCGTTCCCGGCGCGGCTCGTCTACATGACGCATGGCATAGTCCTGCGGGGCTTGTCTGATGTGTGTCATTTCCCGTGACAGCATGGTTACATTCTGCCCCAGATTGGCAAATATCAACTCTATCTGCTTGCCGCGGTTAGCCAGCATGCGCTTGAGGTCGCCTTTTAAGTCTTCGCGCAGCACGGCACTGCTGTTGTCGGCGGCAGACTGGCCTATGCTCTGGCCTATCTGTACGGCATGGGAACGGATATTATTCATGCCGTAGAGAAAAATGCCGCCAACCAGCAGCAGTGTCCCCAGACAAAACACCAGCAGCAGAAGAAGAGTTTGTTTTTTTATGCCCATATTACCCATGATAATTTCCCCTGTTCTGATAGCATGTTTTTACATATTTAAGCAGATACTGCCCGTCTTCGGCGATAGCAATGGCGGCAAAGTCAATCGGTACATGGCCGGGATTATGCAGCAGCATGAATTCATTTTTGCCGGTGATTGGCTGCCAGCCGGTGAAGAAATAACCCAGCTGCCGCAGCTCGTGATAGGCTGCTACGGCACGCTGGTCGCTCACGTTCAGCATGACATTGAAGGTTTGCCGTGGGGATTGATATTTTTGGGCGATGCTGCGGATACAGTCTGTAATATCCGTGCCGCTTTCCTCGATCCGGATACTGCAGCTTGAATGTACGGCATCGTTTTCCACCACCAAACGGCTTTTGCCTGATAAGGGGACAAAGCCGCTTTCCGTATTCACCTTCACGCCCAGAGCGTCATAAACATATCGGGCTATATTTGTATGTTCGGCAGGGATGTAGATAGTTCCTGCATTATCTTTTTCCTGACGTATGACAACGATGTTCTGATGGTGCTTCGCATTTTTATCGTGCATAAAGGACTGGGAAAGTTTTTGCAGATCCAGCACGGAGAACAAAAAGCCGCAGGGGACAAAACCCAGATGTTCCATGCTGCGCTGTGAGAAATCGTGATAGGTTACGGAATAAGCGTAGCCGGCGGAAATGCCCGGCATAGCTGACATCTTCTTTAGTGCCATGGAGAACAGGGTGCCCATGATGCCGAAATGGCGATATTTTTTTAGTACCAGCGCAATTATCAGCTCACAGGTGGCATCATGGGGCTGATTTGGTTTCAGCCCCAGAACCGCCACGATTTTTCCGTCGGCTTCAGCCACCAGAAAATGAAATTTGCCATGGGCCGCGCCTTTTCGTAAAACTTCCGGCTTGTAATACTCCGGTATCAGATAGGTGCTGTCGTATTCATTCTGAATGCAGGCAACAACTCCCGGAGCGTCGGCAGGGCGAAAATCACGATAACATACTTGCAGCTGCCTGCCATCTCTTTCAGCCATTTTGTATTCCATAAAGCAGTCTCCTATTTCCTTTGTATTTGTACCATCAGGTTATTTATACCAAAAGTTGTTTTGTAATGGATTTCATCAGCGAGCCGCAGTACCATGGCAATACCAAGAGCATCCTGCAGTGCCAGAGGGTCTTTGTTTTGCAGCTGCCTGTAGTATTCCAGGGGATTAAACATTTTGCCGGTGCTGCGGATGCGCAGGATGATGGAGCGCTTGTTGTGCCTTTTTACCAGCAGTACGCGTCCGTCAAGTACGGCATCCTCGTCAGGGCAGGAATGTTCCTTAATGCTGAGCAGCATTTCCTCCATGGACATACGCACCAGCATGGTTTCCTTGGTGGTCAGTTCGTTTTTCTCGCAGAACTCTTCCAGCTCATCCATTTTGCTTACAATAGCGCTGGTATCTGCCTTAACCGCAAAGGAGAGGTATTTTCCTGTGCGCTCGGCGGTCAGATCCTGCAATAAAAAACCCGAATAACCGCGTTTGTTGTAATAAGGCTTGAACAGCAGCACGATGACCAGCGGACTGACAGCGGCCAGCGTAAATGACCACCAGATACCGGGCAGGCCGTAGATGCCTGACAGCAGCCATGCCGGCAGCAAAATAAAGAGAAAAGTCCGGGAAAATACCAGCACATTGGCCAGGAACGTAAAGCCTGCCGCTTGATAGTAGAAAAACATCAGGTAGCAGCACACGGAAGGGGGCAGGCTGAAAGCAAAGATATACGCTGCTTCGGAAGCTGCCGCAAGCGCCTGTCCTTTAAGGCCGAACAGGGAGGCAATTTCTGACGGAAAGAGCAGGATGACAACTGTCGTCAGGCCGACCAGCACAAAGCCGATGATATGAGCCTCGCGCTCAAGGCGCCGTACACTAATCGTATCTTGTTCCTGCGTAAGCACGCTGACGAAGGAGGTTGTACCCTGCGCCAGCCCCGAGAGGAAGATCAGGGAGAAATTTTCCAGTGCCGTAACCACGGAAAAAGCCGCCAGACCTGTCTCGCCGGCTGTGGCAAGGAGCAGCCGGTTCATGATTATCGTGCGGAAAAATGCCAAAAGATTGTTTGCTGCCGACGGACTGCCAAACCGTATAAGCTGCCGGGCAAGCGTCTTGTCCCACTGCCGGACAAAGCGGAAGGCCGACTTTCCCCGGATTAAGGAAAAAATTCCCAGCAAAGAGGTCAGCAGGGAGGCCGTCACCGTACCCCAGGCGATGCCGGCAATGCCCAGGGGGATTATCTGAATAAAAACCCAATCCAGAGCGATATTCAGCACGGCCAGCCCCAGAAACAGGCTGATTATCAGCCGGAGCCGTCCTGTCAGCCGCAGAAAATTAAAGGGCAGATAAAAAAGCGCCATCCCCACACCGCCCCAGAGGTAAACCAGCCCATAAGCGCAAGCTGCCGCGTGTATCACAGCTGTTGACCCGAAGATATACAGCACGCTATCAAGGCAGAGTGTGCCGATGGCAGCCACCAGCAATGAAAGGAATATACACAGGCAGACGGACAGGGAAAAGGCTCTGTTGGCCCCGTCTGTGTCATCACGTCCCAAAGCATAGGCCGCTGCCGTAGCACCGCCTACGCCCACCAGTGAGCCAATCACGGAGAACAGGAAATAAAACGGTATAACCACGCTCATGACGGCTAAGCCTGCTGCCCCGAAGAACATCCCGGCAAGAGCACTGTTGGCAAGACTTCCTGCCAGACATCCCAGCATGGCCAAAATAGATGCGCCCACATGACGCGCTACTAAAGCTGCATCCATAAAATAATCCTTTCTGCTTATATGCAAACATTTTTATGTTGCAATCTTTTTATATTCGTCCCTGGGGGGCTTCATTCCTGCCAATAGGAGGCTGAAAAGAATATTTCAGGCAGAGTTAATTTGAAAAAGCCAAAATAAAAGAAGGATATTATCTTTCTTTGTTGAATTACTGAATAATGGGCAGTAGCCTAATATTCAGCTAAAGGCATTTTGCCGAAGGAGGAATATGAAAGAAGTTTTGTCGTTGTTCATGAAAAGGTTTATAATGGGGCTGGGGGTAATCACCCTTGCGGTAGGCAGCATGCTGGTCGCCAGTGGCACAGCAGAGCTTATCGGGGCGCTTATCATTGGCTTCATTACGGGTCTGGTGTTTTTGGGAAACATGTCCATGCGGCTGTGGCGGGCCGCGCGTGCTGATGCTGGCCATGCGAAAAGACAAATGCTCTGGGGTCTGGCTTTGCGCTTGATGGTATTATTCATTGTCCTCTTCGCAGCCGTCCAGATTTCTACGCAGGTGTTCAGCATGGTAGCGCTGGGCTTTGTCCTCTGCTATGCCTGGGCGATGGTTCTCATGATCCGCATGAACAGCGCGAAATAAGTAACTCAGGAATTCCTGGGAGGAGGTTGAGGTATATGCATGA
>ERZ842401.2722-NODE-2722-length-23231-cov-5.914869_pt1 | contig 23231 bp, 20 predicted proteins | sample MGYA00521270_ERZ842401 | MGnify/ENA primary metagenome ERZ842401 (study PRJEB31892, sample SAMEA3878208) | bioreactor metagenome | biome: Moose rumen | place: Sweden | collected 2011-10 | study: EMG produced TPA metagenomics assembly of the PRJEB12797 data set...
ATGGTTTACCATACTCCTCATTGCCGATTCAATCTCCTGTGGGTTGACACGGACGTATCTGGAAAGATAGCCCAACCTGCATCAATCGAACAGCTGGAAATGAGAGGATGGTAAACAGACTCAAAAACGGACATGTAGGTCCTAGGAGTAATCCGTCTAACCATTACCTCACTATTTTACCAGCTTAAACAACGAGGTGGATAGGAACGGTAGCTATCCGTTTCCAATCCATAGCTCTATTGTAGGAGGTGTAATAAGCAGATACAGTAAGTATTCAGCGTACATTGTTCACGCTAAAAATTATATTCAAGCAGATGATGACAGCCTCCACGTGCGTATCATAGTTTACAAACTTAATAATCCTCATGCAGAATTACAGGCTATAGCTGATGCTATACATGTGGACATCAGTACAGTCAGCCGTCACATTGCCGTCTATAGAGATGAAGTAAAAGAATATATCAATTAAGAGATGGCCGAATCGGCCATCTGCCAGACCTTGAGTAAAAGATTACCACAAGGTCTATTTTTTTGCAAAAAATGGCGTTTGTGCAAAAATATAAGACTTTTAACTTTTGTAAAAAGGTAAAATATAAGTATGTGGTTTGGAAATGTGGAGGGAAAGTCATTGGAAAATAAAAGACTTATGCAAAAATCAATACTTTGCAGTATAGCAGCTGCTTTTGTCTTGTGGCTGGTGATTTACGTGTTACCTTGCTTTGGCAAACTTATTGATGGACCACTGGTAATAAATCAAACGGCAAGTGTTCCGGTGGGGATATATTTGAAGATTCCAGGTAAGATACGCAGTGGGGATTATGTGCTATTCGAGCCGGATGATTGGGTAAAGGAGTTAAAACAGCAAAATGGCTGGGTAAAGCCGGATGAAGCTGAGCTTCCGTTCATCAAAAAAGCGGTTACTGCCGGACATCGATATACCATTGATAATCATACGGCAAGTTTTATTATAGACGGACGTTATATCGGTCAGATATTCCGTGACGACAATAAAGGTCATGAAATGCCTAAACAGAGGCAAGGAACTTATATTGTGCCAGACGGAATGTTCCTGCCAGTAGGTGAGGCAAGCCATAGCTTTGATGGACGGTATACGGGACCGGTATCTATGGAGAGGATAATTCATAGGCTGGTTCCTGTTCTGACATGGCCAGGACTTAAATGATGGAGGACATAGTAATGATTTTATTGTATAGGCAGCTAGAATTGGCGAGAGCTAAAGCTGTCATAAAAATTGCGGAGCTTACTAAGGCGTATGAAGCAGTCTCCAAGGATACATATTGGAATGACTGTGATGTTCAAGAGGATGGAAAGAAAATTTCTTCACTTTTTGATGATAGATTGCGCTATGAAAATTTCTGTCATAATATTGATACTCTCCAAAAGGAGATAACGTGCTTGACCAAAGCGGAAATTATAAAAATAAAGGACATTCTGCATATTATAAGAAATTGCAGGCAGTTAGAGTTAGGCACATGTGGTATGATGTCAAATTTTTATCTCGGTAATGGCAAATGGCTGGAATATAAATACAGCACTCCATTGGGGGATATGTCAGTGTTTTCAGATGCTGGCTTAGTACTTCTTAATGAGTGGGAAAGTAGATTAGATAACTGTCACCAAAGATTGCACTTAGAAGGTCATAGCTTCTCACTGGATGAATTCTTCAGACATCTTTTACCTGAAGAAAATCCATGTAATTTTATGCTTGAAAATGAAGAAAATAAATCTAAGGTAAATATGCTTGAAGATATAGATGTGAATGAAGCTGATGAGAGCCTAAAGTCTGAGAAAAATGATGAATACTTATGTGGTCCTATGGCAGAAGCTTTTTATAGGATTTCTCATATTCGAATAAAACGATTTAAGTACTGGGGAAAAGTCGAAAAGCGTATAACAGGACTTATAATAGGAGCAAGTATAGGATTTTTACTTGTTACAGTGCTTATGGTTTTGTTTAAGCATAAAGAACACGACGATATACAGGGTCAGAGAGCGATTATAACAGATAAATCGGATAAAGATTACTCCTATGAAGCTCTGAGCTTCATTACTAAGGGAAATGATGAAAAAAAGAGAATTATTAAGCTTGAACAAGAGGTTCAAAGTCTTAAAGAACAAATCTATGTTCTACAGCAAGCATCTGGCAAGCATGATAATGCTCTAATCGAATTAGGCATGGAAAGGTAGGATGGCATGTGATTGTGCATAAAACTTTTCTAATGGAAGGCTTGCCCGGATTTTATGACATTAGAGATGAATTGGAAGATTTGTATAAACAGGCATTTAAGAAGCAGGATTATTTCGATTTTGAGATGGCTGTTATTGAGGCTATGAGCAATGCAGCAGAATACTCGCTGGATGGGCCACTGCATGCGAAAATCCATTTGGAAGTAAGATTAATGCCCCAAGATATCGGCGTGAAAATATATTCCAGAACTAAAAAATTCAATGTACGCGAATATCGGCAAAAGCTGATGGAAATAGCGCAAAATCCGGAGTATGCGAATATGGATTGGGGCGATTATATAGGAGATAAGGATGAATCATCCGGTTTTTGGTATATGCTGACAGGCTGTGAGTACCTGTATATGGATGAGGATGGTCAGTGTATAACCTTAGTGGCAAAAACAAGCGGCTTATCGAAGAAAGATAAAAAAATAACGCGCATCAATTTATTGGTTCCCAGATTTTTAATTCGCAATGAGATAGGAGTTATAGAATGAAGCGGACAGGAAACATGTTGCTGACAAAAAATATCCTATTGGTTTCAGCTGATAAGGAACCGTTATATTCCGAGCTAAGAGAATCTTTGCAAAACTATGGTATCGGTGTAAACTATACCAATTTGGGGGTTGATGGCTTGGCTCTCTATGAAAAATATACGCCTCACATGGTGCTGATTGACAGCCATTTGGATGATATGAGTGGCATGAGTATGGCCAGCATTATCAAAAAGAGTCAAAACGGAATACACACGAAAGTAATCTTGTATAATGTGGAAATGGTGTTTAATAACACAGCCGCAGATTGCTTTTTTAATAAAAATAACGACAGGGAATATAATGGTGACCTAAAAAATTACGTTATAAATTATTACCAGAACGACTTATCCAACAGTCAGAATTCGGCGGAAGTGTTGCGCTTGCGTGAGCAACAGTATCAGATGTTGCCAGCAGATATAAAAACAGATTCTATAGCAGTTACAGGCATATTATCACCGTATAGTGAAGTTGGTGGTGATAGCTTTGACTACTGGATTGATGAAAACGGTGACCTATATGGGGAATTATATGATTGTCGTGGTCATAATTTGGTGAGTTTTTCGCAGGTACTTATGCTGCATACCTTATTCAAGAAGGATATGAAGCAATATGAAAAAGGCATTTACGATAATTTGGAAGAGGTAATGAAGTCTGTCAATAATGATCTGTTTGTCACTTCCGCGCCAGAACCGGATACCACGGCAGCGATTGTATTTCATCTGGACAAAGCAGCCTATAAGCTTAAATATTGCACAGCCGGGATGCCAGGGATTTTTGTCAGATACGTTGGTGATAAAGCTTTGAAAGCTATCGAGTCTTCAAATTTTCTGCTTGGCTTTGATGAAGATTTGGAGTGGGATGAGCAGGAACTTGACTTGCATGACATAGAACAAATCGTAATATGTTCTGATGGACTTTATGAGTTAACTCTATGTGAAAAAGAAGTGGCTGAATCATGTAATGCTAAGCATGATGATGTTTCAGCAATCATCATTAATCTAAAAAATGAAGACAGAAAAAAGGAGAGAAATTTCAATGGGTAACTTTGTAGATATTGAAAATGAAACGGTTACGGTCAGAGTGGCAGGACCTTATGATGTAGTGACTGGTATGACGGTTAATAAGGAGTTGGACGTAGCATTATTACAAAAGGGCTGCTCCAGAGTAATATTTGATTTTAAGGATACTACTTACACGGATTCATCTGTAAACCATCAGATGAAGAAAATCCGTAATACAGTTGGAAAAGATAACTTCTTCATCATCAATCCCAGTGGCAGAGTCCTCAAAGCATTGCAAACAGCTAAACTCGACAAAGTGTTTAACATTTCTTACTAAAAATGGGGGGCTGGTATTTTGCTAAGCATATATTTCCGTCCTGATAGAACGCAGCTTATACAGGCTGAGTGGACAAAGGACAAACAGTTAAAGATAGATGATGTAACAACGCTGGATGAAGCTCTGCCTTATATTGTAGAATCAGGGCAGGTTTTTGAAAACAGGCTTCAGGAATATTTCAGAGAACTGAAAAAAGAAACCAGCATATCCAGTGAGGAAGTCTATATTGTGCTTCCGGATTATATTTTCAGTTTTATCGATTCCTTCGAAATAACAGATGAATCTAAGATAAAGGCAATCGTGGCAGAAAGGACAGGGGAAAATGCTGAATCACTCTACATTACCACACCGATAAAATTACAACCTCCGGCAACGGAAAATCAAGTCGTATATGCTATCAGGAAGGAATATATAGACCGTATTGTAACTGTGGCCATGCATGAGCGCATTACATTAATGGCGATTGAACCTGCTTCTATGGCTTTTTTTAGAAGTATAAGATTTGCTGGCTGGCGCAGGGAAATTCCTTTTGTAGAGCTTTTTCCGGATACAGCAACTATTGTCACCTTCAGCCCGGTAGGTGGTGCTTTTCGTCAGGAAGTCCCCATGTTGGCTGAAAAAAACATCTTAAAGGAAGGGCCTCAGGCAGACAGCCTTGTACATCAGGCATTTAGTGCTAATGACTATACCGTTACACAAACATTCAGTAATTTTAACACCGATATGGAATATTATACGGTGACGTATAACAAGAAGATATACGGGATTCAGGCACTTCGCTTACGGATGCCGGAAATTGCGATGACCTTTCCAGATTTCGTTACGGGGAAACTGCCTCCAAAGGACGAACAGAAACTGTGGCTCGTCTGTTTGGGAACCTTACTTCAGGAATCTACGCAAGTATTTGCGGATCAATACGATAACCCGATTATGCAAGGTAAATCGAGTTTTATCCTCCTTGAAAGTGCTAATTTATTGCCGGATCAGGCACGCAAGGCCATACAGAAACGGCAATGGAAACAAACTGTCCAACGAGGGTGCAAATTTTTGTCGGCGGCACTCATTATCATGATGCTCGTTGAGGCAGGGGCGATTATGTTCTTTTCCAGTTATGAATTAAAGCCGGACTTACAGCGCGACTATGCCAAGGCCAAGCAGGATATAGCTTCTATTCAGGTGGAGATGGATGTCATAAAAATTGCTGAGAAAGAAAATCAAAACCCGGTTGAAGCGTTGGCACAGCTTAATTCCTGTTTGCCGGATAAATGCGGTATTACAGAGGTCAGCATCGGCAATGGCAATATAAAATCCGGCAATCAGACCAGCAATAAGAAAAAGGATGGCGCAGATAAGAATAATAAAACTGCCGACACTAATGTAAACAGTACAAACAATGATTACATTGTTATGCAGGCAGCGGCTGGTAACGAATTGATATTACAGGATTTTAATGCCCAGCTTAGCAGTAATGAAACATTTGCCAATCCGTTCATCAGCAATATCTCCGCAGCCAGCAATGGTATGAAAATAGCTAAATTTACAATTGGAAGGGGCACAACAAATGAATAAATTAAAAGCTTTTTCTACCAGGAAAGTGCGACAGTCACGTTCTGCAATGATTTCCGTAGGATTGACACTTATGCTGCTGGTTGGATTTGCCTTAACCAGCAGTCAGACGGTTATCTCTTACAACAAGATGCAGGAAATTGAGAGCCGTAATAATGAAATGCGACAGACTATTAAGGATTGGGAAACCAAGGTATCATACATAAACAAGCAGGAGTACCGTCCTGTTACTGAAGATATGACAGGTGCTGTTACTAGTGATATTTTGGTATCTGCTCAAAACCATGAACTTGCCATGACGGATTTCAAAGCGGCGATTCCAAATCAGAAAAAAGATAGTTATGAGCGCACCTACACGTTATCGCTTAGCGGCAGCTATGAAAATACGGTCGCATTTCTCACAACCTTCCATGCCCGTGATGCTTTAATCAATATACTTTCCTTAAAAATGCAGCCGCAAAATGGAATAATCCAAACGCAGATAAAATACAGGATTTACATAAAAAAGTAAGGGAAGGAGCGCATTATGGCAGAGAAATTACATGAAATAATCCAGATGCTAAAGAGTAAATTCCAGAAGAAAAATAAGGATGCTCAGGATGAAGAGAATTATGAATACTATCAAGAACTTCAAGAGGATGAAATAGATCAGCCTATAACCTATGAAGTGCAGGAGGATACCAACTTTCATGATGAGGAAAATACTGCAACAGCAGCTGATGATAAATTATCACCAAATGTACAAAAAGCTATAGCATTGGTGCTTATATTTCTCGGTATGGCGGCGATAGGTTATATACTCAATCCTTTTTCTGATAAACCCACAGATACGGCACAACAAGGTGGTGCAACTAAACAGGAACGACAAGCAGACATGGCCGATTCGGCCATCAGTCAGACAAATGAATTGGCTTTGGCTTTGAAAAAGAATCCCTTTATTGAGGTTCGCGCCATACAACCGGAAGGTGAACCTTCTGCTGTCACTGTGCAGCCCACGAATAAGGTCAGCTATGCAGCGAATACGTCATTACCAGCAATTCCAAACAACTATCCACGCCCACGAGTTCCAATGCCGGGGCAGACTGGGGTTATGCCACAAACTCCGGCAGCACCATCCGGTGGGCAGGTAACTGTTCAGGGAATTTTGACAGGTGAAGACGGAAATAATATGGCCATTATGTCAGATGGCAGTGTAGTAGGCGAAGGGGAAACCTTTCAGGATGGCCGTATTGCTTATATTGGCGGGGATGGTATTACTTTCGAAAATGGTAATAGGTTGGAATACAAATAAGGGAGTGCTTTTCATTGATGATAAACAACAAGTTAAAGAAACAGGTTATTGCCGGATTAATGGGCTTGACTGTACTCTATGGCAGTGGCAGCTTTATGCAGCCCACCACAGCAGAAGCAGCTGCTGCTTCATTATATAACCAGTATCAGGCAGAACAACGGTTAAAGGAATTGAAAGAGCAGGTAGCCAAGGCACAGCAGGAAATTGAACAACAGAATAAGAACGAAAAAAGGATGGCCGCTGAAGCCGAAAATGTTAAAGCAGATGAATCTGCGGAGGATAATGCTGTAGATTTTGCAACCAAAATCCAGAATATCCTTAAAAACTATCATGCCAATGAGCAGGCTAATAAAAATCCTTTTGCTAAGCCGGTAGAAATTACAGTAACCAAGGAAAACGATTCTGATTCACAGATGGCCGAATCGGCCATGCCACAACCTGTGGATGCAGACACCAAAACTGTGTACAAGGCAGATCCCCCGCCGGCCAAGCCAGCGTTACCAATTCCAGCCACCGTGCAAAATGCCCCACTAATACAGGGCACTTATAATTTTGACTGGCGGGGGACTCCATTAGCACAGTCGATTTACAGTGTGGCAAAAATCGCTGGTAAAGGCGTAGTGGTCAATGGTGACATTAAAGGCTCGGTCTATATGAGTCTAAAACAGGTATCCTGTAATCAGGCACTGGATTATCTGGCAAATGCCTTTGGTATCAACTGGATGAGTGACGGTAATAACATTATTGTCTCGACGGGTGACCTAATGAAGCAAAGCCGTGTGTACCAGGTCAGCTATGCCAACAAGGATAAATTGAAGGACGAAATCAAGTCTATGGGCGTAGCGGCAGATAATATCTATGCTAACAATGAAACAGGAACGCTCTCCGTCACCGGAACGCCTTACCAGCTGGCGCAGGTGCAGAAAAGGGTAAATGAACTGGATCATCCGGTTACAAGATGCCTTATTCTGGCACAGCTTATCGAAATTGACCATGGAAAAAGTCTTGATTTGGGTATGACGTATAGCTTGCCGACATATTCACATACAGCAAGCACAGATAACACAACGGATACCTTGCATGGTAACTGGATTGAAAAATTGACTTTTTCGGCTTCATCTCAAGCGAACAGAGCACTATCCAAGGGGCGTGTTATTGCAAGACCGCTTATCCTGACTATGAACGGGCAGAAAGGAACGGCAAATTTCGGTGATAGAGTTCCAGTACTTACCAGAACGGATACTGGCTCCAGTAATACTCTGACAGTAACTTATCAGGATATTGGTACTAAATTGGAAGTGACTCCGATTGTCAATGGCACAACAGGCATGGTGACCATGGCAATTGATACAGAAGTATCCAATATTACTGGGTGGGTATCCTCCGGCGATACGAGAGCACCGCAGATGTCTACAAGAAAAGCTACAACCTCTACCTATGTAAAAAGTGGCCAATCGTTTGTCATCGGCGGCTTAATGAGTGCTAAGGAACTGGATAATCTATCCGGTATTCCCGGCCTCATGAACTTGCCAATTTTGGGGAGATTATTCAGTTATCACAGCCGGAGCAAAGAATATGCGGAAGTGTACATTATGATAACGCCGTTCATCGTAGATGACGATTTTGATACCACCAAGGTCTATAAGGAACTGGCAAAAATTGACGAAAAGAATCGTAAGGCGAAGACCATTGAACCGCCGGCCAAGGATTGGGCAAGCGGTCTTGTAAAATAAGTCAGGAGAAAGAATATGGCATATGAAGAAATTTTGGAAGATGACACACTGGTCAGCTTAAAAAATTCAGGGCTTTTCTACGAGAAAAATCTGGTCGAAGAAGAAATTCCTGCTGATATTATAAAGCTTATATCCAAGAGCCTCGTGAGTCAGTATCAGGTAATTCCAGTGGAATTGACGGATAGCGGTCTTCTGCTATTGGTCACAAGTTCGCCGGAAGCACTTAAATATACGACTCAGTTACAAAATCAGCTGAAACGGCCAATAAAAATTCTTATCGGAACGATTGAGAATGTAAAAGAGGCCATGAATGCCTATTACGACATCGAAAATTACCTACAGGTAATAAATGGCAGTGAAATGCTCGGTAGTGCCGATGATAGCATCCTGAAAAAGAAAATTTTGCAGATGCTGAACCGATGCGTAGCCGAAAAGGCCAGTGATTTACATTTGATTCCCTATTCAAATGGGATATATGTAAAATTCCGTATCAATGGCTTTGTCTATGATTTGACCGATGAATACGGATTTCTGGCGGATGAGGCAAAAAATATTGTCAATATTATCAAAGGTATGGATAAATCCGGACAAGCTTCCAGCGTGCAGAGCAGGATGCCGAACAGCGGTCATTTTACATTCGTATGGGAAGAAACGCTGGTAGATTGCCGCTTACAAACAAATCCCATTGGCAGCTTAGATAATGAGCGGCAGCATTGTAATATTCGCTTCCTGCCGCAGACAAAGAATACCAAGACTTTGGAAAGCATATATTACGGTAAAGACTTGGTAGATATCAAGCATACATTATACAGCAGTGGCAGCGGACTATACCTATTGTCAGGTCCGGTAGGCACAGGCAAGTCAACATCAATACAGTCCATGCTTGATTACATCCGTAATTTATACAATGAGCAGGGGCGGGATATTATCTGTTATGAAATCCTGAATCCGATTGAATATAAGGATGAACGAAATATTCAGGTAGAGGAAAGGTATGCAGCCGATGCTAAATTAAATCTGGATGGCAAGGCGGCACTTCGTTCCGCTTTGCGTTCGGATCCGGACATCATCAATTATGGCGAAATCAGAGACAGTGAGGATGCCCAGGTGGCTACAAGGGCTTGTCAAACCGGGCTGAGGGTATTTTCTACAATTCATGCCGGTGACTGCATCCGTACGGTAAACCGCTTACTGGATCTCAATGTTTCCAAAATGAGTTTGCTTTCAGAGCTGAAAATCATCGTATGTCAGCGACTTATCGGCGTATTGTGTCCAAAGTGCTCAAAACCGCATACGCTGACTGATGAAGAAAAAAATATGCTGACTGATGAAGAACTGGCATATTTGAGTAAGGGAGATATACGGGAACGTGGGCACCAGAGCTGTACATGCAAGGATGGTTTGGTGGATAGAATTGCTATTCCGGAATATATTGTGGTTACTGATTCGTTGCGTAACGCACTGTTACATAACAACGATTTTGATAATATCCCCAATATTCTAAAGGAGCATAACTTTAAGAGTATGTGGGATAAAGGGCTTATGATGGTAGCGAACGGACAGGCAGAGTTATTTGATGTTATACAAAAGATTGGTCACAATTAATGGGGGGAAGATAAATGGCTTTGTTTAACAAGAATCCGAAACATTTATCCTTAGAGGAGCAACTAAATTTCTTTGAGGTTATACGTATTTTTATATCTGTAGGAATGGATACCAAAGAAGGAATTATCTGTTATAGGGATGACGAGAAAAAAGGCAGCCATATATATAATCTTTGCAACAGAATGCTTCGGGATATTGATAATGGAGCAAAATTTTCAGAGACTATGCAGAAATACCCAAAATCTTTTTCATTATTTTCTACTGGGTTGATTGCTTTGGCTGAAAATACAGGAAAGCTGGGAGAAGTGCTTAAAGAAATTGTCTTTCGATTGAATCTGAAAAATCAAATATCGCAAAAGGTAGCACAGGCAACATTAATGCCAAAAATTTCATTTATTGGTATTATATTGGTGTTTGCAGCATTCATAGGCTGGGTAATACCTAAACTTAGCGAGTCATTTTTTGAAATGAATATGGATTTACCAATTATTACTCAAGTTGTACTTGTGGTAGGAAATACTTTTACCAAATTTTGGTATATTTTTGCGATGCTGGCTGGAGTAGGCATGTTTGGTTATTTATGGATGAAGAAAAATCGACCAGACATAATTAGTAGATTTGTGCTTAGACTACCATTTTTGCGTCCTGTCGTTTTAAATCAAGCAAGATATGATTTTTGTACAATTATGGCAATCTGTATTAACGCAGGAGAGGAACCTGTACGTTCACTTAGATTCACAGCCATGGCCACAGATAACTTTTTTTTGAAAGAAATGATTGATCGCGCAATAAAACATATAGAATCGAATGGTATGGATTTTGACGAAGCGTTGCGTAGAGAAGATGCAATGCAGATCTTAGACTCAAAGATGTATAGGGTTATGAAAGCATCGAGAAAAACGGGCAATATTGGTTCATCGCTAAATGAAATGATTGCTTTTTATCAATGGAATTTAAAAATAGCTACTGAATCCATAGGGGATAAGATTGGCATGGTGACATTGATTCCAGTATATACGCTTATCATAATTCTGATCGCTGCTATTGCGCAGCCGGTCGGACAGATGGCTTCCAGCTTTTCGACGTCAGGATTTTAATGAGGGGGATGACTGTACTATGATGTTAGTGAAACTAGAAAAGAAAATGAGAGGTATATTTTTGCCAGGAATAGTGGCAGGGGTATTTATGGTAGGATTAATCTCTACCACGGTAGCAGCTATCACGGCAACCTCTTTTTCAACTCTGGGAGCAACCAAGACAGCTTCTCAGGCGCAGCAGTTTGGACAGGCAGAGGCCGAATACATTAAGATTATGGGGTATAATAACTATGCCAGCCTTGTGCATGAGCGTCAGTCCATGGAAGAATTAGTAGGGGAGGATGGTGCAAAATATCAGTCAAAAGTAGAAGTGGCCGATACTTCGACCAATGGTGAAGGCCGTGAAGTAAAGGTGATGAAAATCAACGTATACAAGGGAAATGAAATCAATAGCCGCTATAGCGAAGAAATTCCCCTTGTTTCTGGCTTGGATTATTCAGAGAAATTCGATGCCATAAACAATCTTATTGATGCCATAACAAATCGTGTGGCTGTTCTGGAAACAAACATGGCTGATCTTAGCAATCGCATGACAAATGCAGAAAAGAATATCAACGCGATTAATGCTGACTTGTCCCGCTTGGAAGAGCTGATTAACGAAAATGCGGATGCCATTGCTGCCAATAGAGCAAGCATTGATAAAAATGCCTCTGATATTGAAGCCATCAACAAGCAAATTGTACAGGTTAAAGGCGATATTTCCGACCTGAGAACCGACCTTAGCTCTTTATGGGCAGCACTCAATCAAGAAATTGCCAACAGAAAAAGCGAAGATAGTGCCCTTCAATCCAAAATCAACGCAGTCAAAGCAGATGTGGCCTCTCTTCAAACCAGCGTAGCGACAATCACCGGACGGCTCAATGGTAAGGAGTTCGTTAAGAACTATAGCAAGCAGAATAATATCTCGCTGGACTACGAAGATGACGAAATTGTAGCATATGTAGACGGAACAAAAGTACCATTATCTTCGCAAGGTAATATTGTAGGAAAAGTTTCCGATAATGGTTATATAAAGCTCTCAAACGGACTAATCGTACAGTGGGGGAGATTTCGTAACAGACCACCTTATGATTATAGTTATCCGATTCCTTTTCCTAATAAATGTTTCTGTGTTACTCTTGCTGATGTAGATAAATCGAGTAGCGAATTAAATGCCTACGTATACAATGAGGATAGAAATCACTTCGGTTTTGGTAGTGATGAAGATGGTCTCGTGGAATATTTTAGTATTATTGCAATAGGATATTAGTATCCTACTGCAATAACTCTGATTTCATCCATACCGTCTTCATCAACATGAACTTGGAAACTTGTCTTGTCCTGCCATGTAACATAATAATTCATTTCCCCATTAGGATTGCTTATGTTTCCTGAATATACTCCAAAACATGCATTTGGAAAAGGTATTGGGAACTTAAAAGGGTAAGGGTCATCTCTCGTGTATTTGGCCCATTGAAATATAAGACCATTTGAAAATTTTACATATCCATTAGTAGACAAATATTCTTCACTACTTTGCGAAGCTAGTGATTAGCTTGATATTAAAAACCAATCGCATAGTATGATATTTTCACGGTAATGCCTGTTCCTTGTGAATCAAATGTATCATAATTACATTTAAATCCAGTGGAAGTAATATCATAACACCGAAGTATATGGCCATTTGGCCATTCCATATTATCACTATAGAGAAAATCTAGTGGCTTATTTGAAAATGATTTAGGGAAATTAAAACTATGGATTTCACTGGTAATAATATCAGTAAAATATCCACCTTGCTCTTTCCAACCATCATTGTAAACACGATACCAATAAGTAGGTGTATATTTACACTCTACTAAATAATGGTCATTTTCTATATCATTACTTTGCGAAGGTAGTTACTACTTTCGCAAGGTAATAGTGATGAAGGATATTCTTTCAAAGCAGGTATTATACCAGCACAACCATCATTACCAGATGGTATGTATAATCAAGTTATTGATTTTGATAGTCCTTTTAAAAGCAATTGCTATGGTGTAGTTGTTACGCAATCTTATATAAATAAATCTATAGATAATCGAGAAACAACTGCAAATTTAGCTGTTACATCATTTAACAAAAATAGCTTCACATTATCAGTAGGTAAAAATGAATTTTTAAAACCAATTTACTATATCGCCTTTGGTAAATAAATAGTCACATAGATGAAGAAAAAGTCATCTTTTTTCATAGGGAACAAAAGCACAATAACTCCAATCACAAGTAATGACTGTTCCTTTTACGACCTCAAAAGAACAAATATGCCAACCGACTGATTTTTTTTGACCGTTTAGAAAAAATGAGGACCAATTATCATCTGGATGTTCGCCGGTAGGAGAAAAATCAAAGAAAACCATACCGTCACAAGGAGCTATGATTGATGTCGTGACTGTATAGGAGCCGAATGAAATCACATTATTCCAGTCCAAATAGTATGATAATATTTCCCCTGCTTTGTTATTATCACCTTGCGAAGGTAGTAGCACTTTTTAGTTGCGAAGGTAGTAGCACTTTTTAGCATTTTATGATATAATTTCAGTAAAGATACTCGCCGAAGAAAGGAGATATGACAGAGAAATGACAGATTATACTATATATCTTAAATCTTTCTTATTTTGCTATGTGATATCGTATATGTTTGATGATAAAAATAGATGTTCTAACTTTTGCTTATTGGCAGGTATTCATTTTCTTGTGTTTATTAGCCAATGCATTCAAGATTTTACAGGGGGGCTTATCCTATCCTTAGCTTAATCACTGCTTTGTTTGTTTTTATATTCTGGGTCTGTTTTGCTTTTTACAAAAGTGAGAACAAAGTGAGAAAGTAAAAAGTGTATTTAACCTAATCAGCGAGAAGTCCCACATCTAAGTGATGTGGGACTTCTCACCGGATTAGACTAAATATGTTTAACTATTCAACTCATTATATAATTTTTTCATCGCTTTTCGCTGGGATTCTTTAACAGTATGGCTGTAAATATTTAGTAATGTATCAGGTCGTGACCAGCCTCCTATACTCTGGACATCTGATATAGCGATTCCACATTGAAGCATATTAGTAGCCCATGTGTGCCTAGTAGAATGCAGATGTAGCTCATTTGCACAGAATCCTAATCGGCGTATTGTATTTTTGAAATTTCGACTGAAATAGCTAGGGTTATGAGGACTGCCATCTTTATTAGCAAACACTAAATTATATTCATTATGGTAGTTGTTAGCTTTGCTTTCAATTTTCTGCCGTTCTCGCCATTCTTGAAGAAGATATTTAATTTCTTTCGGGAACGGAATAGTGCGGATAGATGCTTTGGTTTTTGTCTGATCACGTAAAACGGGTTTACCATCTTCCATAATAAGCACTTGGCGTATTTTCAGAATATTACTCCTAAAATCGATATTATCCCAAGATAGTCCAAGGATTTCTGACCTGCGGCAGCCTAAGTAGAATAATAGAACGTAGGCTGTATAAAATCGATGATTCCTGGTGGCTTGTAGAAATTTTTTCTGATTTTCGGGGGTAAATACCGGACTGTCATGCCAGCTAAGAGATACCGGCTCTGTATCTTCAGCAACGTTGCGTGTGACAATATTTTCTTTTATGGCTTGTTCATAAGCGGCAATGAGGAATTGTCGTAATTTTACGATAGAGTGGGGAGAAAGTGGTCTTCCTTCTGGAAATTTTCGGTTAAATTGCTTTTTACATCCATGAAGCCGTTGGTCATTAAGAAAAAGTTGTATATCCTTGGGAGAGACCTTTTCTATAGGCATATCTGCCAGAGCACTTCCTATTATGTGATTGTTTATCAAATTGAGACAAGTCAGCTGCGTGTTACGTTGTTGATGCGGAAGCCGGTATGTTGTGAACCAATAAAGTACATAATCTCCGAGTTTCATAGTCAAAACCTCCAAATACATTAAAATAGTTACTTATACTATTATATACGTTGATAAAGTCAACAAAAATTACACATGGCCGAATCGGCCATGTTTTTTTTTGTTTGTGCAAAAATATAAGACTTTTAACTTTTGTAAAAAGGTAAAATATATATTAGGTGATGTGAAGGAGGGGGCTATGTGAAACGTTACGGATTTTTACTATCGATACAAAATGTAGCAATGTTGCTAATCTTAGTGGTTATGATAGGAGCTACAGGTGGAACCGGCTATTACATGTACACTAATAGCAGGAATGAAAATATCAAAATTCAGGCACATACGCTTGATAAAGCTCTTGTAGCTTATGCGCGTAAACACAAGGGGATTGACAGGGAAAAACTAAAAGCATCCGTAGTGACGAATAACTATGGGGCTGTTTATCAGCAACGACAAGATTTTCCCTTGCGACTTACTTCAAAGGGAGCTGTGTATAATAACACTTCCGATTTGGATAGTGGTGATGATTTTGGCTATATTCTGCGGAAAATTGAATTTTTTGAAGGAACGGAGGCAGCCTTCAAAACGAAGCCTGAAAATCACTTGTACAAGTTCTTCTATCAGCCATTAGATGAATATGGCAATGTGCTGGAAAAGACGTCAGAGAGACCAGCAGCGTTTTATAAGCTGCTGGTTTATATAAAATCATTTCAAGGGGGAGTAACATTATATGAGAGCCCAGGAAGTTATAATAAGTTGCCTAAAAAGATTACGGGAAAGTAGTTTATGCCGGTGGGGAATGCATATTCTGACAGTTTTGCTGCTGAATATATTGATTACATATTTTTATAACCCTATAAATCAGTTTTACGCATTGGCGTTGTCTGGAATATTATGGCGAATAGCCTGGGAGGATTTTAAAACCAGATTAATCGACATACGAATGGTAATATTACTATTTTTCTTAGGTCAATTTTTAGTGCCGGATTACTACAATCTTGTTTCAATATTTATTACTGTTTCTGTTTTAGCTGCGGGCTTTGCACTTTATGAGTTTAGTGCGAGAAAAGTGAAAGCAGATAGTGATATCGGCGGGGAGACACTCTATAATTCTCCTGATAGGTGTATAAATGAGGACAATGCGCCGCCGTTTGTACCACTTGTACTCATCGGAATTGTGTTCTTGCTGACATATTATTTAATGACATGGCATTTATTTTCGACATCTACTGAGTTTATGCTTTTTATGCCAATGCCTATTGAGTTGCCGGTGCAATTTTTTCTTATACCGGCTACATTAGGGATTTTTTACATAATATTGGCACATCGTCATAAAAAAGATATGAAGAAGGGATTCAATATAGAGTATCAGGTAATGGGGGAAGGAGATATTTGGACCATAGCGGTTATAGCTGGTATATTTGGCTTTACTTTTACTTGTTTTGCCGTAATTATAGCTGTATTTTTGGGCTTAATATGGTTGGCCAATATAAGAAGAGGTGCTTGTAATGAACGTTAAAGACTTGTTTTCACATTCTAAGCAGTTTACATATAATGAAAAGCCGTTGAGTCCGGCAGAAAAGGCGGCTCGAAAATGGGACGAACGTGAGGGGGGTATTATCGAGCAAAATTCTAACCTTCACAAATTACTCTATGGGCTGATGCTGGTGGTGATTGCTTTAGCTGGGGCATTGGCTTATAAGTCGAATGCTGATTACACAGCAGTGTATGTTGTGGAAACCGATATAAATACTGGTGAGGTGAGAAATGTTGGTACAGTAAGTCAGATGAAAAATTATCAGCCAGGCGATCAGGTGTTTAATTTCTTTTTGAAGCAATTTGTCCAAAATGTGCGCAGTATTCCCTTGGATGAGGTGGTGTTAGGACAGCATCGTGATGAAGCTTACGCATTTTTAACAAAAGATGGGAAGAATATGTTGGAAGCCGAGTGGGAGCGTGAAAAACATTGGTCGAAATTCGGTATGTCTACCGTACAGGTTCAATTTAATAGTATCCTGCCTATGGATGGAGGGAAAAGCTATCAGGTACGCTGGACGGAAACGGAATTTAAACTAGGGACAAATCAAAAAATAGTAACGCCGTATACGGGAATTTTTACCGTGGAGACTATAAAATCTGATAAAAAAGAGTTATTGGATGCCAATCCGTTAGGCATGTATATTACGGATTTACATTGGGAGAAGGATACGAATGTTTCCAATAATAGTGAAAAGAAAAATGGCAATGAAAAATAAGGGGGCTTTTATTATGCGTAAATACAATTATAAGGCTTTGACGGTGGCAGTAGGGTTAGCATTGTTATCTAACATGGGGTATAGTGTCAGTTATGCCGCAGCGGACAATAATACAACAGCAAGTATCGAGGCGCAGATTGCTGAACAGGAGCGTATTTTGGCCGAATTAAATGATAAAAAAAATCAGAAGCGTAATGATGAACTGAAGGAACAAATTGGGGATTTGGAACAACAAATTGCCAATCTAAGAAATAAAGACAAATTTGACAGTCAGGGTGCTATCACTGCACTATCGGCACAGCTGGCAAAGCTTCAGGAAGAATTTGAGGCACAGAGCAAGATTCAGGAAAAAATGATAGCGGCTTTGGAAAAGCTGGATAAGTTAACTAAGACTAATAATATCGGTAATGATGGCTATGAACGTACTTACAAGGCACATACGGCAAATAGTCAGGCATTAGTAAATCCTGGTCCGCAAGGAAATGTTTCTTATACGCAGGATGCCAAGAATAGCCAGGGCAACTCGACTATGGTGTTTGCCTACTCGCCTAATCAGTTGTATAAAATCTATTGTCGTACTGGTTACATCACGGATATTGCCTTAAAAAAAGGAGAGAAAATATCATTTGTCGGTGGTGGTGATACAAGTTCCTGGGCAATACAGAGCAGTACCGTGGATGGTGTTCCCCATATCTATATCAAGCCGGTAGTGTCCACAAGTACGACTAATATTATTATCACAACAGATAAACGAAGCTATCAGTTGATTGTAAACACATCGGATTGGTACAATCCGATGGTGTGTTGGAGTTATGGACAGGAAGAACATTTGGCCGCTATGCAGCAAAAGCAGCGTGATGAGCGGGTTATAACCGAAACTATGGGAGTAAGCAATATTTCCAGATTGAATTTTGATTACAAGGTTAAAATCAAGGGGGACGGCAATAAACCCGCCATGGTTTTTGATGACGGTAATAAAACTATTATCAAATTTAACAAAGCAAATAAGAAACTTCCGGCGTTATTCATTCGCGAAAAAGGCCATAAGGCCGTTATGATGGCAAATTTCAAGATAAAGGATAACTGTTACATTATTGACAGGCTTATTGATGTTGCAGAATTACGCTATAGTGACAGCGATATCGTTACGATTGAGAGAAAACATTAAGGCGGAGGTTGCATATGAAGCTGTCTGAAATTCTAAAGGATTTAAAAGGAAAATTTGATCGTAATGCCAAGGAAGAAAATAGTGCAATTCCGGTACCTGATACGGAAGAAGATGCCGATGAGGCCAGCAAACGGGAAATGCATGCAGATGAGCCGGAGGGAAACACCAGTTTGGTGGAGGGCGATCATGGTAAAATAATCGGTTTATCGAAGCCGGCTATTATTACGATTTGTGCTGGTATTTTCCTGATTTTCTTTTTGGCAACCATGTTTGCCGTAACAAATGACAGTGGTGAGGAAAAGAAACCGCAAAAACAGCTAACTACAGAGCAGATTGCCGGAGTGGATGCTGCTAAAAACAACAAAGATGCCAAAAAGATAGCAGGTGACTACGAACAGGCTTTGGCTCAGCGTAATGCTAATAAGGTTGCAGCACCACAGGGTAATAATCCGCCTAGTCAGGAGACAAATAAAACCAATACTGTGCAAGCCACACCTGTCAATACCTCAGTACCCGTTACGCAAAGCCCCGGTCATGTACCGGCAATTCCTAGTGTCAATACGGTGAGACCTGTGAGCTATGCACAAAACTATGAGTTGCCATCACAAGCTTCGGCTCAGCAGACTCCTCAGAAAAAACAGGAAGAAGTTTCTTTGGCTGAGAAAGCGAAGAAAAAGCTGGAGTCAGCGATTGCATTCTTTGGTGGTAATAATGATAACGTCGGTTCGAATTCTGCTGATGCGGAAGCTGTTACCGAAAGTGTTGGGGCTGTAAAACAAAATAATAGCCAGCCGGTAAATATTTCTTATACCGCACCGCAGCCGAATACTGTCATGGCAGGTACAATCATTCCGGTTATGCTTATGACTGGTATCAATACAGACACACCGGGACAGGTAATAGCTCAGGTGATGGCAGATGTTTATGATATTGATGGCTATAATATTCTCATTCCTGCTGGCAGTAAAGTACTCGGCTCTACGGGAGAAAATGGGAATGCCGAAAGTGGACGTGTGAATGTGACATTTTCCACGCTGGTTTTGCCTAATGGCGGTTCCTGGAATATTGGTCAGTCCATGGTTGCTATGGATGGTGCTGGTTTCACGGGAATAAAAGGTGTACTTCATCGTCATACGGGCAGTAACTTTATGAAGGGCGTTTTCAATTCGGCCATGACAGCTCTATCTACAATTGCAGTAGATCGTGTAACATTGGATGCTTCAGCACTTTCATCAGTGGCCAGTACGCAAAAGCCAACAACAACGGTGGATCCTGGTTATCAATTTAATGTGTATGTAACACAAAATATTCGTTTCTAAGGAGCAGTATAAATGGATGAACAGAAAAACAGCAATAAGATAGAAAAAATCAAGGAAAATTTGCTTAATCGGGATTCAGCGACATGGCATAAAATCCTTATGGGGTTTGCTGTGGTCATGGCAGGACTGATTACCGTTAGCGGTATTGTCATAAATAATGCCTTGAGCAAAGCAAAAGAACAGGCAATACAGACACCGCTGGTATCATTATCGGCAACCAACAAAATACTCCCGGATGGACAATATTATATCCATAGAATTTTCATGGATGAGGCAAAAGTTTTGCATTTGATAGTAAGTGATAAGCAAGGCGGTGTAGTGGTGGCAGTTCAACCGCCGCCATATATCACAATCACTTATCCGCAGGATTTTGTCACGGCAGAAATGGAAAATCCCTCCACATATACATTGCATGTCGAGAATGGGCGTTGGATTTTTTTAGGTTCATCCCAGAAAAAGGATTAAGTTATGGATAAGGAAAAATTAGCGGCAAAACGCAAGGCCTTAAAATACACCGTATTAACATTTACGGTACTGATGTTATGGTGTCAGTGGTATTGCACTCAGGCTGTAGCAGAGGATGGGGGATACAATCCTCTACTGGGCAGTGCCATGCAGATTGGCGAGATGATGATATATCCACCGTGGAAATTCATTGAGTGGCAAATGGATCCATATATCAGCGGGCTTATGCCTGGGATATTGGCTTCTTATACCATGTATCAATATTTAGTGGTGATTTTTTCAATTGCCTTGCTATACTTCCTTAATAAAAATTTTCAGGTAGATACCTCTCATGGGTCAGCTTCCTTTGCAACACAGGAAGATATTGTCAAATCGGATTTAGGGGAATATCAGAGTAAAAACGGCGGAGTTTTTGAATATAGGAAAGAGCCGATAAAACTTTTAGGATATCAGATAGGCCATCGAAAAAAGAAAATCATCAAAAATAGCGGCGTGGTTATTGGCATAAATCCTTACACGCACAAACTTATGCTGCATGATGGTGTAGAGCATATCTTACTTATGGCTCCAACTCGTTCTGGCAAAGGTGTGTGCACAATTATTCCCACGGGGCTGATATGGAAACATAGTATCTTCTTTTTTGATCCTAAAGGTGAGTTGTGGCAGCTTACCAGTGGCTATCGGAAAAATATACTCAAGCAGAAGGTGCTGAAGTTTCAGCCGCTTTGTACGGATGGCAGCGGTGCTCGCTGGAATCCATTAGCTGAGATAAATTATCGCACGGCGGAGGAAATATCGGACATTCAGATGATTACTTCCGTTATGGTGCGTCCGGATGGCGAGTCTAAAGGTGATGATTTTTGGCCTAATTCGGCTCAGGCACTGCTGAACGGGATTATTCTGCATCTTTTATACAAGCATGATAAGGAAAACAGACCTCTGCCATGTCCTACGGATATCATGTCGTTCCTTTCAAGCCCAGGGATGGATACGAAAGAATTATTTATAGCAATGCGGGACTATCCGCATATAACGCCGGAAGAGTTTTTGGAGCTGCCAGTAATCGATGAAAAAACAGGCAAGCAATTAAAGGATGAAAATGGCATTGTAATTCGATATAAAAATCCATTAAAAAAAATATATGGAGAATACATTAAAGAATTCAAGCCGTTCAATGATGCTCTAGGCGATACAGAAGGAAAAATAAGGTCTGTGGATGAAATCCGTGTAGCCTTGTTGCACAAAATCGAACAGGGAGAAACCATAAACTGGGATTTGATGGATGCGGAAAATATACCGACCGAGGAACCATACTATATGTTATTATCACATCCCAAAGTCGCGGAATGTGCAAGCAATATGCTTAATGGTGCCGAGCAGACAAGAGCTTCTATTATGCAGACAGCTCAGACTAGCCTTAATATCTACCAGAATCCTGTAGTTCAGAAAAACACCAGTGTATCAGATTTTACCGTGCGGGATTTGCTCAATCCACAAGAAAATGTTTCATTATATTTAGTGATGGAAGTAAAGGATTTGGATACGGTTAAGCCAATTGCCAGATTATTTATTCAAATGATTTGCTCCAAATTGATTCAGGATATGCGCTTCGAGACTGATCCCAACAAGCCACCCCCAAAAAAACAGCGGCTGTTGTTAATGCTCGATGAGTTTCCGCAGCTGGGGAACATGAAGTGTATAGAGCTTGCTTTGGCTATCTGTGCAGGATATGGAATTAAGATGTGCATCGTCTGTCAGGATGTAAATCAGCTCAACAAGGCCTATACTAAGGATAATTCTATTGGCTCAAATTGTCATTTACATTCTTATTATACCCCAAATATTGATAGTGGTGGTGCGACAGCTGAGGCTATTTCTAAATCATTGGGCAAAAAAACTATCACTACCGAATCAGAAAACTTTGGCAAGTCCTTGTTCGGAGATGGAGGTTCCCGTAGTAAGCAGGGGCGTGAGTTGATGACACCGGATGAAGTATCGCATATGTCCAGCGAGAAAGAATTGGTCTTTGTGGCCGGGCATAAACCTATCATGGGTGATAAGCTGCGCTATTATACTGTCCCTTGGTTGATAAAGCGGACACAAATTTCTTTTCCGGCAATATCTGACACGGTTACACAAATCAGAAGCTATCAGGAGCTAAATAAGGTTCACGCAGCTGATTTGAAAAAGAAGGAAGAAGATAAAGATGCGGTGTTAGCTGCCAAAGCAAAGAAGTTACATATGTCTTTAAGGGAATATAAGCTTAAATTGGAGGAGGAAAGAAAAGCCCATGAAGAAGAAATCATTAGGAAAATCACAGGCCAGGATGATGATGCGCAGGATAAAGGATACGGTGAAGCAGGTCAAAGTCCTCAAGAAGGGGGAGAAACTGTTACAGATGAATCGTGGACAGCAGATACGGCATCGCTGAGAAATGTGGAAAGTTCGGAAAATGTTTTTTCTGTATTATCAGAAGAAGAGCGGATCGAGGCGCGCCGTCGTATTACACGTGAGCACAGGATGAGAATCCGGGCAAATCATCAAAATCAGAGTGCGATTTTTGATCAGGTAATCAATCAGCTTGATGAAATTGGAGCCGATTTTACATCTCTGCCAGAAAACGATGCTGAAAATCAAGACTTTATTGATATGGCCGATTCGGCCATGTTGGAGCCGGGTGAAAATCGCCATTATGGGTCAGGAGATTTTAGCCAAAATCT
>ERZ842401.2723-NODE-2723-length-23173-cov-7.772515_pt1 | contig 23173 bp, 18 predicted proteins | sample MGYA00521270_ERZ842401 | MGnify/ENA primary metagenome ERZ842401 (study PRJEB31892, sample SAMEA3878208) | bioreactor metagenome | biome: Moose rumen | place: Sweden | collected 2011-10 | study: EMG produced TPA metagenomics assembly of the PRJEB12797 data set...
TGTCCATTAGAGAATTTGTCCTCAAAATAACCATTAATTTTGTCCATTACACCGAGCTTTCCCACAGGTCGGGCACGAGTATCAGTCCGTTTACACCGTTCGCCTGGGCCATGGCGTAGCGTATGCCCGAGGGTGTTACTCTGGTATCCATCAGGTATGCGTATTCGTCGTGCGACAGAGTGAACCAAGTGCCAGCTGTTTCCATCTTTTGGGTGCGGGGGTTGAAAACGTCGTTGTATATGCCCCAGTCGTAGTTGACATTTGAGCCTTCGATGTTGTTTGCTTGGGTGAAGGATGGGCCATAGCCATAGTAGTTGGCTTGTGCCCCGGTGTTTTCGTGCATGGTGGAGTAAGGTTGGTTGTTGCGGTTGCCATTGTCGTCGGGGTTGTGATAGCCGCTTGTGCCCCAGCCAAACAGGTCTATCCAGCCGGTGTAGTTGGTGTCGATATTTGTCAAGCTCCCGCCATACTCCCCCGATCTGAACCCGATAGAGCAGGTGTGGCGAATTACAAGGCGCGAGAACACGCATAATGTCTTTTTCAGGAACAGGGCTGAGTTGGAGGTCACCGTTGACACAGCTTTCGCTAGATGGGCGCAACCAAATCATCAGTTAAGGTCGCTGTGTTCATTTATGAGAAAATTTTAATGTCGTTTACTATAATTATATGTATAAATTGCGATTGTTTTAGTGTTTATGAATGTGTAACATAGTCCCGCGCAAATTTGCATTTGCGGGACCTGTCTTTTTGTTCGGGTGATGTTTCTAAGTGGTATTTTTTTTGTTTTCGCAGGTCGGAAAACTGCAGGATTTTCTGTCTTCGGGCAGGCTAAAAAGCGACTTGCACCGCTGTATGTAGGCGGTGTAAAATGTTACAATTGATTGATTGTTATGTTGTTGTGTGTGTGTGTGTGGGGGGGGGGAATAATCTAAATATCAACACATTACGCCATTTTTGCGAAGGTGCAAATGTTGTATCTTGTTGATTGTTAGCAAATTTTGTCATTTTGTTTGTCATTTGATTTTGTAAAATTACGGACTTTATTCTGTATAAAAAAACATTTTTCTTTTTTTAACAGCGAAATTGCAAATTATTAACAAACGGTATCTACAAGCCAATTGCGAAAAGTTGGCAGAGCAGGTGGGCATTTTTAAAGAAAAGAGCTTGTTGTGGCATAAGCCAATTTGAGAGCGCGCATACAAAAAATCTCCCCAAATTCGATGGAATTTGGGGAGGCTTTTTGGTGTTTGTTTGCCTTAGTGGAGGCTTATTCTATGTTTTTAAGCTGATACTTGCGCGAGCCGAGGCCGATTTTTTCGGCATGTTCGATGGTGTGAATGCCATGCTGTTGTTCTATGCGTTTTATCAGCGAGGTGGCGTCGTCGCCTTCGGTGTTTTGGTGTTTGTACACAAGGTCAACGCAGGCTTGGTCGAGGGCCACGGGGTCGGTGGAGGCCAGTATGCCTATGTCCTTGAGCTCGGGTTTGGCGGGGTTGCCGTTGCAGTCGCAGTCGATGGAGATGTTGTTCATCACGGCAATGTACAGCACTTTGCCTTTGAAATAGTCGTGAACGGCTGCTGCGGCGGTGGCCATGCATTCGAGGAACTTGTCCTGATTTTCGGGCAGTATGTTCTCCCACAGGTGGCTGGCATCTTGTGTAATGCCGTTGGAGTGGATATAAGCTTTGCCGTTGCTGGAGGCCACGCCTATGCTCTGGTTTTTCAGCACTCCGCCAAAACCGCCCATCTGATGTCCTTTGAAATGGGCCAGATTTATCATGAAGTCGTAGTTTTGGAGGTGGTTGCCCACAATGTTGTATTTCATGTAGGTGGTGTCGCGCACGGGAATTTGCATCTCGCTTTCGGCGTCCATTATGTCCACTGTGGCAATGTTGCGGTATCCGCGTTTGTCAATTTCTTTCTGGTGGTCGGCGGTGTGCATGCGTGTGCCGGCGTAGGCGGTGTTGCATTCCACAAGGGTGCCGTTTACCAGATGCACAAGGTTTTTGATCAGCTCCGGTTTCAGCGGGTTCGATTTTTCGGTTTCGCCGGTTGAGATTTTCACTGCCACGCGGCCTTGGGCTTCCACGCCAAGTGCCTGATAGATGCGTACCAGTGCTTCGGGGCTTATTTCTGTGGTCATGTAAACCACTGCCGAGGTGGTGTCGGCTGCCTGCTCTTCGGGAGCGGGAGCGGGGTTTTGCTGGCCTTTGCAGCCAAGCAGCATCAGTGATGCCGTTGCTAATGTAAGTGCTACGTTTTTCATAAGAGGATATAGTTTTTGTTATTTGTCCTGATAAATGGCACCCGAGCCCCATGCTTTGCCCGCGCTGTCGCCAACCACGTAGTAGTTCACGTCGGCGGAGTTGAAAATTATGGGACGCAGTTTGGTGATGTCCACCTTGCCGTTGGTGAGTATGCTTGGGTCGGCGCTCCAGTTCACCACTTCGCCCACCACACGGGCACCGCCGCCGTCGTAGTCGGTGATGGCAACGGCGCGGCATTCGAGCGTTAGCTTGTATTGTTCTATGATGGGTGCGTCAACGTTGGGACTTTTTACGGTTGTGAATCCAGCACGTTGCACCTTGTCGGGAACATCGTTGGCGCTAACGGTGCCGAAGTAGTCGGACTGTGCCACGTCGTCGGCAGTGGCGAAACTGATGGTGAAGGCTTTTTTCAAGCGTATGTTGTCGGTGGTTTTGTGTGGCGACAGTTCAAAACAAATTTGTTTGCTGCCGCACTGGCTGCCCCATGCTGCCATCATCACGTCGGGATTGCCGTTGGCGTCGTAGGTGGCAATCATTATGCAGGGCATTGGGGTCATCACTGGTTTTTCGCTGCCAAAGTTCACACGGCCTTCCACTTCTGCCAGAGGCTGGGCGGATGTGGTGTCGGCGGGTTGCTGGTTTTGGCCGGCAATTTGTTCGTTTTTATTGCCACAGCTGGCCATAGCAAGGCAGATAACTGCCAGAAGTACAATTCTTTTCATTTTGTCGGTGTTTTTTATTTTGAGTTGCAAAGATACATAAAAATGGAATAATTGCCGTTAAAAAAACGGAGGCATTTGTTTTTTTTCTGTGCCACCGTTTTTTTTGTGAAGGAATCAGTTGTCCCACACAATTTCGCCGCCGTCTTCCCATTCTTCGTAAGAGATTTCCGTGCCAGCGGCATTTTGTGTTGCCATGTCGGTGGAGTCTATTTTTTGTTTCACCTCGTCGTAAGTGAGGGAGTCGCCATCGTTTGCTCCGTTGTTGGAGTTGTTTCCGCAGGCGGCAAACATTGCTATTGCTGCAATAGCCAAGAGTGTTTTTTTCATTGTGTTTGTGTATTATAAATTTAAACCTATTGTCATAAAAACGGACATGTTGTCTTTTTCGTATGCCGAATTGTAGGCGCTTATGCGGTATGCGTAGCCTACGCCAAAACTTAAAGTGCTGTAGTTTAGTAGGTTGTTGATGGCTATGCAGGGTTCCAAAATGCCTTTTTCGGGTGCTTGGAAGGGGATGTTGTCGTTCGAAACGACGTTTTTGGCGGAGCCTATTATCGAGTTGAGCTGCAAAAACAGCGTGGGTTTGGAGTGTTTAAGTCGCCACAGGGGCTTTGTAAAACTGAAACTCACGCAAAGGTTGGCATAGCGGTCGCTTGCAAACTGGTGCGGACGCAGGGTGAGGAAACTGTTGCGGAAATAGTACCACATATTGTCGGTGCCCACTGTGGCAAACAGCCGGCTGAAAGGCACGTTGCTGTCCACATATCCTACCTGTCCGAAAAGGCTCAGCGTGCCGTAGTGCTGCACCTGTATCATCTGTTGGTATTCCGCCACAATGCGGTTGTATGTGGTGCTGGCGTCGAATAGTGCTATGCCGCGGGTGTAGCAGATGTTGAACATCGGGTGCGACAGCTCGGAGCCGAGGCTCAGTTCGTATTTGGGCAGACGTATTTTGTTGTTTTTTTCGTAGTGCAGCGCAAGTCCTATCTCGGCAAAATCGGTGGTGGCAAGCCGCTCTTCGATGTCCTTGTCGTAGAAAATTCCTGATGAGTCGTACATCGGCGTTTCGCGCGAGTAGGTGGCCGAGAGGGTGCCTTTCACGTGCCGCCACAAGGGTACCGACAGCTGTGCGCCAGTGCTCCTAACCTTGGAGAAATGCCGCATGGCGTACTCGATGTTGCCCGAAATGTCGAGCAGGGCGTAGGTGTGGTCTTGCGTGGCGGCGGCGGGTGCAAGGTCCTGGCGGTAGAAGAGTTTCAGTGCCCGGTTTTGGTAACGGTCGAAGAAAAAGTCCACCTCGCCTCCGTATTTCCATTCCTTGTCCTTCACCCCGTAGCCGAAATATCCGCTTAGGCGCAGCCATCGGGCAATGTTCCAGTCGCCGCCCAAGCCCCAGTGCGAGTACTCGTATTTGTTGAAGCTGTACAGTTTGTTGATGTCTATTGCAAAATGGCCGATTTTAATTTTTCCCGACAACATTTGCAGCATCCAGTCCATCAGGCCCGACAGGCTGATGTTCACTTTGTCCTTGCGCATGGTCTCGTTTATGCTGTCGTACAGGATAAAGGTGTTTTTCTCCTTTTCGGAAATGGCGGGGCGGTAGCGGTTCCAGATGGCGGTGTCGTTGGTAACGGCCTCTTGGTCGATGTTGAGGGTTACGTCGCTGAACTCGCGGCGCTTGAGCTTGGGGTTGAAGGTGAAGTCGCGGATTTCGTTGGTGGTGGAGAACCGCACCATTATGTCGTTTTTTTTCGACATCTTGAAACCAAGCTCGAAGTGCAGGAAATCGGGGTGCCAGCGTCCGATGCTGTCGGTGGTGTAGAGGTGCCTTACGCGGAAAACAAGGCCGTCGTTTTTTTCGCTCATGCTGATATTTAGGGCATCGGTGGATACCGACAACGCCATGCCTGCCGAGTCGGTCTTGGTGCCGGTGCTGTTTTTTTTGTCGCCGATCGACGAAAAATCGATGTTGTTGAAAGTGGAAAGCACTTTGACGGGCTCTGCCACAATGCTTTGTATGGCGTACCCGTTGCTGTTGATGAACACCTTGCCTTTCAGCGCGTTGAAATCCATTTTGGGCCTCGGGTTGAAAAGTATGCCGAAAATGGTGTCGTTGCCCACGTAGGTGGTGTCCTGTATTATAAAGTAATAGCGTCGGAAAGTGCCTTTGCGTATGGGGTTGATGTAGGGCACGCCCAATATGTTGAAATTGCTTGAGTAGAACGATGTGGACTGCATCTGGGTCAGTATCATCGAAAAGATGGGGTTTTCGGTGCCGGCGGTGCGTGTGGCTATCACGTTTTCGCTAACGCGGTCGGGCTTTTTGTATTTGTATTCCGACACCGACTCGGTGAAAAACAGGTAGGTGCTGTCTATTATCTCGTCCACGAATATTTCGAACGAGTCGCGCACGGTGTCGCGTTTGGGCAGCAGTTTGCTGGCGGTGTTCCGCATCGATATCTCCTCGTCGTGGGCAAACTCTATCACACCGCGGTTGTACGAGGTGTAGGTGTACGACTGTTGGTTTTTGAAGTTGTTTTGCTTTTTGTTGTCGATGGCGGCCTGGATAATGCGGTTGGCGGGGTTGATGCCGGGTTTCACTACCACATCCTTCAGCTGGAACACCGATTGTTTCATCCTAACTGTTATTTTCCGGCCGTCGGTGGGTATGTCGGCGTAGGTTTCGTCGTAACCCATGCATTTGATGTGCAGGCGTTTGCAGTCGGCGTCCACCTTCAGTGAAAAGTTGCCCGCAATGTCGGAGATGGTTCCGGTGCGGGTGTTGTCCACAAAAACGTTGGCAAAAGCCACGGGGTCGCCGTTTTTTTTGTCGCGTATGGTGCCGCTAACCTCGTGCTGTTGCGCCATACCAGCAACAAAAAAGGACAGTAATAGGACAAAGCAAATTACTTTGTTGCCCAAAACTGTCCTTATTTTTGCCAAGAAATTGACTGTCATTGCAATAGGTTAATCTGTGGATGATGTGCTTTTCAACGTTTCTGAAGGATAATTACAATTGACCTCAAAATTCTACAATTGAAGAATATATATTTACACGTTGAAACAAATTCCTAAATCCGAAATTCCAATTCCGAACTCCGAAATCGAAGCCCCTATTCAGAATTTCGAATTCGTTTATCCGCATTGTATGAACTGTTGTACCAATGCCAGAGTTTTTTCGGTGGCGGTGTTCGATTCGGCGTTGATGTCGGCGCGCAGGGTGCGGTCGTTGAAGTGGCGCAGGTCGCCGAGGATGCCGTCTATCAGCCGTGGGTCGAACACACCTTTCTGCTCGTAAACCTTGCGGTCTTTTTCCAGAATGTCGGCGCTGGCGGCGCACGAGTCGGGCAGCACGGCAAGGCGTTTCAGCACATCCTCGTGTTCGAAAATGTTCACGCTAACGTAGCGGTCTTTGGCGAACTTCACGGCGTTTTCCATTTCGAAACCGTGTCGGGCGGCCACTGCCATGCCTGCCAGCAGAAGATACACGTTGGCCGAGCCGTCGGGGGTGCGCATCTCTATGGTTTGTTTGTACGAGAAATCTTTAGTGTTGGCGGGTTCCAAGGGGTTGCAGTGGTTTATGATGTTGCTGCAGCCTTTGTCCCAGCCCAGTGGCACGCGTATCATGGCAGAGCGGTTGCGGTCGCCCCAGCAGATGTTGGTGGGAGCCTCCTGATGTGGCACCAAGCGGAAATACGAGGTGGGGTTGGTGTTGCCGAAAGCGGTGAGCGACGCAGCCATGTCGAGCATTCCGGCAATGGCTTTGTGGGCGGTGTCGGTGAGGCCGTCGGGACCGATGTACATGTTTTTGCCGTCCTTGCTCACGCGGGTGTGTATGTGCATTCCGCTGCCGGCTTTGCCCACGGTGATTTTTGGTGCAAAGGTTACGGTGATGCCGTACTGGTAGGCCAGTTTGCGCATTATCCATTTGGCTATCACCAGCTGGTCGGCGGAGTCCTGCACGTTGGTGGGCAGAAACTCTATCTCGTTTTGTTCGTACATGGTGTCGCCCACCACAAAGTTACCCACTTCGCTGTGGCCATATTTTATCAGCCCGCCGCATTCGGCAATGAGTTTCATGGCTTCGGTGCGGTATTCCTCAAATTTGCAGAAAGGCGACGAGGTGTGGTATCCGCGCTGGTCGGCGGCAAGGAAAATGTCCTCCTTGGGGGCAATTACGTAGTACTCCAGCTCGCCCATGGTTTCGAACTCCATGCCGGTGGTTTCGGTGAAAGCCTGTGCGGCTTTGGCAAGGGTGTGTTCGGGTGCCATGGCAAAGGGCTGTCCGTCGTAGGTGTAGTAGCTGCACAGCAGGTCGAGGGTGGGTATTTCGGCAAAGGGGTCGATGAAAGCGGTGCGGAAACGCGGCACCACGTAGAGGTCGCTGCTGCCGGCCTCAAGGAATGGGAACAGGCTGCTGCCGTCCACACGCTCGCCGGCGGTGAGCACTTCGTCGATATGCTCAAGGCTGTTGATTACAAAGTTGAGGGTTTTCAGCTTGCCGTCGTTGGCCACGTAGCGGAATTTCACCATCTCTATGTCGAATTCCCTTATCACCTTGAGTATGTCGGCTTTGGTGAACTCTTTCATAGGTTTGCCCAAAAAGCTTACCAATCGGTTGGGGTTTAGTTGTATGTTGTTGTCGGTCATGATTTTATGTTTTTAATTTACGGGTTATATATTGATTTAGTTTTTTCGGTAAAGGTGTGGTAGCACTGTGCGCACATTTGCCAAAATGGAGTGCAAATATACGCAAAGTTTTGCTGATTGCCAAATTTTTGGACGTTTATATTTCTGATAATGCAGTGCAAAGGGCTATTTGCTTTTGCGCTTGCCGCTGAACGAAACATCTTTGTCGCCCATCAAACATTTGAAAGTTAGGGAGTTGCCGCCAATGGAGCCAGTTAGCTGTTTTACTATGCGTTTTTTGTAGCGTTTGCCGTCGGAGGTGGGCACCACGTTGTTTGCCGAAAGACGTTGGTTCTGGTCAATTTTCACTGGGGTGATGTCCAGATCCACTTTCACGGGCATCCAGCGCGAGAATTTGGCGCCGAACATCGAAATTGTTGCCTGGCCCGCGGTTTTGGTGGTTATTTTCACCGTTACGTCGTTTTTGTTGTAGCCGTTGGTGGTGAGTGTTCCCACAAAAGTCTGGGCCGAGGCCATTACTGAAAGCAGCGTGGCTATAAGAGTGGCGAGGATTGTTTTTTTCATTGCGGTGTTGTTATTTTATAATTGACGGAAGTCTATTTTCTCATATTTTGAACAAAAGTGTCGTAGTTCCAAGGTGTGGCGGCGGAGTTGCATTCGGTTTTGTCGGCTTTGCCGAGGTCTATATCGTTCATAAACTGTTCCATGTAGCCTTCGCCGTAGATGTCGTTGTAATAGCGTTTCATACGCAGGTATGGCTTGAGCCGGTCTGGGTTGCCCTCGCGGTTGTCGCAGTGTATCTGCTCGCGTTTGCCGATAAGCTCTTTGGGCAGGTCCCACCGCGGTTTGCAGTGAGGGTATGCCTCGGTTATAAGAAATTCCACCAGTTCCTGCGACTCGTCTATCATGTTTGACATTACGTGGTGGCGGAAATCGGGATTGTCGGCTATGTCGGTGAATTTCAGTGCGAAATACTTTTCGAGCATGTGTTCGTACGCATTGATAATGCCCGGATAGGTCTGCTGTATCCGTTTCAGGTCGCGTTTTGCGTCGGGCAATGTCATGGTGGTCCAAGGCATAAGCTCACGCGGTGTGTAGTCGCAGTAGGCCACGCACCAAGCGTCGAGTTTGCTGAGTATGTTGGTGAAAAGGTCGAAAATTCTGGAGCGGCGGTTTGCTTCGGGCTGGTATTTGCGCTCGATGCTGTCGGAGATGAGCTCCCACTCGTGGGTGTCCACAATGTTGAACTTGTTCTGAGCTGCGGTTTTGTTGTATTGGTCGAGTTTTTCTTGCCATATACGTATGGCAATGTCGTCGCTCATCAGGGCTTTGTGCATTTCTAATGTTTTTTCGATGAACTGGCGTGTTGTAATACCTTCCACAGCTCTGTCGAGGCCTTGTTCTATCTGCAACCGAAGGAAATTTGGGTAGGTCATGCCGGGCTGTTCGGCAAGGGCTATCATCTCCTCTATGCTTTTGATGATGGGTTGTGGGTTATGCTCCACCAATATCCTCATGCGTTGCGACGGGGTGGCGTTTTTCAGCATGTTGTCGAAATTGTCGCGGAGCGATTGTATGCTGCTGCGCAGAGCGTCGAGGTTGTTTTTCATCAGGTAGCTGTCGTCGTACACGGAACCGTTGTCACTGTTGTATTTTTTGTTGCCTTCCTCGGTCAGGGCCTTGGTGTAGGCTTCGGACATTTTCACTATGATGTTCTCGTTCTGCATTTTGGCGTACAGCACGTTGATGTCGGAGCATTCGTCGCCAAGTTCCATTATGCGGTTGTACAGGTTTTGCACGGTGTCGAAATGCTCGCCGCCGATGCCGCGGTTTTTCATGTCGTCGAGGTAGAATTTGTAACCGCCTGCTATTGAATCCAATAAGGTTTTGTCTATTGCCATAAGTCGCCCTCCTTTTTATTATCGGTTGATGATAGCCTTGAATTGTTGCAGATGTTTTGTTACCTCTTCGTCGGAGAAGGGCAGGAGCCGGCGGTAGCGCGGTTCCAGTGCTGTTTCGGGTTTCAGTCGCCAGGCGGGCACCCATGCTCTCATGGTTTCCTCTGTGGATTGAACCGTTTCGCGTACGTGGCGGCGTAGCTCCTCGGCACGTTCATGCATGTCGCGCCCGTATTCTTCAGGCACTTCGGCGGTGATGAGTACAGTTATTGCATCGAGCTGTTGCCAGGCCTCCATCAGTGCATGCCCGGAGGCATCGGATGTGCTGATTTCCATGCTGTTGCGGTTGGTGATGTCGGTAATTGCCGACGACATCTCGGTGATGTCGGTATGGAGGTCGAGTTGCGAGAGCACCTCGTCGGCACCTTTTTTGCGAATGGGTTCGTCCACACTGCCGTAATATTGGCTTTCCATCTCGTATTGGTCGCGCCAAGCGGCAAAAGCGCAGTCGATATTGAGAGTGCCGAGGTTGTCGCGTATTTCCTCTAAGGTGTCGTAGCGGTAAAACAGGTCGCGAAGGCGTTTTTCGGCCTCGTATGAATGGTAGCGGTGCGGGTTGTTGGCATACCGCTCGGTGCGGGCATCGTAGTAGCGGCGGTATTCATCAAGTCGTTGGTCTGACATATTTGATTGATATTTAATTGGTTATTATTTTGAGTTCAGTAAATGACGTTGTGCAACCATTCTGCAAATATACATTTTTTCGGAAAAAAGCGAAAGAACACTTCCAGATTTTTTTTGTACTGCCATTGGAGTTCTTTGTACAATGTAGAGATTTGTGCAAAGCCTATTTCAGCTCGTCTTTCAGGAATTGTCCGGTGTAGCTTTCGGCACATTGTGCCACTTGTTCTGGCGTACCCGTGCATACAATGTTGCCGCCGGCCATGCCGCCTTCGGGACCGATGTCGATAATGTGGTCGGCCACTTTTATCACGTCCATGTTGTGTTCTATTACCAGCACGGTATTGCCTTTGTCCACCAGTTTTTGCAGAACGCCAAGCAGCACGCGCACGTCTTCGAAATGCAGTCCTGTGGTTGGCTCGTCGAGTATGTAGAGAGTTTTTCCGGTGTCGCGTTTCGAGAGCTCGGTGGCCAGTTTCATGCGCTGAGCCTCGCCGCCCGAGAGGGTGGTGGAGGGCTGTCCGAGGGTGATGTATCCCAGACCAACGTCGCGTATGGTTTCTATTTTGCGGGATATGGATGGTATGTTGTCGAAAAACTCCACCGCCTCGTTGATGCTCATGTCGAGCACGTCGCTTATGGATTTGCCTTTGTAGCGTATTTCTAGGGTTTCGCGGTTGTAACGTTTGCCGTGGCACACCTCGCAATCCACATACACATCGGGCAGGAAATTCATTTCGATGGTGCGTACGCCCGCCCCTTTGCAGGCCTCGCAGCGTCCGCCCGCCACGTTGAACGAGAAACGTCCGGACTTGTATCCTCGTATCTTGGCCGACGGCAGCTGGGCAAAAAGCATGCGTATGTCGTTGAAAACGCCTACGTAAGTAGCTGGGTTGGAGCGTGGTGTGCGGCCTATGGGCGATTGGTCCACCTCTATCACCTTGTCGATGTTTTCGATGCCTTTTATCGATTTGTATGGCAACGGACGTTTGGTGGCACGGTAGAAATGGTGGTTTAGTATGGGGTGCAGGGTTTCGTTCACCAACGACGATTTTCCGCTACCCGAAACGCCTGTAACACAGATAAATACGCCGAGCGGGAGGTCGAGGGTCACGTTTTTAAGGTTGTTGCCTGTGGCGCCTTCCACCACAAGGTGTTTGCATTTGGCTATGGAGCGGCGTTTGGGAATTTCTATGCGGCGTTTGCCGTTGAGGTATTGGCAGGTTAGGGAGTTGGATTTCAGTATGTCGTCCAAAGAGCCTTGTGCCACAATCTTGCCTCCGCCGATGCCGGCGCCGGGACCGATATCGATGATGTGGTCGGCGTTGAGTATCATGTCGCGGTCGTGTTCCACCACGATGACGGAGTTGCCTATGTCGCGCAGTTTTTTCAGTGCGTCGATAAGTTTGTGGTTGTCGCGCTGGTGCAGCCCTATGCTCGGCTCGTCGAGTATGTACAGCACGTTTACCAGCTGCGAGCCTATCTGTGTGGCCAGCCGTATGCGTTGCGACTCGCCGCCCGACAGCGACCGCGAGTTGCGGTTTAGCGACAGGTATCCTATGCCCACGTCGAGCATAAACCGTATGCGTTTCTTTATTTCGTCGTTAATTTCGTGTCCCACAGTGCGTTGGCGCTCGTCGAGGCGTTCTTCCAGCCCGTCGAACCATTGGTATAGGGCAACAAGGTCCATATTGGCCAGTTCGGCAATGTTTTTGCCGTCGATGCGGAAATGCAGCGATTCTTTGCGCAGACGTGTGCCGCCGCATTCGGGGCAGGGCACGGTGTTCATAAAGCTGTTGGCCCATTTCTGTAGGGCTGTGGAACTCTCGTCGGTGGCCAGCTGCGATATGTAGTTGATGATGCCTTGGAAACCTGTGGCGTCGTATCCGCCCACGGTGGAGTCCTTGATGCCGAGCATCTGCGTGCTGCCGTAGAGAATGGCGTTCATGGCCTCGTCGGAGAAACTCTCCACGGGGTCGTCGATGGTGAAACCGTAGTTGCGTCCGAGCATTTCAAGCTGGCGGTAGAAATAGTTGTTTGGCGAGTATTTGCCCAGCATTTCGAAAGCCCCTTCGTGGATTGATTTTTTGGGGTTGGGAATGAGTTTCGACAGGTCTATTTCCGACACTTCGCCCAAGCCGTTGCATTTGGGGCAGGCGCCGTAGGGCGAGTTGAACGAGAAGGTGTTGGGTTCGGGTTCGGGGTAGGAGAGGCCTGTGTCGGGACACATCAGCGTTTTGCTGAAATGGCGTATCTCGTCGGTGTCGCACACAAGTGCCATAAGTTCGCCTTTGCCTTGTTTGAAGGCAGTGCGCACCGATTCCAGCAGGCGTTTGTCGCCCGTTTTGCCGCTAACGGCAATTTTATCCACCACCAGCTCTATGTCGTGGGTTTTGTAGCGGTCCAGTTGCATTTTGTAGGTTATCTCCTGCACTGTGCCGTCCACGCGTACGCGCAGAAAACCCTTTTTGGCCACTTGTTGGAACAGTTCGCGGTAGTGCCCTTTGCGTCGTTTCACCAAAGGGGCCAGCAGGTATATGGTTTTTCCGGTGTAGCTTTCGTTTATCAGGTCGATGATTTGAGTTTCGGTGTAGCGCACCATTTTTTTGCCGCTAAGGTACGAGTAGGCGTCGGCGACGCGGGCGTACAGCAGGCGTATGAAGTCGTATATCTCGGTAACGGTGCCCACTGTGGAGCGCGGGTTTTTGTTGGTGGTTTTCTGCTCTATGGCAATAACGGGGCTCAGGCCGTTGATGCGGTCCACGTCGGGGCGTTCCATGTTGCCTATAAACTGGCGGGCGTAGGCCGAAAAAGTCTCCATGTACCGGCGTTGGCCCTCGGCGTATATGGTGTCGAAAGCGAGCGAAGACTTGCCGCTGCCGCTAAGTCCGGTGAATACTACCAGTTTGCCGCGGGGTATGTTGGTGTCTATGTTTTGCAGGTTGTGCTCGCGGGCGCCAAGTATTTCGAGTTTGCCGTTTTTGGGGTTGGGTTTGTCCATTGTCAGAGTTTGGTGATGAAGTCGGTTTTTTTGTCGTCGTTTTTCTGCATTTTGCTGAAACTTATGCCGTCGGAGCCTGGAATTTTGACGGTGTAGGTGCGGTTGGCCTTGTTGGTGAGTTTGCTGCCGAGCAGCCATGGGTTGAGCAGGCGCAGGGTTTTGTATGTGGTGCCGTTTTGTTTGGCAAAGTCTATCAGGTTCACGTTCTGTCCTTTCAGTTCCACGTTTTTGGTGGTTATCTGCGGATACATGTCGCAGTAGCGCAGGTAGAAGCCATATTTTTGTGGGTTTTGCATTATTGTTTTCATGGCCAGTATGCGTGGCACATAGCGTGTGGTTTCAGTGAAAATGTAGGTGTCGTAGTACGATTTCACCCCTTGTTCGTTGATGCGTTTGCGCAGTCCGTTTTCGCCGCAGTTGTATGCCGCTGCCGCCGAGGTCCAGCTGCCGAGGGTCGCTTTCAGGTCTTTCAGGTAGCGGCAGGCGGCAATGGTGGCGGCTTCCACGTTGTTGCGCATGTCTATGTCGTCGTTCACCTCAAGTCCGTAGCTGGTGCCGGTGCTTTTGATAAACTGCCAGAATCCTTGTGCCTTGGCCGGCGAGGTGGCGTTGGTAAGCTCGCTTTCTATCACGCAAAGGTATTTGAAATCCAGCGGCACTCCGTTTTTTTTGAGTATGGGTTCGATGATGGGGAAATAGCGGTAGGCGCGTTTCATGGTGAGGATTGTTGCGGAATGGCGGTAAACGTTGGCAATCAGTTCGCGGTCTATGGCCTCGCGCACGTAGAAATCGTCCACAGGTACTTTCTCGCCGGCAAAACTGAGGCTGTCGGGTATTTCTGGGGCGATGTTTTGAAAAAGAGATTTGGCCTGTTTAGCGGAAAGGCTCTCCGTAGGCTGGCCTGCCGATGTGGCAAAAATGAATATTTGCAGCGAAAGGGTGGTTATCGACAGTATTATTGCTATAATGCTCAGTTTTTTCATATAGTGCCTCCCTATTGTTTTGAAAGAAAATATGTTACCAAAATGTGCGGATAATGTGTGTTCTTTGCAAAAGTACAATAAAAATATTGATTTTGAAAATAAAAAAGTATGCAATTTTGGCAGATGTTGAAAAAAACATCTGGCATTTGTGTGGATATTCTGTTTGGGCTGGATTTTTTCAACCCACAGTTGCTTGGCGCGCTATGGGGATGTTGTATTGCCGTTTTTATGTTACGTGTTGTTTTTGTGCGGGAGCACTATTTTTTCAAAACCTTGTGTATGGTTTTTAGTCCCGATTTGTGGTCAATTTCCACAAAATACAATCCTTTGGGCATGTTTTCCATGTTTATGGTTATGTTGCCGCCGCTTTGTTTGGTGGAACTTTTTATTGTCTGTCCCAAAGTGTTTACAATGCGGTAGTTGCGGATATTCCCCGATATTGACAGGGTATTTTTGCAAGGGTTGGGATATATGGCAATGTTGTCGGTATTTTCGGTGTGTGAGAGAGCTGCTGGTGATTGGTCGCGCACCAGCTCTATCAGTATGTGAGTGGCGGTGTCGTGCACAGTTACGTTGCCGATGGTTTTGGAGCGGTAGCCTTGAGCGGTGGCAGTAATGGAGTAGTCGCCGTTGAGCAGCAGGCGGTAGAAATCGCCGCGGGCGTTGCGGCTCCACACGTTGGAGCTGTCGCTGTCGTAGTTGTCCACGGTTATCAGTGCTTGCAGTGGCTGGCGTGTAAGGGAGTCCACCACCATGCCGTGTATGCCGCGGTGCACCTGATGTATGTAGTCTATCAGAGCCCTGCGGTGGAAATTCCAGTAGCTGGGCAGCAGTGAGCTCGACAGGGTTTTTGTGGTCGATACTTCAATAGTGGCCTCTTTGCAGTGGTGGTAGTAGTTCATGTAGTCCTGCCGTCCGTTGCTGATAACGTACCAGTTGCCGCCCACAATGGTTCCGCTGCGGTTTTCGGATGTGTATGCGCTGCCATTCACGGCTCGGCAGCTGTCCACAAAGCGGCGTCCCACGTCTTGCCACCATAGGTAGTCGGCGGAGAGTTTTTCGTCGGCTGTGTAGCTGTCCCATGGGAAATTCACCACTTCGGAGCCGCCGTGCAGGTTGGCTGACATTACAAAATGGTGGTTTTGGGCGTAGTCCATCATGGCGGTGTTTTCGCGCTGGGTTGCCGACATGGGTTGTGTACCCCAAGGGTCGGGGAAATTGCGGTTGAGGTCGGTGTAGTTGGCGTTGTAGCGTGTGGCCCGCGACACGGTGTTGTTGCCGCCGTTGTATGTGCCGTCGGGGTTGGCAAGGGGGTTTATGTATATACGGGTGGTGTTTATAAGGCGGGTTATCTCGGCGTCGGTGCCGTAGTTCGCAAGCAGGTAGTCTATCAGGCGGAGCATCAGTATGTAGCCTGTAACCTCGTCGCCGTGCATGGTGGAGGTGTAGAAAAATTGCGGTTCGTTTTGGTCTGTGCTCAGGCTGTCGGATATCACTGCGCAGAGTATCAGCCTGCCGCGCACCGAGGTGCCTATGGTGTCTATTTGGCACAGGGTGGGGTGTTTGATGGCGAAACTGTCCATCATCTGCAGATACACGTCGTAGGTGGGGTAGCGGTCCCAGTCGGACATCTGAGCCACGGTGGTGGCCATGGTTACGGCCTTTTCGAAGCCTTGTTTTATTATTGTATATTTGTAGCCTTTTTGGAGGAATGCCTGAAATTCGTCGCGGTTGGCGTAGGCGGTGATGGTGTCGCCGTGGCGCTTGTCGATGGAGATGATGCGACTGAGCTCACGTAGCTTGGCGTTGTTGCCTTCCACAAAGGAGAAAACCACTTCCGGTCGGTTGGCAAATAGTTCGTCGATGGCGGTTTGGGCATTGGTACCACAAAAATACGACATCAGCAGTGCAAGTACCAAAAAAGCGGTTTTTCTCATGTTGTATTGTTATTTGTTGTTATAAAGGGCTATTGGTTGCTAAGCGGCAACGGCGGCGAAGGTGAAAAAGTGGTTGGCAAGGAAATTCCACACCATCACCACGCCTGTGGCAAACACTTTCGAAATCCAGAAGTTGAGTTTCAGTTTTTCGTGTAGCAGATACAGTATCAGGGTGTTGAGCCCGAGTCCGATGAGCGACACCCCGAAAAATTTCACATATTCCACTCCCACCTGAGGGTCGGTGCTGCCCCAAGTCCAGATGCGGTTCAGTATGTAGTTGCTGGTGGCGGCCACCACAAAGCCAATGGCGTTGGCCACAAATTTCGGTATTTTGAATATTTCTTTGCACAGCCAAGTAAGGCCAAAATCTATTATTGTTCCTGACATTCCAACGACACAGAATTTCAGAAACTTGGCAAGGGTGGCTTGTGTAAGTAGTTCTTTCACTTTGTTGGGATTATTTGGGTTTGCTCACGCGGCGGTATTTGCGTTTTACGGCGGGTTTGGTATATACTACGTCGCCAGGGTCGTTCACTTCGAGGTCGTAAACCAAGCGGTGGTCCATATTTACCTTAACGTGGAAGAAACTGCTGCATCCACCTGTTATGTTGGGGATTTCGTAGAGAAGCAGTTTGTCGAAGCGGCGGTCGCGCAGAAAGTTCACCCAAACAACTTTGTCGCCGTCCTCGTTGATGAAACCTATGTACTGGCGTTTGTATTTTTCGAGGTGCTCGTCGATGAGCTGGCATTCCATGCTGGCTTGGTGGTTGTGAGTGTGGTTCAGTTTGGCTATTTTTTTCTTCATCAGCCTTTCGAGGGTGTCGATGTCTGCCGAGCTGAGGGTGAAGCGTCCAGCCATGTTCTCCACAGTGATGTCGGTTTCAAACTCTTCGTTGAAAGCGTATCCTTCGTAGTTGGTGCCGGCCACGTAGGTGGCGTATTTTGCCGAGGGCTGCTGTTGTGGCTTTTTCTGGGCGCTTACCTGCACTGCAAGGATTAGCGAAAGGGCTATGGCCACTGTCTTGATTGTTGACATCATTGCTTTTTGTTTTTTGTGTTTAATATGTTTTTGATACTTATATAGTAACGTTGTTTTTAACAATATTATTGTTTGTAGTGTCGTTTTGTGTTTTGGAGGTTTTCTGTTCTTGGCGGAAATATTGGTTGTGGAGTGGGAATTCGTCGCTCAGTTCGCCGCTGAAGAAGAAGTCGAAACCTATGGCTCCGAAGGTGTAAACGCGGTCTTGTATGGTGATGTGCGAGCCGCCGCACCTTGGGTCGGGTTTGGGTTGCGACTGCGAGAAACCCACGTTGAACAGTGTGAACAGTATATCGGGGCGGTTGGAGATGTCGTATCCGGCGCGCTGCCATTGTTTCATGGTCTGGTGCAATATGCAGCCGGTGTAGATGTACGAATAGAGGTGGTTGCGATAGTCCACTAGGCGGTTTACGCGTTCGGTGGTGTGGTCGGCGGTGTGGAAATCGAGGATATGCTCGTATTCTTTGCCCATGTAGTATTCGCTGTTGGGGTCCTTGAGGTTGCGTTCCACTTTCATGGCGGTGAAATCTTTGATGCCGTTCACTCCGAGGGAGAACTGCGACTGTACAGAGAGTATGGCCTTTGGTGCGAGGTAGGTTTTGTACATTTCGCGTTTGGAGTTGAAAAGTCGCATCTGTTCGCCCACAAGGCAGCCCACTATCAGTCGGGGGTCCACGCCGGTAATGTGTGCGGCGCTGTCTATCAGGTGTTTGTCTTTCAGTATTGCCTGTTTCAGAGCTGTCCATTCCTCGGTGGCCATCCACGGTATCACGTTGGGGTTTTGCTGTTGTTTCTCCGACTCGTAAGATTTCAGCATCTTATCCAAAAATTTGGTGTAGTCCTCGTTTTTGTCGGCGTATAGCGATGCTGCGGCTATCATCTGCGATACTACTGATGGGTTGTCGCAAGTGCGGAGTGTCTGCATCATCAGACGTGCGTTTTCGGGGTAGAAACGTCCGAATGCGGCCATTTTCACATATTGGTCCAAATCCACTTGTATGCGTTGCCGTGCCGACGTGTCGTTTTTGGCAAGGTCGTTCATTTCCGACACTTCCATCAGGTAGCGCGAGTTTTTGTCCACGGTGCCGCTATTGTTGGTGAGGCCGAGCTTGAATATCACCAGTCCGACAATTTGTATTGCTCCGTAGATGGCGAAAAGGTGTAGTAGCGAGAGGTAAGTAACTCTTACCCATTTGCGTTTGTAAAAAGGTTTTTTGTTGCCGGCGGCGGTGTTTGAATTCTGAACGCCGGACTTGGTTTCGTTTTCTTTCATTTTAAACTAAGGGTAAAGCTTGGTTTGATAAGGGTTGAGCCAATGCTAAGTCGCGCAGCCAAGGTATTGCTTCGAAAAGGGTGATGTCCATTGCTATGAAAACTATGGCTCCTGCCAGATAACCGAGCAGTGCGAGCCACGATATTTTTTTCAGGTACCAGATGAAATCGATTTTCTCCATGCCCATAACAGCCACGCCTGCGGCCGAGCCTATGATGAGGAGGCTTCCGCCTGTGCCGGCGCAGTAGGCCAAAAATTCCCAGAAGGGGTGGTTCTGGCCGAACACGGCATCCACGGCCTCATGGTCGTACATGCCTTGTACGGCGGCCACCAGCGGCACGTTGTCCACTATGGACGAGAGCACGCCTATAATGAGGTCTATGAAGAAGAAGCCGGGAACACCAGTGCCGAACGCGGAGTCGAGGCCGTCGGCCAGATGTCCGAGTATGCCCACCACTTTGAGGCAGCTAACGGCCATCAGTATGCCGAGGAAGAAAAGTATGGTGGGTATGTCGATATGTTCGAGGGTGATGACGGCTGTGGGCAACTTGTGTCCATCTTTCTCGTATTTGCGGCTTATTATTTCGGTGGTTATCCACAGTATGCCAAGACCGAACAGCATGCCGAGGTAGGGTGGCAGGTGGGTGATGGTTTTGAACACTGGCACAAAGATAAGTGCGGCAACTCCCATTATCAGCACAAGGCGGCGCAGGTGTGCAGGCACTTCGAGACTGGATCTTTCTTCCTGCGGGCGTTCCATGTCACCTTTCAGGGTGCGTCCTATTATCCAAACGGGGATGGCTATGCACACAAAGCTGGCAACAAGGGTTTTTACAATGATGTTGAGGGTTGTAACCTCGCCTTTTATCCAAAGCATTATGGTGGTTACGTCGCCGATGGGGCTCCATGCGCCGCCGGCGTTGGCGGCAAGTATCACCATGCCAGCGTACAGCCAGCGTTCTTTGCGGTCGGCGATGAGCTTGCGCAGCAGGGCCACCATCACTATGGCGGTGGTCATGTTGTCGAGCAGGGCGCTGAGGAAAAAGGTGAGTATGGAGAGAATCCACAGCAGTTTTTTCTTGTTGGTGGTGGTTATGCGGTCGGTTATCACACGGAAACCTTGGTAGTCTTCTATCAGGGTAACTATTGTCATTGCGCCAAGCAGGAAAAACACTATTTCGGCTGTTTCGCCGAGGTTTTTCACCAGTTCCGAGCTGATGATTTTGGGTTCCATCGTGTGCGAGAGGGCCAGAATGGTCCACACCAAAACGCCAAGGAGCAGTGCCGTGGCGGTCTTGTTTATTTTCAGAGGGTGCTCCAGTGCTATGCAGGCGTATCCTACAACGAAAATGACGATAATTAGTAGTTCCATGTTGTGTTTTTTTTGTGGTGGTTGCGGCTTGTGCAGTATTATTCCGGCTTTGGGCCGTTTACCAGTTGATTATTGTATATTGTTTGCTTTTTTTACTGTTTTGTCATTATTTTGTATTGTGTATGATATTTTGCCATTAAGAGTCAACCCTCTGGTTAGTAATCACTTTTTTCCTCCGTTTTTCTGCATCTGCTCGGCTTGTTTCTGCATCTCCTCGAGGCGTTTCATGAAACGGGATTTTTTCTGCGGTTTGTTCTTGGCGTTGGCGTTGGCTTTTTCGATGCGCAGGCGTATCTTGTCCTCGTTTATGGTGCGGCGTATTATCACCATCTGCAACATGGTGATGCACAGCGAGAGGAAGTAGTAGAAGTTGAGTGCCGCCGACATGCTGTTGAGCATGAACAGCATCATGAAAGGCATGAAGTACATCATAAATTTCATGCCGGGTATGCTTTGCGACGAGGCTTGCTGGCGCATGGTGTACCAAGTGTAAACAAACTGCAAGCCGAACATAAGCAGGCAGAAGAGGCTTATGTGGTCGCCGTAGAAGGGTATGTTGAATGGCAGGTCGAGTATGGAGTCGAAGGTGGAGAGGTCGTCGGCCCAAAGGAAGGGCTGCTGGCGCAGCTCTATTGAGGCGGGGAAGAAACGGAACATGGCGTAGAGTATGGGCAGCTGCAGAAGCATGGGCAGGCATCCGGCCATTGGACTAACCCCCGCTTTTTTGTACAGTGCCGACATGGCCTGTTGTTTTTTCAGGGCATCCTCCTGTTTGGGGTATTTCTCGTTCAGCTTGGCCACCTCGGGTTGCAGCACACGCATCACCGCCGACGATGAGTACGATTTGTAGGCTATGGGGAACAGCACTAATTTAACCAGTATGGTGAGTATGATGATGATAATGCCGTAGTTCCAGTTGAACTGTTCGAGGAAGTTGAACACCGGTATTATTGCGAAACGGTTCACCCACTGTATGGCGAAGAATCCCCATCCCAGTGGCAGCATACGTTCCAGACCGAGGTCCATGTTGCGCAGGGTGCGGTATTTGTTGGAGCCGAAATAGTAGCGCATGCCAAAGGTGTAGTCGTCGGTGGGGCTGAAGGGCAGTCCTATGGTGCTTTCCATGTCGCACAGGTAGCGTTCGTCGGCCGATTGGGAGGTGGAGGTGCGCAGGTCGGCGTTTTCAAAGGCGCTGTCGGCGATGAGTATGGTGCTGAAAAACTGTTGTTTGAAGGCAATCCACTGCAGTGGCGATTTCACGTTTTCCTCGCCGTTGGTGCCGTCGCTCAGATTGTCGGCGTTGTCGTTGGTGGGTTTGTAGTAAATGGATGAGTACGAGCGTTCTTGGTCGCCGCGGCCGCTTTTGCCAACGGCGTGTTTTTCGTGGCGGGTGAGCTGGTTTTTGAAAAAGAGGGTTAGGCTGGAGTTGTCCTGCACTGTGCCTTGCAGCCCGTGGAAATGTATGTCGAATTTCACTTCGTGGCTGTTGCCGCGGATGGTGTAGCGGAATTCAAGGTAGCGGTTGGGGTCCATCGCTGTGGCGGAGTCTGTGCCTGCCACAAAAGCGCGCATCGACACTATGGCTGAGTCGGTGCCGGAGAGTTCTATTTGTGTGTCGCCGTCGGCTTTTTGGCCGTTGATAAAGGGGGTGAAATTGAGGTTTCCGGTTGAGATGGCCTCATAGTTCTTGGTGCTGAAAGTGAGGCTTAGGCTATCGTTGCCCTTGCCTATGAGGTCGAGCGGCAGGTCGCCGTAGCTGGTGTATTCGGAAAGCACCACGTTGTCTATTTTGGCTCCGAGGCTGTTGATGTCGAGGCTGAACACCTCGTTTTTTACGGATATTGTTGTGTTTTCGCCGTCGAGGTTGCAGGCAAAAGCGCCGGCGGCTTTGCGGGCCTGCTCAAGGGCGGTTTGCTGTGCGGCGGTGTCGTAGGTGGCAAGGGAGTCGGCCAAAAGCTGCTGGGCCACGCGGGCTTCTTCGGCGCGGGCAACGGAGTCGGTATAGGCCTTGTAAACGGAGTCTTGGTAGGCTTGTGCTTTTTCTCTTTCTTCTTTCGACGGGGCTGTCCACCAGATGTATCCGATAAATACGGCAAACATCAGTACAAGCCCGATAATAGTGTTTTTATCCAACTTTTTTACGTTTTAAATTGTCCTTTTTTCGCGTTTTTTGAAACTGCAAAGATACGAAAAATTATTGGATTTGTCGGTAATTGTGAAAAATATTTGTTTTTTGTGTGGTTTGGTGAAGAAAAAAAGCTGTGGCAAATGGTATGGTGTGTGTTGCAGAAATGTTTTTATTGGTTGATTTTGTGCGTCAGCCGGTGTATTAGCAGAAGTCCTTCTATGTTGCGTGGCACCTGCAGATCGAGGTAGGCGCTTTCAAGGGGTATCACTTTATGGTTGCGCACGGACGAGAGTTTGTTGTAAGGTTCTGTATTGCAAAATTTTTCGGCATCTTCTTTGCGAATGAGTATGTAGTCAGGATCGGCAAGCAGTAGCGATTCGAGGCTGAACTCCCATCCGCTGATGTTTTCGGCAATGTTGCGGCAGCCGGCGCGCAGCAGTATGTCGTTGATGAAGGTGTTGCCGCCTGCAGTGAAATTGCCCCCTTTGCCGTAGCCTACTACATAATATACTGTGGGTGTGTGCGAGCTTGTGTCGAGATGTATTTTTTCTACCTCGCGTTTCAGCGAGTCGTTGAGTTTTTCGGCGGTTTCGGTGCTGCCAACCAGCCTGCCTATGGTGGCAATGTTTTCGAAAAGGCCCTCGAAAGCTGGTTTTTCGATGACGCATACCAATGGCACGCCGGCTTTGTTTATCTGTTCCACCGCTTTTTGCGGCACCATCGAACCGCTTATCACAAGATCGGGATGGAGCGAAATCACCTTTTCGATGTTGAGGTTGGAGATACCTCCGATGCTTTCAATTTCGAGGGCTTGGGCAGGGTATTGGCAGAAATCGGTGCGACCCACCAGCAGACTGTCGGCACCAAGGGCAAATATTATCTCGGTAACGGCAGGCGATACCGACACAACTCGTTTGGGACTTGCAGGTACCGAAACCGTTGTGCCATAGTCGTCGGTGAAGTCATAGTTTGTTTGTCCCGATTTGGTTACCGATGTGCTACAGGCTGCACAAAAGGTCGTTAATATGCTGATTATTATAATCTTGGTTTTGTTCATGGTGTCTATTTTTTGTTTTGCAAATATACAAAAAAAGGTTTGTTTATTGCTTCTTTGATTAATGTGATAATAAAGTTTGTCACGGTAGTATTATTTTTGTCAAAAATAAACTAAATTCCGCAAGTAACCATGCAATTGGCTTGTTGATAAATGGACAAGTGATTG
>ERZ842401.2724-NODE-2724-length-23168-cov-5.496907_pt1 | contig 23168 bp, 13 predicted proteins | sample MGYA00521270_ERZ842401 | MGnify/ENA primary metagenome ERZ842401 (study PRJEB31892, sample SAMEA3878208) | bioreactor metagenome | biome: Moose rumen | place: Sweden | collected 2011-10 | study: EMG produced TPA metagenomics assembly of the PRJEB12797 data set...
CATGGGCCTTGCCGATGAAGGGCATCATGTGGTGCTCGCACAGGGAGAAGAGTTCGATGTCCTTCATGATGATGGAGCAGATGAGCGTGGCCTCCTGGTAGTAGCGGTCGGCTCCGTGTCCGCTGGAGAAGGTTTTCAGCAGGTACATCTCCATGAGCGTCATGTCGCCGTCCAGTCGGTCGGGGAACTGGGACATGGGGATGATGGGCAAGAACTCGGGGTCCTCGGCCATAAGTTCGGGATGATGGAGAAACTGCTCGTAGTGACGGGCCCACTCCTTGTGGTAGCGGGTCTTCTTTAGCAGATTGAGGTACTTCCGGGCTACTTCCCAGTCGTGGGTGACGAGACTGGTCTTCACCATGTACTTCAGTACGTTGACGCTCCATCCGAATTCCACTCCGTCCTCCATGCACCAGCGGTAGCAGAACTGTTCCTTGCCCAGGAAGTAGTACATCAGTTTACCGCCTACGTGGGTAATGCGCGTAGGGGTGACGGGGTGAGAGATGGTTTTGTCGACAGGCAGATGGATTAGGGTGTCCAGTCCGTCGGCTTTGGTCTGGTAGATGTGGTGGCGTCCGCAGACGCAGTATTGCTCGGCTCCTTCGGGATAGTGGAACATCTCGTCACCGGCACGTCCCAGACGGAAGAGAGCGAGGTTTTTCTCCATTACCATCAGTCGGGTGGGGGGCATGGGCTCGCCCATGGTGTTGTCCTTCATGGTGCGCAGCACGCCTTCCCAGTCCAGTCGCTCGATGCAGTTCACCATCTTTACCTCCTTGCGGAAGTTGGTGTCGCGGTACCAGCGGCTACGGACTCCCATGATGGCTGCCACAAGACAGGCTATGCCAAGCACCCACGTCAGGCGGTCGCTCACCTTCTGCTGCCAACGACTCAGCGTGATGAGGCCGAAGGCGACGGCCAGGGCGTAGAAGGGGAGACGAAACTCGCTGCAGTCGGCCGCTCCGAACTGATAGCTGGGCAGTGCGGCGCGATAGACGAGGTTGTGTTGCACCTGGGTGTAGCCCCACTGGTAGCAGACTTGTGGAACGAAGACGAGCAACGCAAGTGCCAGAGCGACATAGGCAATGGCCTGGGTGCGACGACTATCGGGATATTCCCGCGTAGCGAGCAGGGCGAGGGCGAGAAAACTCCAGGCTCCCATGAGCGGATAGCCTGCAATGCCGACGAGGGCGATATAGACCATTCGCCACCACCCGCGAACATAGGAGGCGGGGATTTGCAGCACAAGGGCCAGCAATACGCCCAGGGTGGGCACCCAGAGATGGCCTTGCAGTTTCATCAGGTAAATCCAGTAGCCCGTCTGTGTGATGATGGCAAGCAGGGCCAAGGGAAGCAGGGCGGTGAGCAGCACCCAGGGACCGCGCAGCCGCCACAACCAAGCGGTCAGGGCACAGATGGCTAACCAGGCGAGGCACAGCAGGCTAACGCCCAGCGCGGGATGGAAGAAAAATTGTGTCAGGAAGGCGGCCATCCAGGTGAGCGTGCCTCCGGGGTAGATGCAACTGGTCTCATAAAACAGACGGGTGGGAAGGAAAAGCGACTGCTCCTGAGCCCGGAACAGCAGTTCGCTCTCCTGCAGCCCCAGTTTCAGTCCCATTGCAACGACGAGCCCCACCACCAGCAAGGCGGGGATGAGGTCTCGGATATGTTTCTTTGTTTCCATGCTTCGTTTTTTGTGTCGGTTAATAGGTCAAAGTTACTACTTTATGGTGAAACCACAAAATCTTGTATAAAAAAACCTTAAATAGAAGGGAATATCCGCCTTTTTTCCCTATCTTTGTCCAAATAAACAAACAAAATCCGAAACCTAAATCCAACATTCAAAAGACTATGCTGAGACAAATTGCAGTTTTTCTGGCGTTGGCAGGTACGCTTACCGCCTCCGCCGAAAAGAAAGAGTACTGGCTCGACCCCAACACCAACCGCGTGGGCACCGAGACCTTGCGCTCCAGTTTCTTTGCTTTCGAGACTCGCGACCTTGCCCGTACGGGCGACAAGTCGCAAAGCCAGCGTTTCCTTTCTGCCGAAGGAAAGTGGAAATTTAATTTCGTGAAGGACCACGACAAGGCTCCCAAGGACTTCTTCAGTCCTAAGTTCGATGATTCGTCGTGGACGGAGTTTCCCGTGCCTGGCCTTTTTGAACTCAACGGCTACGGCGACCGTATCTATAAGAATGCGGGCTACGCCTGGAGCACTCAGTTCCAGAACCGTCCGGGCTTCGTTGAGGAGAAGAACAACTACACGGGCAGTTACCGCCGTTCGTTCTCCATCCCTGCCGACTGGAAGGGGCAGCAAGTGTTCTTCCACGTTGGTTCGGCCACCAGTAACTTCCGCCTCTGGGTCAATGGAAAAGAAGTGGGTTACAGTGAAGACTCGAAGCTGGAAGCCGAGTTTAACATCACCAAGTACATCGTTCCCGGACAGGAAAACCTGATAGCCATGCAAGTGATGCGTTGGTGTGACGGCTCCTATGGCGAGGACCAGGACTTCTGGCGTTTCACTGGCATAGCCCGTGAGGTTTACCTCTACGCCCGTCCCCAGTGCCGTGTGCAGGACATCTTCGTAGTGCCCGATCTGGAGAACAACTACACCGATGGCAAGTTGGCCGTGCGCTTGAGCGTAGTGAATGGAAAAGGTAACTATATCCAGTACCGGCTGGAGGATGCCAATGGTGTGCGCGCCTATGAGTCGATGTCTGAGGGCCGCATGAATACCAACGAGCAGTTTATCAATATCCAACTCAAGTCGCCCCACAAGTGGACGGCCGAAACGCCCTACCTCTACACTCTCTACGTCACTCTCGTAGACCCCGCAGGTCAGGAGTTAGAGACACTCAGCCAGAAGGTGGGCTTCCGCAAGGTAGAGATAAAGGGTGGCCAGCTGTTGATTAACGGGCAGCCCATTCTCATCAAGGGAGCTGACCGCCACGAGTTGGACCCCGATGGAGGCTACGTCGTCAGCATGGAGCGCATGCTTCAGGACATCAAGGTGATGAAACTCCTGAACATGAACGCCGTGCGCACCTGCCACTATCCCGACGACCCCCGCTGGTACGACCTCTGTGACCAGTACGGCATCTACGTCGTGGCCGAGGCCAACTTCGAGAGTCACGGTATGGGCTACGGAGCCGAGCGACTGGCTCAGGACCCTCTTTACCGCCAGACCATTGTGGAGCGTAACGTGGGCAACGTGCTCGTGCAGAAAAACCATCCCAGCATCATCACTTGGTCGCTGGGTAATGAGAGTGGCTATGGCACCAACTTCGAGGAGGCTTACGATGCCGTCAAAGCCATCGACCAAAGTCGTCCCGTACAATACGAACAAGCTGGTCAGAAGGGAAAGACCGACATCTTCTGCCCCATGTACTACGATTATGGCAATTGCGAGCGTTACGCCCAAGGTGACAATCCCCGTCCCCTCATCCAGTGTGAGTATGCCCACGCCATGGGCAACTCCATGGGCGGATTCAAGGAGTACTGGGAGCTCATACGCAAGTATCCCAAGTATCAGGGCGGTTTCATCTGGGACTTTGTAGACCAGGGCATTCGTGGTAAGTCGAAGAAGACAGGCCGACAGATATGGATGTACGGTGGCGATGACGGACGCTATCCTGCCACCGACCACAACTTCAACTGCAATGGAGTCATTGCTCCAGACCGCAGTTTGAATCCCCATGCTTACGAGGTGCAGTACTACTACCAGAACATCTGGGCTCGCAAGTTCGATGCCTCTGCCGGTACCTTGCAAGTCTACAACGAGAACTTCTTCCATCCGCTGAACGACAACATCACCGTTGAGGCCAGCGTCTGGTGCGAAGGTCGCCGCTACGGCACCATTATGGATGACCATCTTACCGCGGCTCCCCAGCAGACCCAGACACTTCGCCTGAAAGGACTGCCCGAGCTTTGCCAGAAAGCCCGTAAGGAGAACCCCACCAAGGAAGTCCTCGTCAATGTGGATTTTATCCAGAACTACGACCCGCAGGACTTGCTGCCTGCACGCACGGCCATAGCCCGTGAGCAATTTGTCATACAGCCGCACCTGTTCCCCAAGGTCGCTGACCTGTTGGCTGCTGCCAAGCCTGCCGACAAAAAGAGCACTGCTTCCGTCGTGGAGGCTGACTCCATGCTTGCCTGTTACACCCTCTCTGCCTCTGGCGTGAGCATCAGTGTAGGCCGCTGGACCGGCAATCTCGACTATCTTGATGTTGACTCCCAGCCCATGCTTCAGGACGGTTTCGGCGTAGAGCCTAACTTCTGGCGCGCTCCCACGGATAACGATTACGGTGCAGGGCTCCAGAACCGCTTCCGCCAGTGGAAGGATGCTGAACGTAAGCTTCAGGCTGTCACACTCTCTGGTGACGATGCCGCGCGCACCATTACCGTGCGCTATCGTCTTATCCATGTGGAGAGCGACCTCACCATCGACTATACACTTACCGCGCAGGGCAAACTCATCGTCCATCAGCAGATGACATCTCCCAAGGGGGAGACTCAGCCCTTGCGTTTCGGCATGCAGTGGGTTATGCCCGAGCAGTATAATCAAGTGCGCTACTACGGTCGCGGACCCGTTGAGAATTACATCGACCGCAACCACTCTGCTCGTCTTGGGCTTTACAGCGGTCCCGTCGCTGACCAGTATTATCCCTATGTCCGTCCACAGGAGAGCGGTAACCACACTGATGTGCGCTACTTCCAGTTGCTCGATGGTCAGGGCCACGGACTGCAGTTTGCTGCCACGGCGGCCATGGAGGCCAGTGCGCTGCCTTTCTTGCCCGCTGACCTTGACGACGGCCATGACAAGGGGGCTCACCAGAGCCATAGTGGTGACTTGGTTCCCCGTCCCTACAGCGTCCTGCAACTTCAGTCACGTCAGTTCGGTTTAGGCTGTGTCAATAGTTGGGGCGCATGGCCTCGCAAGGAGTATCAGACCGCTGCCGCTCCCTACGACTTCACCTACATCGTTACGCCTGTGAGAGAGTGATATTGAAAGTTGCTATAGAAGAAACAAAAGGAGAAGGTAGCGCTACCTTCTCCTTTTGTTTGTGTTTATGTTTTCCTTCGTACTTCTTGTCTTGCCCTTACTTCTTGATGTTGGGCAATTCCAGTCCGTAACCCTGGCGGCGGTCGAGTGCCTTCAGATAAAGGGCAAAGAGCAGGGCCAGCACGCCAAACGAGGCGAAGACGACAAGGGGTACGGTGTAGTCGTAGGGAATGAAGTCAGCACCTTTCTGCTTGGCTTCCAGCACGGCGGGGTTGGATGCGTTGGTGCTGGAGAGCAGGTTGCCGATGAGCTTCGGGACGAAGCATAGTCCGATATTCTGTACCCAGAAGATGAGGCAGTAGGCCGAGCCAAGAACCTTCTCATCAATAATCTTTGGCACCGAGGGCCACAAGGCGGCCGGAACGAGGGCAAACGAGATGCCCAAAAGGACGATGGTGCCATAGGCCAGTAGCGGGCTCTTCGTGCCAGGAAGCACGAAGGCAAAGACCAGATGGCAGCAGATGAGCAGCAAGGAGCCGAAGATGAGCATCGTGGCTCCGCGACCGCGACGGTCGAGGTAGTTGCCAAGGAAGGGCGTGATGGCCGCAGCTCCGATGGGGAACCAACGGAAGATGTTGGCTGCAGCCTCAGGCGTGATGCCGTCGAGGTTGCATTGCAGCATGTTGGCACCATAACGCTGGAAGGGGAAGATGGCCGAGTAGTAGAGTACGCATAGCAGAGCCACTATCCAGAAGACTTGGCTGCGGAAGATAGTTAGGATGTCGGAGAACTTGAACTCGTCCTCTGCATCGTGCTCAATAGAAGTGACACCCAACTGTTGGTCGAATTTGCGGTCAAAAATAGTGAATACGGAGAACGTAATCAGGCCGATAAGCAGCAGTACGGTACAGAAACCTACGGGGGCTACGACGGTCCCAAACTTGGCGGCGATGAGGGGCGAGATGCTGAAGATAGCGAATACGCCGACGCGAGCTATGGCCATTTCCAGGCCCATGGCCAAGGCCATCTCCTTACCCTTGAACCACTTGGCTATGGCTTTCGATACGGTGGTACCTGCCATCTCACAACCACAGCCGAAGAGCATGAAGCCCAATGAGGCCATCTTGGCCGAGGCGGGAAGAGCCGTCCACCAGCTGTCGAGCCACTGGGCAAAGCCGGTCTGCTGGAACCATTCGGTGATGCCGACGTACTTGATGGTGGCTCCGACGAACATCATCGATGCAGAGAGTACACCAGTGAAACGTACGCCCATCTTGTCCAGGATGATACCAGCCAAGATGAGGAATCCGAAGACGTTGAGGATGTACTCTGAGGCGGCATAGGTGCCGAAGACATCGGGTGTCCAGCCACGCTGACTCTCAACGAGTGCCTGAATGGGCGACATGACGTCGACAAACATGTAGGCGAAAAACATGGTGGAGGCAATGAGCACCAACACCGTCCAGCGCATGGCCGCGCTGTCATTCATTTTCTTTTGAATCAGTTCTGACATAGTTTATCTTTTTTGTTTTTGTTTTCGTTATCGTTTTCGTTGACGTTATTCAGCCATCGGGCAAGCCACTGGAAATAGGTGCGCTGCCAGAGTATGCCGTTTTGGGGTTTCAAGACCCAATGGTTCTCGTCGGGGAACAGGAGCAACTGGGCCGGGATGCCACGCATACGGGCAGCGTTGAAGGCCGACATTCCTTGGGTGGCGTTGATACGGTAGTCTTTCTCTCCGTGGACGCAGAGGATGGGGGTGTCCCACTTGTCTACGAAACGGTGGGGGCTGTTTTCGTAGGTCTTGCGCGCACGGGCGGTTTGATTCTTGTTCCAATAGGCATCATCGTATTCCCAGTTGGAGAACCAGTTCTCTTCTGTTTCGGTATACATTGCCTCAAGGTTGAAAGCTCCGTCGTGGGCAATAAAGCATTTGAAGCGTCCTTCGTGATGTCCTGCCAGATAGTAAACGGAGAAACCGCCAAAGGAGGCTCCAACGGCAGCCAAGCGGTCGCGGTCGACATAGGGCAACGAGTCGCATGCATCATCGATGGCGGCGAGATAGTCCTGCATGCACTGACCCGTCCAGTCGCCTGAGATTTCTTCCTGCCACTGCATACCGAAGCCGGGCAATCCGTGACGGTTGGGAGCAATGATGATGTAGCCCTGCGAGGCCATTATCATGAAGTTCCAACGATACGACCAGAACTGCGAGACGGGGCTCTGTGGACCTCCCTCGCAGAAAAGCAGGGTGGGGTATTTTTTGTTGGGGTCGAAGTGAGGGGGCTTGATAATCCAGTAGTGCATGTCCTCGCCCGTAGTAGTTTTAATCCAGCGAGCTTCGCTGCTACCGGTGGCTATCTGTGAGAGGATGTGGTCGTTCTCGTGAGTGACCTGTGTAAGGGACTCTATGGAATCTTCGCTTTTTTTGATTTTGGCAAGATAGAGGTCGGCTGGATGCATATAATCGTGACGCTCGAGTAAGAGGTGCTCATATATATATGAATCATCTGAATATGTGTCATGAACATCTACAAGTTGCAGACTGCCGAAGTCGGCTTGATAGTCGGAGAGTTGCTTTACTTCGCCTTGAAGATTGGTGCGATAGAGGTTTTCCGTAGCGTGCCAAACACCCAAGAAATAAAGTGTCTTACTGTCCGATGCCCAAATGAAGTCATCGACATTCGAGTCGAAGGTCTCGGTGATGTATTGCTTCGTGCCGGCTTTTAGGTCGTAGACGCAAAGGCGCAGGCGGTCGGCCTCGTAGCCGTCGCGCTCCATGCTCGTCCATGCCACGTACTTGCCGTCGGGCGAGAACTTGGGGTTCTGGTCGTAACCCACGTTGCGGTCCTTGAGATTTTCGCATGTGTTGACATACTGATCTTTCAAGGTTTTCGTTGGGTCGAGCAGGTTGTCCACCTCGTATGGCAAGCATCCATCGGGCACCACACCAAACTCGCTGCGGTCTTTGCACAGGTTGACGGTCGAATCAAGGCTTCCGCTCTCTACATCGTAAAGGAATATGTCGCTGTCGGTGCTTACGCTGTAGGCCAGCCCTGTCTTGGTGCGACAAGTAAAGGCAATGAATTTCGAATCGGGACTCCATGCCAGTTGCTCGATGCCGCCAAAGGGTTCCATGGGGCATTCGTAGGGTTCGCCCTCAAGCATATCATGTTCCTCTCCTGTCTCCAGATTGAGGATGAAGGGGTGGGGAATACTTTCCACATAGTGGTCCCAGTGGCGATACATGAGGTCGTTGATTACACGGCCCGTAGACTTAGGCAAGTCGGCAGGCTGCTCTTGGATAATGCCGTGATAGGGTACTTGCTTGATGAGGATGACCTTCTTTTGGTCGGGCGAGAAGAGGAAACCCTCCACTTCACCGTCGGTGTGGGTCAGTTGCTTACGGCCCTTGCCGTTGGCTTTCATTGTCCACACCTCACCCTTGGAGGCAAATGCCAATTTGTCATTGGAAAGCCATACGGGGTCAGAGCCAAGGCCCAAAAGAGCCCCCTCCGACTCCCCCTCAAGAGGGAGAGTATAGAGCACCGTATTACTGCGGTTCTCCTCTACGCTGTAGTAACTGACTTGGTAGGCTACCTGCTTGCCATCGGGCGAGACGCTGTATGAGCCGATGCGGCCCATGGCCCACAGGGCCTCGGGAGTCATAACGTCGCTTTCGAGCTTGATGTCGCAGCGTGTAATGATGTTCTCGTCTTGTTTAGTACAGGATGCCATAATGCTCACTGCTAATACACATTGCATAACGCACAATGCATAATTCTTAATTGTGTTTCTCATTTTTTATATTTTCTCATTTTCTCATTTCTTTCTTACTGGGTCGCAAGTCAGTCCACAGCCCAGTTTCTGGAAAATCTTACGGTCCACTTCACTGAGCATGACGGTGGAGTGAACCTGACACCCGCGTAACTGAGGCAGTTGTTCAAGGGCTTGGCGACATTGCTCGTCGTCGCGCGATAGGACGCTCAAGGCTACAAGCACCTCGTCGGTATGGAGTCGGGGATTCTTTCCCCCCAGGTACTCTATCTTCGTTTTTTGTATGGGCTCAATCATGCGCTGGGGAATGAGTTTCACGGCATGATCGATGCCTGCCAGATGTTTCGTAGCGTTGAGTAGCAAGGCCGCCGAACACCCCAACAGGGGGGAGGACTTTGCGGTGATGATAGTGCCGTCTTGGAGCTCCATGGCCGAGGCTGTCTGTCCGCTCAATTCCTGTTTGGCCTGGGCCGCCACGGTGACGCGGCGGTAGGCGGTGGTTATCTTGGCCTGATTGAAGAGCATCAGAATCTTATTCACCTCCTCTTCGTTGTCGGATCCGTCGGCCATCTTGTTGGTGGCTGTGTAGTAGCGGCGGATGATTTCCTCGCGACTGGCGTTGCAGCACACCTCGTCGTCGGAGATACAGAAGCCCACCATGTTGACTCCCATATCTGTTGGCGACTTGTAGGGGCTGCCGCCATAAATGCCCTCGAACAAGGCATTCAGTACGGGAAATATCTCGATGTCGCGGTTGTAGTTGACGGCAATTTTGTCGTAGGCCTCGAGGTGGAAGGGGTCAATCATGTTCACATCGTTAAGGTCGGCTGTGGCAGCCTCGTATGCTATGTTGACAGGATGTTTCAATGGCAGACTCCATACGGGGAAAGTCTCGAACTTGGCATAGCCGGCGTGGATGCCGCGCTTGTTCTCGTTGTAAAGTTGCGAGAGGCAGACAGCCATTTTGCCGCTGCCAGGACCTGGGGCGGTTACGATAACCAATTCGCGTGAGGTCTCCACGTAGTCGTTTTTTCCGAATCCCTCGTCTGAAGCAATAAGTTCCACGTTGTGGGGGTAGCCGTCAATGAGATAGTGGACATAGGATCGGACTCCCATGCGTTCCAAACGATGACGGAACTGGTCGGCGGCGTGTTGGCCGTTGTAATGCGTGATGACCACGGAACCTACCATGAAGTCGCGGCTCTGGAACTCCTCTCTGAGTCGGAGCACGTCTTCGTCGTAGGTAATACCGAGGTCGGCCCGGACCTTGTTTTTCTCGATGTCCTCTGCCGAGACCACGATGACTATTTCCAGTTGGTCGCGCAGTTGGGCAAACATGCGCAACTTGGAGTCAGGTTTGAACCCAGGGAGCACGCGCGAGGCATGGTGGTCGTCGAAAAGTTTGCCACCGAGTTCGAGGTACAGTTTACCGTCGAACTGGGCTATACGCTCACGGATGTGCTCACTTTGTATCTTGAGATACTTCTCGTTGTCAAATCCTATTTTCATAATCTTATTTTCTTCTTTTCTGCTGTTCTTCGGCCATCTTCTGCATAGCTTCCAGGCGAGCGGCCAGGCCGCTGGTCTTCTTTGAGTCGTTGGCGTGGCGTGCCTTATAGGCTTCCAGCTGGGCACGCAGTTTATCGTCGTCGGTGAAACGTCGCAGGGCCCACATAATGAGGATGCTGGTCAGGCCAGACAGGAAGTAGTAGTAGGAAAGGCCAGACGAGTAGTCGTTGAACATGAAGAAGAAGAAAACGGGCATGAGGTACATCATCCATTGCATCATCTTCATTTGTTGCTGCTGCTCGGCACTCATCATGGCACTCTGTTGCTGCTGTCGCATGCTAATCCAGGAGTTGATGATATTGGTCAGCGAGAACAGGAGGCAGAAGATGCTGATGTGGTTGCCAATGAGCCAGAGGTCTTTGCCCCAGTGGATGAGGTCGTCGTAGGCACTAAGGTCGTCTGCCCATAAGAAACTTTGTCCGCGCAGTTCGATGGCGTTAGGGATGAAGTTGAAGAGAGCTACCCAGATGGGCATCTGAATGAGCATAGGCAGGCAGCCTCCCATGGGCGAAACGCCGTACTGGGAGTAGAGCAGCATCATTTCCTGCTGTTTCTTCATGGCATCTTCCTGCTTTGGATACTTGGCATTGAGTTTGTCCACCTCTGGTTTCAGAACGCGCATGCGAGCCGTGGCCAGATAGCTTTTCTTGGTGGCGGGGTAGACGAGGGCCTTGACGATGAGCGTCAGCAAGAGAAGTACGATGCCCATGTTCAGACCGAAACTGGTGAGGATGTCGAAAAGGGGAAGTATGAAGAAGCGGTTAATCCACTTTACAATGGGCCAGCCGAAGTAGACGAGGTTTTGAAGTTTCAATTCCTTGTTGCTGAGGGAAAGTTTGTTGGTGGCCTTCAGCGTGTGGAAATCGTTGGGGCCAAGGTAGAACTGGAGTTGGGTGGGCTGCTTGCCCGTTGGGTCGAACGAGGTCTGCATCTGTGCCTTATAATCCTTGAGATAACCACTACCTTTCTCTTGCGGAGTGCTGGCGAGGGTTACGTTGTGGAAATCCTGGTGGGCAATGACGATGCATGAGAAGAATTGGTCCTTGAAGTCTATCCAGTCGAGAGTCTGCTCTACTTGCTTCTCGGTGTCCTTCATCTCGTTCAGTTTCTTTGTCCCCTCATCCTTAATCTTATAGGTGAGTGCGGCATATCGATTTTCGAACGTCTCACCTTTTTCTTGCTGACGGGCTTTGTTTTGCCACGTGAGGTCGATGGTGTTCATGGAGGGGGCAAAGAGGTTCTGCAAGCCCTCGCTCTCGATGATGAAGTCGAGCATGTAACTGTCGGGTTGCAGGTTGTAGCGAAGACTGAGCGTACCGCCATTGGCTGCTGTCGCATGAAGCGTGACACTGGTGGGTGTCTGCTCTGCGGGAGTGAAGTAGAGGTTGTCGCTCGTGAAGTTCTCGTTCTTTCCTGCCAAGGCAAAAGAGAAGTGGCTGTCGTCGGCAGAGAGTAGCGTGACATTTTTCTTCTGCTGGTCTTTGTATTCCCGCAATGTGGCAGCTTCGACAACTCCGCCTTGTGTATTGATGACAACGCATACTTTCCCGTTGTCCAGCGTTATCTGCTTTCCTTCGCCCGACATGCTGTCGAAGAAGGCCGAGGTGGAGTCTACGGCTTGTTGTACTTGGTTGGCTTTCTCTTCTTCCATCTTTGCCGCCTTTTCGGCGGTTTCCAAGGCTTTGGCTTTTTCTACCTGAGCTATAGAATCCTGTCGGGCCAACTCTTGTAACTCGGCCTCACTTGGGCGGCTCCAGTAACTGAAGCCAATGAGCACCAAGGCTATCAACACAAAACCTGTAATCGTGTTCTTATCCATTATTATTTGCTTATATTATATTTCTGTTATTTTATTCTGTTCTTCCTGAGTCCCTGACTCAATTTAAGCCACAAAAATACAAAAAAGAATCGATTTATGCTGCTTTTTGTAGGGAAAATAACTATCTTTGCCCAAAGAAATAGACAATACAATGAGAAGATTCATCCTTTTGCCCCTTTTGGCATTAGCCATCAATGTGTTTGGTCAGAACTCCGGAATCACCACGGCGAGTCACAGTTATTCCCATCTGCTGGATAGTTTGATAGCAGAACAGCAGCAAGCCGACCGGCAGTTGGCCCAGCAAGGAAAGCAGGTAACTCTCAATCCTTATTTTTATCGGTTGATGACACCCGGAACTCTCTATTCGGGTTCTTTGGGGCGCACGCTGGGTATTGACTGGACTCCCATGTCGGGACAGGGGCGAAGTGGCTATCTGCGTCTGACGAGTGGACAAGGCGACATCATGGATGCCATAAGAGCTACCGATCAGCAGTTAGCCAATATGTATGTGTCTCATCCCGAACTTATTGTGCGCACCGAGGAGGAGATTCAACGCGAGGAGAAATTGCGAGAGGAAGTCAAGCAGCCTGTGGAAGCCGATGCCAAGTTGACGGACAAGGTAATCCCCGTAGAGTTAGGCGACGACATGACGGAACCAGTGGAGGTGGAAGTACGTAAGCCGAAGTTCTGGAAGGTGACGGGCAATGGCTCGCTGCAGTTCACTCAAAGTTACTTCTCTGACAACTGGTATCAAGGTGGTGAGAATAACTATGCCGGCATTGCCATGCTGACCATAGATGCCAACTACAACAACCAGCGCAAAATACAATGGGACAATAAGCTGGAGGCTCAACTGGGTTTCCAGACCACCAGCACCGACGACTACCATAAGATTCGTGTGACGAGTAACCTTTTGCGCCTGACCTCAAAACTGGGTTATCAGGCTACTAAGAGTTGGTTCTATACTGGTCAGGTGATGTCCTACACCCAGATAGCTCCGTATTACGAGAAGAATCAGCGGGATTGGAAGGCGAATTTTGCCACACCGCTATACCTGACAATTTCTGTCGGTATGGATTACAAGTACAAGAGCAAGAACGGGAAAGTGGACCTTTCCGTCTATCTATCTCCTTTGGCATATTACATGACCTATGTGAGCGACCTGCACTCCAAACATCACATCGATGGGCTGGAGACCAACGACTACTATTATGTCTATCCCAATACCTATGGAATGTTGGAGCGTGAGGACCATTTCCTGCATAAGTTCGGTCCTAATCTGACTATCAATTCCAAGATACAAATCATGAAGAATGTGACCTGGACAAGTCGCATCTACTGGTTCTCCAATTTCCACAGCACCTTGTTTGAGTGGGAAAACACGCTGGACTTCACCATCAACAAATACCTGTCGGCCAAGTTCTATGCCTATCCGCGCTTCGACGATAGCAGTATAAAGTACAGATACAGGGACGATACGCGCCGTTACAAAGCAGGTTATCTGATGTTCAAGGAATGGCTTTCGCTGGGACTTAGCTATAGCTTCTAAGAAGCGTTGATTTGCTCAATATAGTTTAGTAGTTCCTCTCGTCCCAGTTTGCTTTCACTGCTGGTCACGAAGTGGGGGGGCAATTCTTCCCATTCCTCCAGTAGCTTGTTCAGGTAACTTTTTATGTTTCCGGAGAGTTTGCCTTTACCCAGTTTGTCAGCCTTTGTAAACACAATGGCAAAAGGAATGCCGTTTTCGCCCAACCATTCAATGAATTCGAGGTCTATCTTCTGGGGTTCGAGGCGGCAGTCGATGAGCAGGAAAAGGTTCATCATCTGTTTGCGCTCCAGGATGTAACCACTTATCATCTCCGTCAGTTTTTCCTGCTCGTTCTTGCTGCGCTTGGCATAGCCATAGCCAGGGAGGTCGACCAGATACCACTCGTCGTTTATCAGGAAGTGGTTTATCGTAACCGTTTTACCTGGCGTGGCACTGGTCTTGGCCAGTTTACTATGATTTGTCAGCATATTGATGAGACTGGATTTTCCTACGTTGCTTCGCCCGATAAAGGCATATTCAGGCAACGTCGTCTGTGGGCAAAGCTGCACGTTGGGGCTACTTACCGTATATTCTGCTTTCTTGATTACCATGCTGCAAAGGTAAGGTAATATGTGTGAACTTCCAAACCTATGGGTGGAAAAAAATAAAAGGGGGCGTTTCGCAACGGCCCCTTTTTGACAGAACTTTTAGGTATTAGTTTTGTTTAAGGTAAAAAGATTGTTTTCAGAATAACACCACAAAGTTACGGGCTTTACTTTCCTTTTGCAAGTGAAATTGCATGTTTAATAACATGTTTTACTGGTTTTCTACCTTTTCCTACAGAGAAAACACCTGTTTCCCTACCATTTTGTCAAGAGGAGTTTGCAAAACGGGACCTTAGGCATTTGACAAATTTCTCTTATTGGTCCAGGTTTTCTACAAAACCTTGCAATTCCTCGGGTTGTGCTTCCATGATGGTTTGGTATGCGTCATCCATCACCTCTCCCAGTTCTTTTCCGTGGGTGTCAATAGGTTGGTGAATGGTCATGGACAAGGGATGCCAAGTGACGAAACCGAAGCCTCGCGTGCGGGGAAGGACTTGGAAACTACCGTCGATGGTGATAGGAACGACGGGCAACTGCAGTTCTTCGGCCAGTTGAAAGGCTCCTTTGCGGAAAATTCCCATATGACCGGTAAACGAACGAGCTCCTTCGGGAAACACCACTACGCTTGTTCCTCCTTTCAATACCTTGCGGGCATTCTCGTAGGTGTGCTGGATGGCTTTGGGACCTCTCTTGTCCACGAAGATGTGTCCGGCACTCTCGCACGATTTCCCAATGAAAGGCATCTTGCGCAGACTTTGCTTCATCATCCACTTGAAGTTGCGCCCTAAGAAACCGTAAATGAGAAAAATGTCGAAGGCTCCCTGATGATTGGCCACAAAGACGTAGGAGGCGTTTTTGTCAATGTACTCGTGCCCTTTGACGTGTACGGGAAGCAGGAGTATGCGACAGAAAGCCCTGGACCATACCATTCCGGGCCAGTAACCCCAGAAGTGAGCACGACCTATGGTGCAACCGATGGTGGTTGTTATGCAGGTAAGCAACGTCAGTACGATGAGCAGAGGTGCAGCGATGAGTATTTGGTATAGACGATAGAGAAGTTTCATGAGAATGTTATGAATTGCATATTATCTGTTATAGGTTACGATAGGTTAGCGGCCAAGAAGCGACGCATCGTGTCCTCTGGCATACCGCGTCGACGGGCGTAGTCACTCAACTGGTCGTTGCCGATGTTCCCGATGCTGAAGTGCCGGGCCTTGGGATGGCGGAACATTAGTCCGCTTGTCGAGGCATGTGGGCGCATGGCTCCGCTTTCGGTCAACTGTATGCCGATGCGTTTCATGTCAATGAGTTCGTCGATAAGAAAGTTCAGGCTTTGGTCGGGCAGGGAAGGATAGCCGACGGCTGGACGACAGCCGACGTACTTCTCCTGAAACATTTCCTCGACGCTCAGCCTTTCCTCTTTGGCATAGCCCCACAGCTCCCGTCGCACGGTCTCGTGCATTCGCTCGGCCGTTGCCTCAGCCAGTCTGTCGGCCAGTGTCTGGCTGAGCAAGTGGTGATATTCGTCGTCGTTGCTCACTATCCCTTCGTCCACCGAGGTGGCATACACTCCCATGGTGTCTTTTTGGTTAGAATCAGCGGGTAACAGGAAATCGGCCCAGCAGAGACATTCGTCCCCGTGTTGCTGACGCAGCATGGGAAGCCGTGTGCGCGGATGACACAAGATGTCATCTCCGTCACCGTTTGCCTCGAGGAGTTCCACAAGGGCATGGGTCTGATAGGTCCCGTCCAGTTGGCGAAGCATCGCCTGCGCCTCGTCGTAGAGACGGATGGCTTCGTGTGCCTTTTCTTGCTCTTCCTTGGGGAAGGACAGCAGCCAACTGGAGCGGCAAGCCTCGCATCCGTGTATGTGGCTAATGCTTCCGTAGCGAGCGGGGAATCCCCACGTGTGGAAGAAATAGAGCCAGTTGATATATCCGGCCACGTCGTGCAGATAATAATGCAGCTCCATGTCGCTATAGTTCTAACGCCTCTCCACGCACGGTATCTTCGATATGTCCGTGGTCGTAGGCCAGATGTCCGTTGAGAAAAGTCTGTTGTACCTGCCAGTGGAGCGTGCGTCCTTCAAGCGGACTCCAGCCACACTTGCTGAGTATCATCTCGGGGCGCAACGTCCAGTCGCGTCGCTTCACCAACACCAGGTCGGCTTTATAGCCGGGACGTAGAAATCCCCTTCCCTTAATATTAAATAGGAGTGCGGGCTGATGGCACATGGCATCGACCACGCGCTCCAGCGTGAGCACTCCTTCGTCTGCCAGTCCCAGCATGGTAACCAGCGAAAACTGCACCATGGGCATGCCCGAAGCTGCACGCAGGCAACCGCCTTGTTTTTCCGAGAGCAGGTGGGGGGCATGGTCGGTGGCTATGGTGAGGATGTGTCCGTCGGCCACGGCACGGCGCAGGGCGTCGCGGTCTTGGCATCCTTTGACGGCGGGGTTACACTTAATGCGCGTCCCCAGTCGGGCGTAGTCTTCTTCGCAGAAAAGGAGGTGGGCAACGCAGGCTTCGCCTGTTATCCGCTCGTTGTCAATCAGCGACAACTCTCGTTCTGTCGTGATGTGTGCGATGTGCAGACGGGCTCCAGTCTCTCGTGCCAGTTCCACAGCCAGGGCCGAGGAGCGGTAGCAGGCTTCGTCGTCGCGAATCCAGGGGTGATGGGAGACATCGGGGTCTTCGCCCCAACGGGCTTGGGCCTTGGCCATGCGTTCGTTTATTCTCGGGGTGTCCTCGCAGTGTGTCACGACGAGTCTTCCCGTCTCTGCTGCCGCGCGGAACACGTTGAGCAGTTCTTCGCGCTTGTCGACGAGCATGTTGCCCGTGCTGCTCCCCATGAAGAGTTTGATGGGAACTCTCTCGCTCGCCCTCTCCAAAGGGGAAAGACCCTCTTTCCTCGGGAGGGAAAAGGGGGAGGCCGCCCCGATGTAATAGGCATAGTTTACGCGGCTCTCGCGTGCTCCCGTCTCCATGCGCTTAAGCCAACGTTCGGTCGTGGTAGTAGGCGGACAGACGTTGGGCATATCCATCGTGCTGGTTACGCCACCGGACAGGGCAGCCCGGCTCTCGTGGGAGATATCAGCCTTATGGGTGAGTCCCGGCTCGCGAAAGTGGACATGCGTGTCGATGATGCCGGGCAAGAGCACCGCGCCTTCGGCATCGATGCAGTTCAAAGCGCAAAGTTCAACATACGAAGTTGGGGTCTCGCCCTCAAAGACTTCGGCAATGCGGTCGTCCTCGATGAGGAGGCCGCCGTGGAAGCGATGGCCCTCGTTCACTATCTCGGCATTATGTATGAGCGTCTTCATCTCCGGAACTTTGAACTCTTAACTTTGAACTCTTAATTATGAACGATGAACTACTCCCCCTTCGGGTACTTCCTGAACCATCCGTCCCAGCGGAGGCGCATAACGCCGAACAGGGCTTCGGAGAATATGCCGCCCGACATCTTGCTGGTGCCCAGTTCGCGGTTGACGAAGATGACGGGCACCTCTTTTATCTTGAAGCCGCACTGGTGAGCGGTGAATTTCATTTCGATCTGGAAGGCGTAGCCCTTGAAGCGTATCTTGTCAAGCTCGATGGTTTCCAGCACCTTTCGGCGGTAGCATACGAAGCCTGCCGTGGTGTCGTGTATGTCGAGCCCAGTCACCAGTCGTACATATTTCGAGGCGAAGTAGGACATCAGGACGCGTCCTATGGGCCAGTTCACCACGTTCACTCCCGTCACGTAGCGGCTGCCGATGGACACGTCGTAGCCTTCCTCGCTGCATGCCTGCAACAGGCGGGCCAGATCGTTGGGGTTATGGCTGAAGTCGGCATCCATCTCGAATACATAGTCGTACTGCTGCTTGATGGCCCACTGGAAACCAAGTATATAGGCGGTGCCCAGGCCCAGCTTTCCCTCGCGCTCGATGAGGTGGACGCGCCCCTTCAGCCTCTCGGCCATCAGGTTTTTCACGATTTGTGCCGTGCCGTCGGGCGAGCCGTCGTCGATGACCAGCACGTCGAACTGGTGGGGCAGGGTAGTGACTGCCAGCAGGATGTTCTCGATGTTCTCTCTCTCGTTGTACGTGGGGATGATTACGATAGAGTCTGAATGCATAATCTGGGTAAATGCTAGTTGTTTCTTCTACAAAAGTAAGAAAAATAGTTTATAGCGCATAATTTTTTCGTCGTTCACTTTTCTCTTTTCACTTAATTTAAGTACTTTTGTGCCCGAATCGCGCGATGGAAATACAGGAACTGCTGAAACTTTATCGGAAGCATCCGGGTGTGAAGTCCCTTGCCAAGGTGTTGGGGGACGAGCGCATCGGGCATGTTCACGTCGACGGTGCCGGAGGCTCCAGCCCCGCCGTCGTCTTTGCCGCACTCTCCGATGCGGCCCCCTCGGCCCTGGCGCGCCCGTTTCTCTTTGTCATGGACGATGTCGAGGAGGCCGGTTATTTCTATCACGACCTCGTGCAGCTGCTGGGCGACGAGCAGGTGCTCTTCTTCCCCAGTTCCTATCGTCGCGAGGTTCGTTTCGGACAAAAGGATGCTGCCAACGAAATCCTGCGCACCGAGGTGCTCAGCCGCATAGCCTCGGGCCGCCTGCCCCTGTTCATGGTCTCCTATCCCGATGCAATGGCCGAGCTGGTGGTCTCCAAGCAACAGCTGGAGCAGCAAACGCTCACCGTACACCGGGGCGGGCACGCTGACCTTCGGGACTTGGAACGTACGCTTGTCGACTTCGGCTTCGAGCGTGTCGACTACGTCTACGAGCCCGGTCAGTTTGCCATTCGCGGCAGCATCGTCGACGTGTTCAGCTTCTCCTGCGAGCATCCTTACCGTATAGACTTCTTCGACGACGAGGTGGACTCGATACGCACGTTCGAGGTACAGACCCAGCTCTCCCTTTCGCGCAAGGACGAGGTGAACATCATCCCCGAACTGCATCGCGAGGCCTCCGTCTCGGAGTGTTTCCTCCGTTTCCTGCAGCCCGACACCGTGCTCGTGGTGAAGGACCTGGCCTTTCTGTGCGACCGCGTGGAGGCCATCTACGCCCAGGGCTTCAGCCAGCAGGCTCTGATGGAACAGGAAGCCACCAGCGAGATGGAGGAGCGCGAGCGGACGGACCGTCTGCGCAAGGAGAGCGTGCTGGTCACCGCCACGGAGTTCCGTCGTCAGGTGGCCGCATTCCACTTCGTGGAGATAGGCCATCAGCCCACGGGCAAGCCACAGGCCACCGTGCGCTTCGACACCGTCATGCAGCCCCTCTTCCACAAGAATTTCGACCTCGTTCGCAGCAACTTCCAGTCCTATCTTGCCGAGGGCTACACGCTCTACATCCTGGCCGACTCGCAGAAGCAGAACGAACGCCTGTGCAGCATCTTCGAGGAGCAGGGCTCGGGCATCGTCTTCACCCCCGTGTCGAAGACGCTCCATGCTGGCTATGCCGACCGGACCCTCCGCGCATGCTTCTTCACCGACCACCAAATATTCGACCGTTTCCACAAGTACAACCTGCGCAGCGAGAAGGCACGCAGCGGCAAAGTAGCCCTGACGCTGAAGGAGATACTGCAGTTCGAGGTGGGCGACTATGTGGTACATGTCGACCACGGCGTGGGACGCTTCGGCGGCCTGGTGAGCATCCCCGAGAACGGCAAGATGCAGGAGAAGATAAAAATCATCTACCAGAACGAGGACGTCGTCTTCGTCTCCATCCATGCCCTCCACAAGGTATCGAAGTACAAGGGCCGCGAGGGCGAGCCGCCCCGCATCAGCCGTTTGGGCACCGGAGCCTGGGAACGCCTGAAGGAACGCACGAAGGCCAAGATAAAGGACATTGCCCGCGACCTGATAAAGCTGTACAGCACGCGTCAGAAGGAGCGTGGCTTCCAGTTCTCCCCCGACAGTTACCTGCAGCACGAGCTGGAGGCATCGTTCCTCTACGAGGACACCCCCGACCAGCTGAAGGCCACGCAGGACGTCAAGCGCGACATGGAAAAAGCCAAGCCCATGGACCGACTGGTGTGTGGCGACGTGGGCTTCGGCAAGACCGAGGTGGCCATCCGCGCCGCCTTCAAGGCCTGTGTCGACGGCAAGCAAGTGGCTGTGCTGGTGCCCACCACCGTGCTGGCCTATCAGCACTACCGCACCTTCAGCGAACGTCTGCGCGACTTCCCCGTGCGCGTCGACTACTTCTCACGCGCCAAGTCGGGCAAACGCTCCGCCGAGCTGCTCAAGGCCCTGGCCGACGGCTCCGTGAACATCGTCATCGGCACCCACAAACTCATAGGCAAGTCCGTCACCTTCAAGGACTTGGGCCTGCTCATCATCGACGAGGAGCAGAAGTTCGGCGTCAGTGCCAAGGAGAAACTGCGCCAGCTGCGCACCAACGTCGACACGCTCACGCTCACCGCCACGCCCATTCCTCGCACACTCCAGTTCAGCCTGATGGGTGCGCGCGACCTCAGTATCATACAGACCCCGCCCCCCAACCGCTATCCCATACAGACCGAGCTGCACACCTTTAGTGCCCAGATTATCGCCGACGCCATCAACTTTGAGATGAGCCGCAACGGACAGGTATTCCTCGTCAATAACCGCATCTCCGGCCTCCCCGAGCTGGTGGCCCTGGTAAACAAGTACGTGCCCGACGCCCGCGTGGCCGTGGGACACGGGCGCATGGCAAGCGACGAACTGGAACAGGTGGTGCTCGACTTTGCCAACTACGATTACGACGTGCTCATCTCCACCACCATCATCGAGTCAGGCATCGACATCCCCAATGCCAACACCATCATCATCAACTCCGCCCAGAACTTCGGGCTTTCCGACCTCCACCAGATGCGCGGCCGCGTGGGGCGTTCCAACAAGAAAGCCTTCTGCTACCTGCTCGCCCCGCCGCTCAGCAGCCTCAGTCCCGAGGCGCGTCGTCGCCTGCAGGCCATAGAGAACTTCTCCGACCTGGGCAGCGGTATACACATCGCTATGCAGGACCTCGACATCCGCGGTGCGGGCAACCTACTCGGGGCCGAGCAGAGCGGCTTCATCTCTGACCTGGGCTACGAAACCTACCAGAAAATACTGAATGAGGCGATGACGGAGCTGAGGAACGAGGAGAAAGCCTCCCCAAGCCCCTCCAGAGGAGGGGATGTCCGGTTAGACAAGTCACCCACCGACAGCTCTTCTGGTAAACAAACATCCCCTCCCTCGGAGGGGCTTGGGGAGGCTTATGGGGGCTTCGGGTGGGTCTCCGACTGCACGCTCGAATCCGACCTGGAGATGTACTTCCCCGACCAGTACGTGCCCAGCGACTCGGAGCGCATGCTGCTCTACCGCGAGCTTGATAACCAGAAGGACGACAACGACTTAGAGGCATATCGCCAACGTATGCTCGACCGCTTCGGCCCCCTGCCCCCCATGGCAGAGGAGCTGCTGCAAGTGGTGCCCCTGCGCCGTCTGGGCCAGCAGCTGGGCTGCGAGAAAATCATGCTCAAGCAGGGCCGAATGTTCCTCTACTTCGTATCCAACACCAGCAGCCCCTTCTACCAGAGCTCCACCTTCGGCCGCATCATCAACTATGCCACCCAGAACGTGCGCCGCTGCCAGATGCGCAACCAGAACGGCAAGCCCTCGATGGTCATCGACAGCGTCCCCACCGTAGAAGAGGCCGTGAATGTGCTCAAAGCCATATCATTTTGAAGGATTCAACTCTCTCAAGTTGAGGAGTTTAAGGGAATTGAGCGAATGTGAAACTTGAACGAACTACTGATGCGGTGACTTCTGCAATTGTTCTAATGTGACACGGGGAATGCCATGGGCCATGAGGTCTCGCCCCAGGCGGCGGGCCTCGTCGTAGCGGCGCAGGGCCCAGAGGACAGCATATTTTGACAACAGGAAGTCTGCATGGCCAGGCTGAAGGCGCAGGGCTTCGTCCCAATCGTAGAGCGCCAAATCGTATTGCTGCCGCTCCTGCTCGTAGGCGGCACGGGCAGCATAGGAGAGCGCCGAGTCGGGATACATCTCCACGAGCTGGTTCAGTGCGTCCTGCGTCTCCATGACCTTGCCCATGTTGCGTTTGGTCATGGCCAGGCCCAGCAGGGCGTCGAAGTGGCGGGGCATGAGGCGCAGGAAGTGCTCATAGTCGGCCAGAGCAAGATTGTAGCGCCGCAGGTGGTTGTAGGCATAGGCCCGGAAGTAGAGTGCCGAGAGGTTCGCGGCGTCAAGCTCCAGCACACGGCCATATTCCCCCACGGCATACTCCCACTGGTCCAGCTCGATGTTCACCGCGGCCTTGCGCAAGCGCAGGTCGGTGGACTGCGGGGCCGCCGCAATCATCCTGTTCAGCACGGCCAGCGAGTCGCGCCACTGCTGTGGCGTCTGGGCTGATGCCGTCGGGAGCATCAGCAGCAGGCAGAACATCGCCACTCCTCGCTTTATCTGTCGGAACACCATGTAGAATACCATCTTTTTTTTCGACAACGGATTACACGAATTTCACGAACTAGAAATCTCGACCGTTTTTGAAAAAATCCCGGCCATTTTTTGAAAAATCCCGGCCCCGCAGAAGGCTGGCTCGCCGCAGGGCCGGAACGACTAGCTCTGTTTGATGAAATTCACAATCCACTGCCCCACCTCGCGGGTGCCATAGCGGGCGCCGCCCTCCACCTGAATCTCAGGTGTGCGGACGTTGGCCGTGAGCGAGGCATCGACAGCCTTGCGGATGAGAGCCCCCTCGGCGGCGAGGCCGAAGTGTTCGAGCAGCATGGCTGCCGAGAGAATCTGCGCCACGGGGTTGGCCAGGTTCTGGCCTGCTGCCTGCGGCCACGAGCCTGTCCACAGATCGGAAGAGCACACGTCTGAACTC
>ERZ842401.2725-NODE-2725-length-23166-cov-4.457185_pt1 | contig 23166 bp, 22 predicted proteins | sample MGYA00521270_ERZ842401 | MGnify/ENA primary metagenome ERZ842401 (study PRJEB31892, sample SAMEA3878208) | bioreactor metagenome | biome: Moose rumen | place: Sweden | collected 2011-10 | study: EMG produced TPA metagenomics assembly of the PRJEB12797 data set...
TATAATTAAACAATATAATTCATTAATAAAGACAGCTAAATCATAGTTAATGTTTAAGGAACTAAAGAAAATCATAAATCTAGGATAAGGATAAAAATCAATATGCTGATTACTTTTTTAGAGAGAGGGACAGGCTATACAGATTATTTTGATGTATCGGAAAGTCTGTCCTCCAAGATCACAAACAGTCTGTACCAATATCAGAATTTTTCCGGTTTCTGCAATGTGCTGAAGAGCAAAAACATGACCTACACCCGGATCAGCCGCTGTCTGCTCCACATCCTTCTGGACTACAAAAAAGTACATTTTGAGAAATACAAGGCTATGGATTATGCTCTCTACGCAAGGGTGTTGGGATTTAAGAAGGAGGCCGAACCGCTTCTGTCCGAGATCAAAAAGAAGGCTGACATTCCTCTGGTCACAAAGCTGGCAGATGCAAAAGCGCTCTTAAATGAGGCTGCCTATGATATGCTTCAGAATGAACTTCGGATGAACGATATCTATCTAAGCGCTGTCGCCCTGAAGACCGGGCAAAATATGCGCAATGAGATCAGCACCCCTATCGTAAAGATCTAAACGAGAAAAATTTCCTATTGAAAGAAAAACAGCAGTCGTATGCTTTTGACCGGCAGCCTGGCCGGATTATCAATACATATGACTGCTGTCTTATGATTCTTCAATCGTTCTTTTGTAAATCGCAATCGATTACTTATCCTGCAGGAGTGTATCCAGCGTCTCCCTGATAGCTTTGATAAAGTCAAGGCTGTTTAAGATCACGGGATTCTCGCAGGTGGAAATGGATGCCAGACTCTTTGTCATCCTGCCGTCCTCGATCGTCTTAATGCAGGCTCTCTCCAGCTTGTCCGCAAAATCCCCCAGTTCTTTGATCCCGTCCAGTTCCCCTCTCTTGCGTAACGCACCTGTCCATGCGAAGATGGTCGCGATGGAGTTGGTTGAAGTCTCCTCCCCTTTGAGATGCTTGTAATAATGGCGCTGTACCGTTCCGTGCGCCGCCTCATACTCATAGACCCCTGCGGGTGATACCAGCACGGAAGTCATCATGGAAAGATCCCCGTAGGCAGTGGCCACCATATCACTCATCACATCGCCGTCATAGTTTTTGCAGGCCCAGATAAAGCCGCCCTCGGAGCGGATCACCCTCGCCACAGCGTCATCAATCAGGGTATAAAAATATGTAATTCCCAGATTTTCAAATTTCTCCTTGTACTGCGCATCATAAATCTCCTGGAAAATATCCTTGAAGGTATGGTCGTATTTCTTGGAGATCGTATCCTTGGTGGCAAACCACAGATCCTGCTTCGTATCTACGGCATAATTAAAACATGCCCTGGCAAAGCTCTCAATGGATTTCTTCGTGTTATGGATTCCCTGGATGATTCCCTCCCCGTCAAAATTGTGGATCGTCTCCCGGATTTCAGTGCCGTCCTCACCGGTAAATACCAGCTCAGCCTTGCCTTTTCCGGGCACCTTGATCTCCACATTCTTATACACATCCCCGTAGGCGTGGCGGGCGATGGTGATGGGCTGCTTCCAGCTGGGCAGGTAGGGGGTGATGCCTCTCACCAGGATAGGCGTGCGGAACACGGTGCCGTCCAGGATGGCGCGGATGGTGCCGTTGGGGGACTTCCACATCTTTTTCAGGTGATATTCCTGAACTCTGGCGGCGTTCGGGGTGATAGTGGCGCACTTCACGGCCACCCCGTACTTCTTGGTGGCTTCCGCGGAGTCGATAGTCACCTGGTCGTCGGTCTTGTCCCGGTTTTCCAGGCCCAGGTCGTAATACTCGGTCTTCAGGTCGATGAAAGGCAGCAGCAGCTGGTCCTTGATCATCTGCCACAGGACCCGGGTCATCTCGTCGCCGTCCATCTCCACCAGGGGGGTGGTCATGGGGATCTTCTCAAATGCCATAGAGGTTCTCCTTTCCAGTTTCGGGGCTGCGATCAGGCATTTTCTGCCTGCTGCTTCGTATAATTCAGCAGGCCGCCGGCCAGCACCATTTCCCGCTGGCGGGGGGTGAGGATGGCCGTGACCTGGAGCTGAACGTCCTTGGTCATGTCCACCAAGGTCACGTCCGTTCCGGCCTTCAGCTCCTCCTTGATGCGGGGCAGAGCCAGGTCGTCCATCTGGTCGATTTTGTCATAGTCCGCCTCGTCCTTGAACTGGAGAGGGATCAGACCGGCATTGGCCAGGTTGGCGCAGTGGATACGGGCGTAGGACTTGGCCACCACCGCCTTGACGCCCAGATAAAGGGGCACCAGGGCCGCATGCTCTCGGGAGGAGCCTTGGCCGTAATTCTGGCCGCCGATGATAATGCCGCCGCCCTGCTCCTGGCAGCGCTGGGAGAAGCTCTCGTCGCAGACCTTGAAGCAGAAGTTGGAGAGATAGGGGATATTGGAGCGGTAGGGGAGGATCTTGGCCCCGGCGGGCATGATGTGGTCGGTGGTAATGTTATCGCCCACCTTGAGGATGGCTTTCTTCTCGATGCGGTCCGGCAAAGGCTCCGCAACGGGGAAGGGCTTGATATTGGGTCCCCGGAGGATCTCCACGGCGTCCATTTCCGCCTCGGGAGCAGGGGGAACGATCATATTGTCGTTAATGAGGAAGTGCTCGGGCATCTCCACAGGGATGGGCTCTCCCAAGGTGCGGGGGTCCGTCATGACGCCGGACAAAGCGGACGCGGCGGCCACCTCCGGGCTCACCAGATAGACCTGAGCGTCCGCGGTGCCGCTGCGGCCTTCAAAGTTCCGGTTGAAGGTGCGCAGGGAAACGCCCGCTGAATTGGGAGACTGACCCATGCCGATGCAGGGGCCGCAGGCGCATTCCAGCACCCGGGCGCCGGCGGCGATGACATCCGCCAGGCCGCCGTTGAGGGCCAGCATATTGTACACCTGCTTGGAGCCGCAGCCGATGGTCAGGCTCACATCAGGATGGACGGTCTTTCCCTTGAGGATGCCGGCCACCCGCATCATATCCAGATAGGAGGAGTTGGTGCAGGAGCCGATGCACACCTGGTCCACCTTCATGCCGGCCAGCTGAGAGACCGGCTTCACGGCGTCCGGGCTGTGGGGGCAGGCTGCCAGGGGCTCCAGGGCAGAGAGGTCCAGGTCCAGGATCTCGTCATAAACCGCGTCTTCGTCAGATTTCAGCTCCACCCACTGGTCCTCCCTGCCCTGGGCGGCCAGGAAGGAGCGGGTGACTTCGTCAGAGGGGAAAATGGAGGTGGTAGCCCCCAGCTCCGTGCCCATATTGGTGATGGTGGCGCGCTCGGGGACGGTCAGGGTCTTGACCCCCTCGCCGCCGTATTCGATGATCTTGCCCACGCCGCCTTTCACGCTGAGCCGCCGCAGGACCTCCAGGATCACATCCTTGGCGGAGACCCAGGGGGAGAGCTTTCCGGACAGCCGAATGAGGACCATTTTCGGCATGGTGATATGATACTCGCCGCCGCCCATGGCCACGGCCACGTCCAGGCCGCCGGCGCCAAAGGCCAGCATGCCGATGCCGCCTCCCGTGGGAGTGTGGCTGTCAGAGCCGATCAGGGTCTTGCCAGGGATGCCGAAGCGCTCCAGATGGAGCTGGTGGCAAATGCCGTTGCCGGGGCGGGAGAAGTAGAGCCCGTGCTTCTTGGCGATGGACTGGATATACCGGTGGTCGTCAGCGTTCTCAAAGCCGCTCTGCAGGGTGTTGTGATCCACGTAGGCGACGCTGCGCTCCGTGCGCACCCGAGGTACGCCCATGGCTTCGAACTCCAGATAGGCCATGGTCCCGGTAGCGTCCTGTGTCAGGGTCTGGTCGATCCGCAGGCCGATGTCCTCTCCGGGCTCCATTTTCCCGGAGACCAGGTGGCTCTGCAGGATCTTTTCCGCAATGGTCTTTCCCATAAAGCACCTCTCGCTTTCCCAGAATAAAATCAAGATATAGTGGAGTATACCATGAAACAGGCGTTGCCGCAAGGAAAGAAACGGAACTTTTTCCAACTTTTGCTTGAAGGTTTGTTCGAAGGATGCTATAATCATCAGTGTGCGAATTATGTAACCTTGTTCCGGCCGCCGTTTCATGTATGATTCTCCCCAATCCCGGCAGACTATCCTTGGAATCTGACTTCAAAGGAGGTCCTACAGGATGCAGGAGAAAAAACAGGGCGCCGTATTGGCGGAAGAAGACCTTCCCGGCGGGGAGAGCGATTATTCCTCCGACCAGTTCCGGCAGATCTCGGAGAGCGGCTCGGTGACCATCCAAAGCAAGGGACATACCATCCACTGCCTGACCATCATCGGGCAGATCGAAGGGCACTATATCCTGCCCTCCCAGAACAAGACCACCAAGTACGAGCACCTGATCCCCCAGATCGTGGCAGTGGAGGAGGACCCCCAGATCGACGGGCTTCTTATCCTGCTGAACACGGTAGGGGGAGACGTGGAGGCGGGTTTGGCCCTGGCGGAGCTGGTGGCCGGCATGAAAAAGCCCACCGTCTCCCTGGTGCTGGGAGGAGGCCACTCTATCGGGGTGCCCCTGGCGGTAGCGGCCAAGCGGTCCTTTATCGCGGAGTCCGCCTCCATGACCATCCACCCGGTGCGGATGAACGGCCTGGTGCTGGGCATCCCGCAGACCCTGGAGTATTTCCGGCGGATGCAGGACCGCATTGCCAATTTCATCGCCCAGAACTCCGGGCTGAGCGTGGAGCGATTCACCACCCTTTCCATGAATACCCAGGAGCTGGTGATGGACGTAGGCACCGTGCTGGACGGTCCAGAGGCCGTGGAGGAAGGACTCATTGACTCCCTAGGCTCCCTGGCGGACGCGGTGGACTGCCTGGTGAGCATGATCGAGCGGGACAGAAAGCCCCGCAAACAGACCGTTGTCCGGCGCTCCTCCGAGAAGAGGGCCTCCGGAAAGAAAGAGAAATAAGCTCGGCGGCTTCGTGCCGCTACATAGGAGGGCACTATGACTATCTTTGACGGCATCATCCAAGGGGTGATCCAAGGCGCCACGGAATTCCTGCCGGTGTCTAGCAGCGGGCATCTGTCCATCTCTCAGCACATGTTCGGCATCGAGCTGCCGGGGATCCTCTTTGACGTGATGCTCCACCTGGGGACGCTCATTGCCGTGGTGTTTGTGTACCGGAAGCTGGTCTTGCGACTGCTCAAGGAGTTTGGCCGGCTGTGTGTGGATATCGTCCATGGCCGCTTCAAGTGGAAAGAGATGAGCCACGACCGCCGACTGCTGATGATGCTTATCATCGGGCTGCTGCCCTTGTTCCTGCTGTTCCTGCCCATCCCGGGGACCGACATGAAGATCAAAGACCTTTCGGAGAAGCTGGCCTCAGACACGGGGATCGTGGCGGAGGGGCTGGCCCTGCTGGCCACCAGCGGTCTGCTGTTCCTGGGCATTCGAGCAAACAAGAAGACCACCTCCAAGACCATTATCGACCGAGAGGGGAGAGAGGTGCCCGGCAAGGGCCGCCGGAAGATCCACACCTTTGACGCTCTGTGCATGGGCCTTGCCCAACTGCTGGCCGCCGTTTTCCCAGGGCTCTCCCGGTCTGGATCGACCATGTCCGCGGGGCTGCTGCGGGGCATCAACCAGCAGACGGCGCTGGATTATTCCTTCGTTCTGGGCATCCCGTCCATTGCGGCGGCGGCGCTGGTCTCCTTGAAGGATATCGGTCAGAACACGCAGGCCATCGGGGCCGGGCCCATCATCGCCGGAATGATCACCGCCATGATTGTAGGATTCCTGGCCATCAAGCTCCTGCGGTGGATCGTCACTACCGACAAGCTGCAGATCTTTGCCTACTATACCCTGATCGTTGGCGGGCTTATCACCGTAGTGGGCATCATCGAGCATATCATGGGTCACAATTTGTTTACCGGGGCCCCGCTGTAAGGGCCAAGGATAACGAGAGGACGTAAACGGAGGGAACAACGTTGCCGGAAAGAAAAAGCACTACCCGATCAAAATCGAAAACGACTACGCGCCGTGCTGCCCCCGCGGAGAAGAAGCAGCAGGCTGCCGCACCTTCCCGGAAGAGGGGAGGCTCTGAGCGGAAAATGACGGCGGAGGCCATCCGCCAGCGCAACCAGATCAAGGCCATCATCATGTTTGCCTGCGCCATTTTCCTGGGCTGCCTCATTCTCATTCCCGGGGACGCCTTGTGGAAATGGACCCATGACGCCTTGCTGGGGCTTTTCGGCGGCTGGGCCATTCTATGGCCGCTGCTCATTATCTACCTGGCGGTCGTCACCACGCTGGACAGGCCCCAGCCCTCTATGACCGGGAAGATCTGGCTGACGGTGGCTATCATTGTGCTTTGCTGCGCCACCGGGTACCTGTTCTGGGGCGTACTGCCGCCCAAGGGCCTGAACTTCTTTGACTTTATCGGTCAGCTGTACATCGGCAATACCGGTGCGGGCGGCGGCGTCGTCGGGGGGCTGGTAGGGCTTCCTATCTTTACGGCCGCCGGGGAGGTGGGCTCCAAGATCATCCTTCTGCTACTGCTTTTCGTGGCGCTGATGATCCTGACCGGGACCACCCTGATCGGTCTGTTCCGGACCCTGAAGAAGCCCGTTTCGGCGGTCTCCGAAGGACTGCAGAATGCCCGGGCCCGCCGGGAGGAGGAGCGGGAGATCCTGGAGCAGGACCGGCAGGCACGGATCGACATTCCCCTGGAGCCGGCCTTGCCGGATCATCCGGTGCGATCCGATACCTCCCAGTTGTTCCCTCAGCCGGAGCCCAAGAAAAAGAAGGAAAAAGAGAAAAACGAGACCTTGGACAAGCTCAAGGAGGTCTTCGGCATCGAGAATCCTGCCGTTCCCGAGGTCTTGCCGCCTGCAGAGCCTGAGCCTGCCATACCGGCGCCGGCGCCTGTCTTCATCCCCATGGAGGAGCCCGAGCCCGCTCCTGTCCTGGAGCGGCCGGAGCCAGCCGAAGTGGAGGAGAAGGCGGAAGAGCCTAAAACAGAAGTGGAGGAGCTTGAGGTCCCGGCAGAGCCTCTGCCTGCGGTGGAGCCCGAGGAACATAAGTACATCTTCCCACCGGTCACTATGCTGTCGCCCAGCCCCTACGCTGATCCCGCCAAGGAAACAGAGGAGCTGCAGACCAATGGCCGCCTGCTGACGGAGACCTTGAAGAGCTTCGGGGTGCAGACCAAGATCCTGGATATCTGCCGTGGCCCGTCGGTGACCCGCTATGAGATCCAGCCGGCAGCCGGCGTCAAAATCAGCAAGATCACCAACCTCTCGGACGACCTGGCCCTGAACCTGGCGGCTACCGGCGTCCGGATCGAGGCGCCGATCCCCGGGAAGGCCGCGGTAGGCATTGAGGTGCCCAATAAGACCCGGAATACCGTGCGTATGCGGGAGCTGGTGGAGTCCACCGAGTTCCAGACCTCCAAGAGCAAGCTCTCGGCGGCGCTGGGCCGGGATATCGCCGGGCAGCCGGTCATTGCGGACCTGGCGAAGATGCCTCACCTGCTCATTGCCGGCACCACCGGTTCCGGTAAGTCCGTGTGCATCAACTCGCTGATCATCAGTATGCTGTACAAGGCCACGCCGGAGGAGGTCCGCTTCCTGATGATCGACCCCAAGGCTGTGGAGCTGACGGAATATAACGGCATGCCCCATATGCTGGTGCCTGTGGTCACTGACCCGAAAAAGGCGGCTGGTGCCTTAAGCTGGGCTGTCTCCGAGATGATGAAGCGGTATAATATCTTCGCCGAGTTCAACGTGCGCAACCTGAAAGGGTACAATTCTCTGGCCGAAGCCCAGAACTATCTGGACGAAAACGGCCAGCCCATGCCGCCCATGCCCCAGATCGTCATCGTCATCGACGAGCTGGCGGACCTGATGATGGCCACCCCGAAAGAGGTGGAAGACTCTATCTGCCGTTTGGCTCAGCTGGCCCGTGCCGCCGGGATGCACCTGGTGGTGGCCACCCAGCGGCCTTCCGTGGATGTGGTCACCGGCCTGATCAAGGCCAATATCCCCAGCCGTATCGCCCTGACCGTGTCCAACGGTGTGGATTCCCGGACGATCCTGGACTCCGTGGGCGCCGAAAAGCTGCTGGGCAACGGCGATATGCTTTTTGCTCCCGTGGGCGCCAACAAGCCTATCCGCGTCCAGGGGTGCTACGTCAGCGACGAGGAGATCTCCTCCATCGTGGAGTTCGTCAAGAAGAGCAAGTCCCTGGAGTACGACGAGGACGTTATCCAGGAGATCGAGCGCAACGCCGCCAATGATGACGAGAAGGAAGAGCCTCAGGACGCCGAGGGCGGCGGCTCTGCCGACCCCATGCTGGACGAGGCTGTAAAGGTAGTGGTTGAGGCTGGGCAGGCATCGACCTCGCTGCTCCAGCGGCGGCTGCGGCTGGGCTATGCCCGGGCCGGCCGGCTCATTGACGACATGGAGCAGCTGGGCATCGTGGGGCCCCATGAGGGCTCCAAGCCCCGACAGGTGCTGATGACTTACCCCCAGTGGCTGGAACGCAATATGCAGAAGCCTGACAGTTCCGTTGACGTCCTCCCGCCGGAGGAGCCGCTGGATGAATGACCTCCTCGGCGCCTGGCGCCGCCTCAAGCCACGGGTGATCAAGATCGGAGCCATCCTGTTGGGCATCGTTCTGCTGGTTTCCCTGACAGGGCCGGGTCGCCGCTTCTGGCGCTGGGCCTATGACGCAGTGGGCTTTTCAGACACGATCAAGGCCCCGTTGGAGGTCCGCTACCTGAATGCGGGGAAGGCGGACGCCATTCTGATCTCCTGCGAAGGCCACCTGGCCATGCTGGACGCTGGAACACTGACAGGAGGGGAGACCGCCTCGGACTACATCAGGCGTTGTCGGTTGGAGGAGGAGCTGGAGTATGTGATCGTCTCCCACCCGGACAGCGACCATATGGACGGAATAGCGGATGTGATGGAGCAGATCCCGGTGGGAACGTTCCTCCGGGGTGCGGATTTCGAGGAAAGCTACGCGCCTTTTGGGGAGATGCTCAGCGAGCACAATATCCCCACCAGGCTGCTGAGCCCTGGGGAGACGTTCTCCCTGGGCAGCGCGGTGTTTGAGGTCTTGGGGCCGGTCGCCTCCTATTCGGAGACCAACAATGCCTCCTTGGTGCTGCGGCTGACTTATCAGGGAGTCTCCTTCCTCTTTTGCGGCGACATCGAACGGAAAGCTGAGGCTGACCTGGTAGAGAGCGGGCTGGACCTGTCCGCCGACGTGCTCAAGGCGGCGCACCATGGGAGCAAGACCTCCAGCACGGAGGCCTTTCTGGAGGCGGTATCGCCTTCTATCACGGTGGTATCCACCGGGTATGACAGCAATGGCCTGCCCGATGAAGAGGCGCTTATCCGGCTGGAGGCCCATTGTCAGGAGCTCTATCGCACCGATGTGGATGGCACGGTGATCGTTTCCGTGGAGGATGGAGAGATCCGTGTGCGAACAGAAAGAGAGGGAAATGGATCATGAAACAGCTGTATGTAGATCGTTTTGAAGGAAAGTATGTTATCTGTGAGGACGCTGACCACCGCTACTACGCGATTGAGGTGGGGGAGGCCCCCCAGGGGGTCCGCTCCGGGGACGTGCTCACGATCTCCGATGAAGGGGAGCTGGCCATCGACACCGACGAGACCGCCCGGCGCCGTGCCGCCATGGCCCGTAAGCAGCGTCAGGCCTTCGGAGAAGACGAATAAAACAAAAAGGTGAAAACGCTCTCTGCTTTCGCAGGCAGGGAGCTTTTTCTTGTGCATGGGCTTTTCCGGCTTCCGACGGCATATAGTTCGGGGAGGAGGGGAGGCCTGTGAGAAAACTTCGATGGAGCGTCTTTCTGTTTTTCAGCTGTGCCGTACTGTTTTTTTCTCAAACGATCCACGCGGTGGGGGCCGTTGTCTTTCAGGTGGAGCGCCTGGAAGAGAGGCCGGTCATCGTGCTGGACGCCGGCCATGGGGGAGAAGACGGAGGAGCTGTGGGGGCTGCCGGGACCTTGGAGAAGGTCATCAACCTGCAGATCGCCCTGAAGCTGGAAAAGCTGCTGACCGGAGAAGGCTTTCAGGTCGTGATGATCCGGGAGCAGGACCAGAGCGTGGGGGACGCCAGCCTCTCTACCGTGGCTCAGCGCAAGCGCTCCGATACCAGGCGGCGGCTGGAGATCCTGGAAGAGACAGGGGAGTGCCTGTTCCTGAGCATCCATCAGAACTTCTTTGAGCAGAACCAGTATGACGGGGCGCAGGTCTTTTACTCGGAGAACCGGCCGGAGAGTCTGCAGCTGGCTGAGGCGATCCGCAGCAGCATCGTTTCCAGCCTGCAGCCGGAGAACCACCGGGAGAACAAGCCGGGCGGAGAAGGCATCTACCTGCTGAAAAACAGCCCAGTGCCGGCGGTCTTGATCGAGTGTGGGTTTCTCTCCAACCCCTTGGAGGAGCAGAAGCTGAAGGAGGAGACCTACCAGCAGGAAATGGCCCAGGCGATCTGCCAGGGGGTGGTGAACTACTGGAAAGCGCAGGAGAGTTCACAATAAATCTTGGGGTCATCTTGGCAAAACCCGGAAGATATGGTATAATATTTTAAATGATTTCACAAGATGGGGCGGATCGGTCTATGCCTGCAAAAAGCAAACTCGTTTATCAGTGCACCCAGTGCGGCTGTGAAACCGCCAAGTGGGTGGGGAAGTGCCCGGACTGCGGGGCCTGGAACACCATGGAAGAGGTAGTCCAGGTGGCTTCTCCGGTAGGGAAGAGCAGCGGCGCCCGGCCGGCCGGAGCGCCTTCCAGAGCTGTCTCCATCCGGGAGATCAGTACCCAGGAGGAGCACCGGTACCGCACCGGCCTCTCAGAGTTGGATCGGGTGCTGGGCGGCGGTATCGTCAAGGGGTCTGTTGTGCTGATCAGCGGGGATCCCGGCATCGGCAAGTCCACGCTACTGCTGCAGATCTGTGAATATCTGGGGAAGGACCTGTCCATTCTGTACGTCTCCGGAGAGGAGTCCGCCCGGCAGATCAAGCTGCGGGCTACCCGGCTGGGGGTCCAGAGCGAAAATCTGAAGATCCTCACGGAGACGGACGTGCAGTTTGTGGCGGAGGAGATCCGCGCTGAGAAGCCGGATCTGGTGATGATCGACTCTATCCAGACCATGAATCACACAGACCTGAACTCCTCGCCGGGCAGCGTGGTGCAGGTACGGGAGTGTACGAACTTGCTGACCCGCTGCGCCAAGTCTCTGGATATTCCCATTTTCCTGGTGGGCCACGTGAACAAGGACGGCGCCATCGCCGGGCCGAAAGTGCTGGAACACATCGTGGACGCCGTGCTGCTCTTTGAAGGCGACCGGCAGATGACCTATCGCATCCTTCGGGCGGTAAAAAACCGCTTTGGCTCCACCAATGAGATCGGCGTGTTCGATATGGGGGAAAATGGGCTGAATCAGGTGGAAAATCCCTCTCAGGCCATGCTTTCCGGCAGGCCAAAGGACGCCTCTGGCACCTGTGTGACGGCGGTGATGGAGGGCTCCCGGCCTCTGCTGGCGGAGATCCAGGGATTGGCCACCACCAGCGGCTATGGAAACCCTCGCCGGATGGCCACCGGCTTTGACTACAACCGCATGGCCCTGATCCTTGCGGTGCTGGAGAAACGGGCGGGGTATTATTTCTCGTCCCTGGACGCCTATGTGAACGTGATCGGGGGGCTACGGCTGGACGAGCCCGCAGTGGACCTGGCCGTCGCCTTAGCGCTGGTCTCCAGCCTGAAGGACAAACCCATCCGGGAGGATACGGTAGTTTTCGGTGAGATCGGCCTGGCCGGAGAGCTGCGGAGCATCAACCGGGTGGAGCTGCGCATTGCGGAAGCAGCCCGGCTGGGCTTTACTCGCTGCATCGTGCCGCATCACAATCTGAAATCCGTCACCAAGCGGGAGGATATACAGGTCATCGGCGCCAAAACCGTGAGAGAGGCCTTTGAAGCCGCAACGGAGGCATGATCATGAAGATCTGCGTCATTGGTTATTCAGGAAGCGGCAAATCCACCTTAGCCGGGAAATTAGGTGAACGATACAGAACGGATGTTCTATATCTGGACAGGGTTCACTGGCTACCGAACTGGACCATGCGGACCCGAGAGGAAAAGACCAGGATCGTAGGGGAGTTCCTGGATACCCACGACGAATGGGTCATTGATGGGAACTATTCCAAGCAGTGGTTTGACCGGCGCATGGAAGAAGCAGACCAGATCCTCATTTTGAATTTCAACCGATTTCGATGCCTGGGGCGTGTCATCAAACGCTACAAGACCTATCAAGGCAACACACGGCCGGACATGGGCGAAGGCTGTCAAGAAAAGCTGGACTGGGAATTCATCCGCTGGGTACTGTGGGATGGCTGAAGGAAAACAGATAAGGAACGCCTGCGTTCAGTTCAGCAGCAGTACCCGGAGAAGACGATCGTCTTGAAGGGGCCGCGGCAGGTCCGAGCTTTTGAACGGCAATACGGCCTGCGGGAGGGACCCTGAGAAAAATATCCTAAATTATACAAAATTGATATTTTGTATAATTTAGGGGAGAAGAAAAAGGCAGAAAGGGGGCCAAACCATGGCTTTTTCCATTCGGGACGAGATGCCAGATATCGTCCAGCAATACGCAATGTATCTACGCAATATCCGTGGGCTGTCCTCCAAGACGGTGGACGAGTACTGCATGGACCTGCGTACTTTCCTGCGCTTTCTGAAGCACAGCCGCGGGCTTGTCCCTGCGGAAGTTCCTCTGGAAGAGATCTCTGTTAAGGATGTTGATCTGGAGCTCATTCGTTCTGTGAAGGAACTGGACATTTTTGAGTTCATGAACTATGTGACGGATGACCGGCATAATATCAGTTCTTCCCGTCAGCGCAAGTCCACTTCCTTAAAATCCTTCTTTCGTCATTTGACGGTCCATGAGAAGTTTTTGGACGCCGACCCGACGGAGACCTTGTCCCCGCCGAAGAAAAAGAAGGCTCTGCCCCATTTCCTTTCCCTCGAACAAAGTATCGAACTGTTGAACGCTGTAGAGGGGCCCAACGCAGAACGTGACCGCTGTATGCTGACGCTGTTCCTGAACTGCGGACTTCGGCTGGCAGAGCTGGTCTCTATCAACATTTCTGACGTGCGGTCCAATAATTCCACCATCCGTATTCTCGGCAAGGGCAATAAGGAGCGCATCGTTTATCTGAATCAGGCCTGTTTAGAAGCCATTCAGGCGTATCTGGCCGTTCGGCCAAAAGACGGCGTTAAGGACCGGAACGCGTTGTTCATCAGCAACCGCGGGACGCGGATCAGCCCCAAGACGGTTCAATACGTGGTAAAATCCTATCTGGAAAAGATCGGTTTGTCCGGTCCTGGCTACTCAGTGCACAAGCTGCGGCACACGGCCGCCACGCTGATGTACCGCTCCGGTACGGATATTCGGGTGCTCCAGGATATTCTAGGTCACGCTAACCTGGGGACCACAGAGATCTACACCCACACCTCCAGCGACCAGATGGAAAAGGCCATCAAGGGCAATCCGCTGGCGAACGTCTCTCCCCCAAAAAGGAAAAAGGCCTCCTCCACCATCGAACAAACGAACGATGACGAGGAAGAGGAGGATGAAGAATAAGAAAAGGCGCCTGCTGGCGCCTTTTCTTATTCCTCCGGGGCCTCCCCCGGCTTGAGTTCACTGCGTTTGACCATCTTCCCGTTGACGAACACATAGTCCCGTTCAGGAAGCTCCTCCTCTTTCAGAGAGCGGGAACGGTCTGCCCTCGCGTCATATTCCGCTTCCATCCGCTGCTTGGCCGGCTGGAAGAGATACTGGTCCACCACCGGGTAGATGATGAAGTTGATCAGGTAAGAAACGAATGAGAACGCCCAGACGGCCGCCAGCACAATAAACAGCAGGATCGTCAGGGGCATGACGGGGATCACGCCAAAGAACAGGATGATCAGCGCGATCAGGATCACAGTAATGAGGATATTGCGGAAGAGACCGGCCAGGATGAAGACCGCAGCGTTCCGGTAGACCTGACGAAGGGTCAGGTCAAAAGAGACCAGCATTATGGGCACGTAGTACTGGGCAAACAGGAACAGCAGCGCCAGCACGAAGCAGAACCAGAATGCCACATAGAAGAACGGATTCTCCTTGGCTGCGTTCACGTAGTAGATCAGCGCAAAGCTAAGGATGACGTAGACCACATAGAAAAGAATGCCGTTGAGCAGAAAAGCCTTCCAATTCTTCTGGACGCTCTGCCGGAAATCATACCAAACGAAGGCGTGCTCCTCCCGAACAAAGTTCCGGGTCACGGTGGTCAGGCCGGCGGTAAAAGGTGCCAGCAAAATCACCGGCAGGGGCACCACGTACAGGGTCCAGATATCCAGCGTCATCACGGAGTCCCCGGAGGGCAATGTCATCATGAAATGGGTGGGCGACAAATACAGCAAAAACGCCAGCACAGCCGCCACCAGGAATGCCACGAAGAACAACAGGTTCAGCTGTACCAGCTTGGTAAATTTCCGGCCGTAGATCTCAAAAAAACGAATGGGCGCCGACTTCTGCGGCTCGTCCTTCTGGACCCCGGGGCCGGGCTTAGAATAGTTGCCGAAGGAAAACAGAGGCATCAGGGTTTCAACTCCTTCGCAAGATCACCCCAGTTTGGCCTTGGGGTGGCAGTCTTCGTAGACCTGCTTTACATGGTTGTCCAGCAGCTGGACGTAGACCTGCGTGGACGAGATGTCCGCATGGCCCATCATGGTTTGGATATCCTTCACAGAAGCGCCGTTCTGCAGCAGATGCAGCGCAAAGGAATGACGCAGGGTGTGCGGCGTGATCTCTTCCTCGATCCCGGCCTCAGCGGCATACCCCTTGACGATCTTCCAGAAGCCCTGACGGGTCAGACGTCCCCCGTTCAGATTCACGAACAGAGCATCACCGCTGTCAGGCCCGGCAATGAGGCCGCGCATCCGATAGATGTAATCCGAAACAGCCACAACGGCAGAAGGATACATGGGAATAGGCCGAACGCCCTTGTTCCCCGGGCAGTAGAGCACCCCAGAGCGAAGATTCACGTCCTTAATATCCAGATTGATCAGCTCAGAGGCCCGAATGCCGGTAGCGTAGAGCAGCTCCAGCATGGCCTTGTCCCGGCAGCCCTTGGGGTCCCGGATATCAGGTTGGGCAAGGAGGCGCTCGATGGCTTCCCCATCCAGCACCTGGGGCAGTTTCTTAACTGTTTTCTCCAGCTTGACAGCTTTGGCAGGGTTATTGTCCATGTTCCCCTGGAAGATCAGGAACTTATAGAAGCAGCGAACAGAAGCCAAGTTCCGGGAAATGGTGGTAGGAGAACGGCCCAGGTCATGGAGATGGTCCACAAAAGCCTGAACAGTCGCCGCCACGGCCTCCTCCGGCAGCACCTTGATCTCCGAAAGAAAATCCAAGTAGTAGGAAACATCCCGGAGATAAGAGTCCCGGGTATTCGCAGAATTCGGTTTTTGGATCGCCAGATAACTGCGGAACATGGAGAGGTAATCCGACATAAACTAACCCGCCTTCGAAACATAAATCATACCCAAAAATTATTAGAAACCAAAAAAGCAAAAGCGAAAAGAAAAGATATGCAAAAATGTTGAAAAGTCACCCCGGCAAAACAGTGGAAAGAATGACCACAAAATGTCGGGGTCAAAGCGCGAAAGAGACGACACATCTTGTGGGAAAAAGTCTCCAGAAAAAACAACAAACCCAGTATTTCACTGGATTTCCACAAGGTATTGACCGGTTTTCCACCGAAATCAAACACCGCCTGAGCGGCACTCCCTTTCGACATAATACTATAATACAATTCCCTCCATTTTGCAAGGGAAGAAACGAATATTTTTTCAATTCTTTTAGAAACCGTTCTGTTTTATGTATAATAGTTTATGTAAACTAATGAATAAAACCACAACAATATTATGGTGACAGCCCAAAATCTTGTGTGCATAAAAATACACACGGCTAGACCGTGTGTATGGGGATCGAACAATATTCATTACAGTGCAGCCACTCTCTTTTTCTGCAGGACGGCCAGGATGGCACCCAACTCCCCTGCCAAGAGGACAGCCAGCGCTTTCCATAATCCGGCGACGGTAAATGGCTGCGCCATGGCCAATGCTCCCAGGGCAAGCACAGCCAGCACGAAGCAGGCGGCCATTCCCCCATTCACCAGTGCGTTCCCCGGGTGGACCTTTCCAAGGAGGAATCCACCGGCCATGGCTGTGTCTGCCGCAATGATCGTGCCCACTAAGGAGAGGATACCCGAGTCAATGGCGCCTGCCTTATCGACGATCAAGGCGGTGAGCAGAAATTGGACTCCTGCAATGGCGATTTGCAGCAATGGGACGACCCATAGTTTTGTATTTTTCTTCATCAAAAAACCTCCCTGCTTTGGATGGCTGTTCCATCCTATGAGCAGGGAGGTCTGTTTATGCGATGGTATGGTCAGGTGTTGTCGTCCTCGTGGATGGTGTCCACGCTGCCGATGGCCCAGCGCTTCACTCTCATCTTGGCTTTGTCGCTGCCGGTTTCGATGATCACGGAATCGGACTCTTCCTTTACAGCCACGATGCGGCCGCAGATGCCGCCGATGGTGGTGATCTCATCCCCGACCTGGGCGCTCTTGCGCATCTCCGCTTCCTTTTTACGCTTCTTGCTCTGGGGGCGGAAGAACACCAGATAGAGAACGGCGAAGAACGCCGCGTAGATCAGCAGCATGACGATCATGGGCATCCCGCCGGTAGTTGCCCCAGTGGCGTCGGTCGCAGTATCCAACAGGAAAAAGGTGTGATTCATCTTTAGTCATCCTCCGTATCGTAATTAACTCACCTAGTGATTATAGCAAGAAGTGGCAGAAGATGCAAGCATTTCTTTAGATGCGCCTGGATAGGGTCTCCAGATTACCTTGGCAGAATTGCGTGTACGTCCCTTGGTCCAGCTCCTGGCGGATCCGCTCCATCAGGGTATTATAGAAGTAAAGGTTGTGCATGACCATCAGGCGCATGGCCAGCATCTCCCCTGCCTTGAGCAGGTGATGGATGTAGGCTCTGGAGTGCTTCCGGCATACCGGGCACTGGCAGGTCTCGTCGATGGGACGGTCGTCCAGCTCATACTTGGCATTCAAGAGATTCCGGCAGCCTTCCCAGGTGAAGGCGTGGCCATGCCGGGCGTTTCGGCTGGGCATGACACAATCGAACAGGTCTACTCCCCGGGCGACGCTCTCCAAGATGTTGGCGGGGGTGCCCACCCCCATGAGATAGCGGATCTTGTTGCGGGACATGTGAGGCTCCACCGCTTCGATGACCTGGTACATGACCTCCGTGGGCTCCCCCACCGCCAGGCCGCCGATGGCGTAGCCGTCCAGGTCCATGTCAGCGATGCGCTTCATGTGCTCGATCCGCAGGTCCTCATAGGTGCAGCCCTGGTTGATGCCGAACAGCAGCTGATGTGGATTGACCCGGTCCTCCAGCTGGTTGAGCCGGCGCATCTCTTTCTGACAGCGCTCCAGCCAACGGGCTGTGCGCTCGCAGGAGAGCTTGGCATAGTCATATTCTGCGGGATTTTCCACACACTCGTCGAAAGCCATGGCAATGGTAGACCCCAGATTGGACTGGATGCGCATGCTTTCCTCCGGGCCCATGAAAATGCGGTGGCCGTCGATGTGGGAGGCAAAGGTAACGCCCTCCTCGGTGATATTGCGCAGCTTGGCCAGGGAGAACACCTGAAAGCCTCCGCTGTCCGTCAGCACGGGGCCGTCCCACCCGGTGAACTTGCGGATGCCTCCCAGCCGGTGGACAGTTTCATCGCCCGGACGCAGGTGAAGATGATAGGTGTTGCACAGCTGCACCTGGCAGTGCAGGTCTTTCAGGTCATAGGCAGAGACCGCACCCTTGATGGCGCCGGCTGTGGCGACGTTCATGAAGGCAGGCGTTTGTACCGTCCCGTGGACGGTGGTGAATTCTCCCCGGCGCGCGAGGCCTTCGGTTTTGATCAATCGGTACATAGGGACCCCCTCAATGGATGAACATGGCGTCGCCGAAGGAGAAGAAGCGGTACCGCTCCTCCACGGCGGTCTGATAGGCGTGCAGGATATTCTCTCTCCCCGCCAACGCGGAGACCAGCATGATCAGGGTGCTCTCCGGCAGGTGGAAGTTGGTAATGAGCCCGTCGATGCCCTTGAAGGTATAGCCGGGATAGATAAAGATGTCTGTCCAGCCCTCGCTTTCCCGGATCTCCGGCACTCGGGAGGCCACGGATTCGATGGTCCGGCAGCTGGTGGTCCCCACGGCGATGACCCTCTTCCCCGCCGCCTTGGTCTCCCGAATGAGGTCCGCGGTGGCCTGGGGCATGTAGTAGTGTTCGGAATGCATGTGGTGGTCGGTGATGTTCTCCGCACTCACGGGCCGAAAGGTGCCAAGGCCCACGTGGAGGGTGACAAAGCCGGTCCTGATCCCCTTGGCTCGGATCCTGTCCAGCAGCTGGGGGGTGAAGTGGAGCCCGGCAGTGGGAGCGGCCGCGGAGCCGATCTCCCGGGAATACACCGTCTGGTAGCGCTCCTTATCCCGTAGCTTCTCCTTGATGTAAGGCGGCAGGGGCATTTGGCCGATCTGGTCCAGCAAAGTGAAGAACACCCCGTCATACTCAAAATGGACGACACGGTTGCCGTCTTCCCGGACTTCCTTCACTTCACCGGTCAGCAGGCCGTCCCCAAAGGAGAAGCGAGCGCCCACCTTCGCCCGCTTGCCGGGCTTGGCCAGTGTCTCCCAGCAATCCTCCCCCAAATTCTGGAGAAGGAGGAACTCCACGGTGGCTCCAGTGTCTTCTTTGACCCCATAAATGCGGGCAGGCAGGACCCTGGAGTCATTGAGGATCAGGCAGTCTCCGGGGTCCAGATAGTCGATGATTTCGGAAAAATGCCGGTGCTCAATGGCTCCGGTGTTCTTGTCCAGCACCATGAGCCGGGAGGTGTCCCGGGGCTCTATGGGCGTCTGGGCAATGAGTTCCTGAGGCAGCTCGAAAGAAAAATCACTGGTTTTCAGCGCAGTTTCCATCTGTTGGGTCCTTTCTGTGGGGATAGTGTCCATATTCCAGGGAAAGGGGTGACGAACCCCTGTTTTTTTCATACAATAGATAGTGGATAAATTGACATTGAGGACAAAGTGCAGTATCATAGTGGCAACGCTCTCTATTATAGTAAAAGAAAGACGTGTTTTCAACTTCTTTTTCGGAAAGGAAGGATTTTGGATGAAACAATATCGGGTTGGGATCATCGGCTGCACGGGCATGGTGGGGCAGCGCTTCACTACCATTTTGGACGGTCACCCCTGGTTCAAGGTCACCGCCCTGGCCGCCAGTGGCCGTTCCGCTGGGAAGACTTACCGGGAGGCCCTGGGAAACCGCTGGGCCATGAAGACCCCCATTCCCGCGGAGATGGCGGACCTGCCGGTCTACGACGCTCAGAAGGATATGGAGAAGATCGTCTCTCTGGTGGACTTTGTTTTCTGCGCGGTGAATATGCCCGGCGACGAGATCCTGGCCATGGAGCAGGCCTATGCCAAGCTGGAATGTCCCGTCATTTCCAATAATAAGCAGCATCGGTCTTTCCCGGACGTTCCCATGGTGGTGCCAGAGCTCAACGCCGACCACATCCAGGTCATCGAGACCCAGCGCAAGCGCCTGGGCACCAAGCGGGGCTTTGTGGCGGTGAAGTCCAACTGCTCTCTCCAGAGCTATGTACCGGCCATCCATCCCCTGCTGGACCTGGGTGTCACCAAGGTGCTGGCCTGCACCTACCAGGCCATCTCCGGCGCCGGGAAGACCTTCGAGACCATGCCGGAGATCGTGGACAATGTGATCCCCTACATCGGCGGCGAGGAGGAAAAGTCCGAGCAGGAGCCTTTGAAGATCTGGGGCCACGTGGAGAACGGTCTTATCGTCAACGCCACTTCTCCTTCCATCACCTCTCAGTGCCTGCGGGTGCCCGTCTCTGACGGCCATATGGCGGCGGTGTTCTTCTCCCTGGAGCAAAAGGTGGAGAAAGAAGAGATCCTTCGCCGGTGGCGGGAGTTCAAGGGTCCTGCCCAGGAGCTGGAGCTTCCCAGCGCTCCCAAGCAGTTCCTCCACTACTTCGAGGAGGAGAATCGGCCTCAGACCAAGCTGGACCGGGACCTGGAGGGCGGTATGGCAGTGTCTATCGGGCGGCTGCGGCCTGACACCCAGTATGACTACAAGTTTGTCTGTCTCTCTCACAACACCCTGCGGGGCGCCGCCGGCGGCGGGCTGCTCATGGCAGAGCTGTTGGCCAAGAAGGGTTATTTCGACTAAGCTGGTTTCAGAAGGGAGCAACACCCATGAAAGAAGTGCTTTTTACCGGGGCCGGCACTGCGCTGGTCACCCCCTTTGACACCCAGGGGAACATCCTCTGGGACGAACTGGAAGAGCTCATTGAGTTCCAGATCACCAACGGTATCGACGCCATCATCGCCTGCGGCACCACCGGTGAGGCTGCCACCATGACCGCTGAGGAGCATCTGCAGACCATCGGCTTCATCGTGGAGAAGGTCCGGGGCCGGGTGCCTGTCATTGCCGGCACCGGCAGCAATGACACCCGTTTCTGCGTAGAGCTGTCCCTGGAAGCCAAAAAGCGTGGCGCTGACGGCCTGCTGCTGGTGACCCCCTATTACAACAAGACCTCCCAGAAGGGCCTGATCGAGAGCTTCTCCTGTGTGGCGGACGCTGTGAAGATGCCCTGCATCCTCTACAACGTGCCCAGCCGCACCGGTTGCAATATCCAGCCTGCCACCTATCGGGAGCTGGCCAAGAATCCCTATGTGGTGGCGGTGAAGGAGGCCAGCGGCGACGTGGCCGCTGTGGCCCGCACCATGGCCCTCTGCGGGGACGATCTGACTATTTACTCTGGCGAGGACAACCAGACGCTTCCCATTATGGCCCTGGGCGGCAAGGGCGTGATCTCCGTGTTCTCCAACGCCCTGCCCCGGAAGCTCCACGAGCTTACCTCTGCCCTGCTCCAGGGAGACCTGGTCGCCGCCCGGCAGATGAATGTGGATTTCCTGGACCTGATGGACGGTTTCTTTATGGATGTCAATCCCATCCCCATCAAGGAAGCCCTCTTCCAGATGGGGAAGATCTCCACCAACTACTGCCGCCTGCCCTTGACCTCTATGACCGACGAGAACAAGGCGAAGATGACGGCTCTGCTGCAGAAGCACGGGATGATCTGAGCGCTGAGCGCCAAAAGAAAGGACGTGTGACCGATGGTGGATCTGATCTTATGCGGGTGCGCCGGGAAAATGGGCGCGGCCGTTCAGGCTGCCGTAGCTGCCCGGGAAGACTGCCGCATCGTGGCGGGCGTGGACCTGCGAGGCGGATCGGCGGAGTTTCCCATCTATGACGAGCTGAGCAAGGTGCAGGAGAGCGCCGACGTCATCATCGACTTCTCCCATCCTTCCGCGCTGGAGGGCATTCTGAACTATTGCGAAAGCCATCCCGGCATGGGTGCGGTGCTGTGCACAACCGGCTACAGCCCGGAGCAGGTGCGGGCCGTGGAAGAAGCGGCCAAGACTCTCCCCCTTTTCTACTCCCGGAACATGTCGCTGGGCGTCAACCTGCTTATCGAGCTGGTGAAAAAGGCGGAAAGCGTCCTGGGAGACAGCTTTGACGTGGAGATCGTGGAGGCCCATCACAACCAGAAGATCGACGCCCCCAGCGGCACAGCCCTGATGATCGCCGACGCCATCAACGAAGTGCGGGACAATGCCATGAAGTACACCTACGACCGGCATTCCCAGCGGAAGAAGCGGGAGAAGAACGAGATCGGGCTTCACTCTGTCCGGGGCGGGACCATCGTAGGCGAGCACCAGGTGATTTTCGCCGGGCTGCATGAGACCCTGACCGTCTCACACTCGGCGTACTCCAAAGAGCTGTTTGCCTCCGGGGCCGTGAATGCTGCGCTTTTCCTGAAGGACAAAGCCCCGGGGCTTTACACCATGAAAGAAATGGTCGAGGGAGGAACACAAGCATGAGCAAGACGACTGTGATCAGTACGGTGGACAACATCACGCTGGTGACCCTGCAGGGATTCTCCGCCAGAGCCAACGATATCGCCAAGCTGTTTGAGGAGATCGCAGGGTTTGATATCAATATCGATATGATCTCCATGGCCCCCACCCACGGGGCCACCACCGGGCTCTCCTTCACCATCAGCGATAACGACCTGATCGAGATGCTCTCCTTCCTGACCAACCTGAAGAAGACCATGGACGTGAACGTCATCGTCAGCAGCGTCAATCACAAGATCAGTATCCACGATCCCATCATGAAGGACACCCCCGGCATTGCCGCCAAGGTGTTTACAGCCATTCGGGAGACAGACGCCGATATTCGGCTTATCACTACCTCCGAGGTGGAGATCTCCATTCTGGTCACGGAGGCGGACTATGACACCGTGTACCGGGAGATCACCAAGGCCATGACCGAGTAAAACCGCACATAAAAGAGGGAGAGCTTCTCGGCTCTCCCTTTTCTTTATGCGGGGACGATCCACCCGACCTCTCCCCTTTTGCGCACCAGCAGTCGGTCGCCGTATCGGCCCAGCAAGCCCAGGGGCTCACCCTGCTCCACCGCCAGTTGATTGGAGGTGAACTCCTGGCAGCAGGTGTAGTTTTCCCACTGGAACAGAAAAGCGGAGGGGATCTCCACTTCCCGGTCGCTGTCCAGCGGGCGGCACCGGGAGAACACCTCTCCCCTCTCCAGGACCTCCACCTTATCGTTCGGCCAGGTGATGGTGACGCCAGTGCGGTATTCCTGGCCGTGCGGGGCTTCGATCATGGGCAGCTTCTCCAGGGCGTCCCACTCCCAGCTGCCGGTCTCGTTGTCCAGGAGGACTCCGTTGAGCTGGCCTGCGCTCTTGATCATGGTGCCTCCGTCAATGGAGAGCACATTGGTCTGCTCGTTGTATATCGGGGCGTAGGAGATTCGGTCCACTCCATAGTTGGACACCGGCCAGTGGCCCACCAGCAGGAGCTTGGAGAATCGGTGCTTTCCGTTTTGATGGACGTAAATTGAAAATCGAAATGCAGTCCTTTCGACTTCCATCCTTTCAGTTGTAGT
>ERZ842401.2726-NODE-2726-length-23160-cov-22.759186_pt1 | contig 23160 bp, 21 predicted proteins | sample MGYA00521270_ERZ842401 | MGnify/ENA primary metagenome ERZ842401 (study PRJEB31892, sample SAMEA3878208) | bioreactor metagenome | biome: Moose rumen | place: Sweden | collected 2011-10 | study: EMG produced TPA metagenomics assembly of the PRJEB12797 data set...
CCGATAATCTGAGGCACAGCCTCTTTTTCAAAACTGCCTACAGAAGATAGATTCCAGTGTCAAGCACGAGAATGACATAAAGAAGCATACTTTTCGTAACACTGTCCTGAAATAGATGCTGAATCCTGTTCAGCATGACCATTATTTTTACAAGCATACTTTCTGTAGCACCGTCCTCTGCTGAACATAAATTTTTATCGCTTTTCTCCATTTTCATACTTTTTGTAGTATAATATGAAAAGAGGTGCGATATGAAGGACAATCATTTTTTTAGCCCATACATTTTTTTTGCCGTTTTTCTCATCTCGGTAACGATTTTTTCATTCGTGCGCTTCAATAGTGCAGTCAATAGCACGGTTTCGGAGAGTTCCACCAACTTTCTCAAAGAAACCGCGTTTTTGTACGCAGGCACTTTCCAAGTCAAGCTCAACGACCAGCTTTTTATGCTTGAATCGCAGGCAAGGTATTTTGAAGACGTGGATTTGGACGATTATAACGCCGTCAAGCAGACGATTATTGCCACAAAAGGAGTAGGAGAGTTCAAACGGATTGCTGTCGCGACTTCTAGCGGAATGACGGTCAATTACGACGGCAAATCGTCGGGAAATATTTTGATGAAAGATTATTTCAAAAAGGCAATGCAGGGAAAAGCGCAGATTTCATCGAACATTTCTACAGATGAAGACGGTGAGCGTGTGCTTACGCTTGCCGTGCCGATTTTTCAGAAAAAAGGCGCAGAAGAGAAAAAAGTCGTCGGCGTTATCACGGGAACATTTGCGTATTCTATACTCGACTCGCTTTTTTCGGTTGATACGTTCGGCGGCGAGGGATATTCAATAATCAGCGACAAATTAGGCGCGATTTTAATCGGCACAAAAAGCAAGAATCGACTTTGCTTTGCTGATAATTGGTTTGATTTTTTCAAGGACAACAAGGCGATTTCTATTTCTGAGCTGAGCGCGATTTATTCAGATATTCAATCGAACCGCACTGGAATTTTCAATTTTTCCATACGCAACGAGAATAGAATCGTCGTGTACACTCCTGTCGGCGTAAATGATTGGTATGTGCTTTCCACGGTTACGGCGGATTACATTCTATCCCAGCAGAAAAAAATCTCTCGCATTACCGTTTCGCTCATCGCCGTAATGCTTTTGGTCTTTGCGGTCATCACGTTTTTTCTCGTGCAGCTCATCGCGCAAAAAATGAAAATCGAAAAAGATAATTCTCGCTACGCAATCACGAGCGAAAACACTCAGACTCTGATTTTTGAATACGACTTTGCGACGCGGGCTATCGAGTTTACAGGCTCTTCAGATTTTCTATTAGGCAAGAGCATAAAAAGCGTTTCTCCGTCTGAATATTCGCTTATTGAGGAGCGAATACACGAAAGCGAGAGCGGCTTGTTTGACGAATTGCGCTCTTTTTTCAAGTCGGGCGGCACGAATTACAATTCGGAATTTAGAATGAAAGCGGTCAACGGCGAATATATATGGCTTCGCTTGGCAGGAACGCTCATTTTCGACAAAGACGAAAAAACGCCGATTAAGTTCATTGGAAACCTTGTTAATGTGAATGCACAGGTAATTCACGAGTTGGAGCTGAAAACGCAGGCAGAAACAGACGGGCTTTCAGGGCTTTTGAACAAGACTTATATGGAAAAAAGCGTATCGAAGTTTTTAGCAGAGAACAAACAGACTGCGTTCGCTGCATTTTTCATCATTGATTTGGATAATTTCAAACAAGTTAATGACAGGCTCGGTCATTCTTTCGGCGACCAAGCGATTTGTGATACTGCAAATAAACTCGCGCTCGTTTTTTCGGAAAAAGATTTTATCGGCAGAATCGGAGGCGATGAGTTTTGTGTGTTTTTGTGCCTGAAAACCACGACGAAAAACGCCCGTGAAGTCGTAGAGCAAAAGGCGAACACTCTAAAATCCATTCTCGCCCAAGAGTATTCAAACGGAGAAATAACTGTGCGTGTTACGCCTAGCATAGGTATTTCGCTTTTCCCAGAGCAAGCACTGTCGTACAGAGATTTGTTCAAAAAAGCAGACATCGCACTGTATAGCGTCAAGAACAGCGGCAAAAACAATTTCGCTGTTTATAATGCGGATATGGGAAGCAAGGGAGAATCGGTCTATGAATAAGAAAATCGTATTGGCGGCAATGTGTGTTTTTTTGCTGTCGGCTGTTTCGTGCGGGAAGAAAAGCGCAGTGCAGAAGGCAGAGGTTAGCGATGAGAGCGAGAGAGAGGCTCAAGCGGCGCGGATTTCACTCGGATTTTCTACGACTCTTGAAGACCCGCGCGGCGTTGCTTCTCTTTTGTTCAAAGACGAAGTAGAAAAAAACTCACTCGGCAGAATCTGCATAGACATTCACCCGAATGGCGAACTTGGCGGCGACGGGGAGATTATCGAAGGTGTAATCAACGGCAAAGTAGATATGACGGTTTCGAGCGCAGGCAATTTTGCTGTTTACGCAACCAAGCTCGGTATTTCAGCCCTTCCGTTTCTCTTTTCGGACTTTGACGAAGCGTGGGCGTTTATGGACGGCGATTTAGTTGCGGAGGTGAATAAGACGCTTGAAGATTTCGGTATCGTCGTCCTTTCTCATTTCGACAACGGTTTTCGCTGCGTTACGACCACGGACAGAAGAGTTGAAAGCGTAAGCGATATGAAAGGACTCCATATCCGCACGCCTCCGAACCAAATTGTTATGGAAACAATGCTTTCACTCGGAGCAGAGCCGAAACCCTATGCGTTTAATGAGCTGAAAAAAGCCTTGCGCGATGGTCTTTTTGACTCCGAAGAAAATCCTATCCCCGTTATCTACAATGCAAAACTCTTTGAAGAGCAAAAATATCTTGCAATCACGAATCACAGTTACGACGCAATGCCGCTTGTTATCCGAAAAGATGTGTGGGATATGTTCAGCGCAGCCGACAAGGCAATTTTGCTCGATGCGGCGAAAAAAGCGCAGGATTTAGACAGAAAACTCGTACGGGAACAAACGGATTCTTGTGTGGAAAAGCTGAGAGAATCTGGTATGATTATCACTTTTCCCGATTTGCAGGCGTTCCAAGATGCGACGAGCAGTGTTATGGGCGTTTTCACAACTGTGTACGGAGAGACTCTTCTTTCAAAGCTAAAGGACACTGTAAAATAATTTCTTTTTCATTTATTTCACAAAAGCAAAGCGAGTTCGTCTGCACTCAATTCTCTGTATTCTCCGACCTTTAATCTTTCGTCGAGATACAGAGAGCCGATTGCGAGCCGCTTTAGAAAAACAACTTCATTGCCGAGTGCTAAAAACATTCTCTTCACTTGGTGAAACTTTCCTTCGCTTATCGTCAATTTGCACGCAGTGTACTCTTCATTTTCTGCTATCCACTCTAACACTGCAGGCTTTGCGAGAGCTTCTTTTGCTTTCTTTTCCGCCGCCATTGCAATCCCTACTTTTGCTTTTTCAGAGTATTCGATTTTTTGCTTTTCATCGACCTTGTCGCGCAAATAAACAAGATATGTCTTTGTAACGTGTGTTTCAGGCGAAGTCAAGCGGTGCGAAAAGTTTCCGTTCGTTGTAAGCAGCGCAAAGCCCTCTGTGTCTGCGTCTAATCTGCCGACAGAATGGAGCTTTCCCAAACCTTTTATACTTCGATACTTTTCATCGATTAAATCAAACACTGTTTTGTGTCTATCGCTTAGCGTTGTGCAAACAGTGTTTTGCGGCTTATTCATCATCAAATAAACATCGTTGTGCAGCTCAAGTGCTTTCCCGTCAAGCTCTACAATGTCTTTTGTGGGAGAAACAAGGACTCTCCCGTCCGTGTTTCTCACTCCGTTCACACAAATGATGTGGTTACGGAGCAAGGTTTTCACACTTCGCACAGAGCCCAAGCCGTTGTGTATTAAAATGTGGTCAAGACGCAATGCGGGATAATCCGTCATATTTTTTCAATGCTTACGCGCCTTTTTTCTCTTCTGCGTCTTCTTTGTCTTTTAAGGCATCGAGATTTTTGACTATCAAGACAACAAACGCCGCAATCATCGCAATAATCACGAGTATGATAGAAATGAGTATCGGAAGCGGCAACTTTAAGCCCTTTGCTTTTTTATCAACGTTCACCACTTCAAAATCATTCTCTTGCTTTGTTTCGTTGTCCTTTGTCGTGAACTCTTCATATCGATTCACGCTTTCTTCTTGCTTTACGGCAACTTCTTCTGTTTTGCTCTTTTCTTCTACCTTTGGCTGCTCTATAGCCGCAACTGGTGGAGTGAACTGGTGCGGAATGATGATTTTAGTGTTTCCTGGCCATTCTTTGTAATCTGATGACAAGCCGATTTTCTTTGTTCTGTCGCCGAATGTCGTCATCACTTTCTCATCAAACTCTTTTGAGAAAAAGTCTGTGTTATTATATACCGTCGTGTTCCAATAAATTGCAGTAACTGCCATATCGTCAGCAGCCTTTGCATCTAAGTCAAACGCTTCTTGCAAATAGCCTGAAACAATCATTCTCAAACACTTTATTGTGTCAACCGTTGCTGTTGTGCCGACGTAAATGATGTCTGCGCCTCTTTTTTCAGAATTGTAAATGCGCGCGGCAGAATATTTATAGGCAGGATTACCTTTTGTGAATGGAAAAGGGTCGTGCTGCACGGTTTCTTGATAGTGAATACCTTTCCCCAGTCTGCGCCCGATGTCGTAAATCTGTATTCGTGTGTTTATCTCTTCGGGAGAGTATTTTCCCGTCCATTCTTCATATACAGGAGTTTTTTCGTATTTAAAAACGCTTGAATCAACGTCGGCTTCGCTTGAAATGCCAAAAAACAACACGCCAAAGCAAACCAAGCATAATAGCTCCATAAAGACGAATTTTTTTATATTTTTCATATCGATTACCTCTCTTCTATAATTTTCGGCTTGCCTTAGATAAAATCCCTATAGCGAATTTCATAAAAGGCACATGATTGCGTATATGCAAAAAATATGCACAAAATGAGAAAAAGTTGCATATATATGCTTGACAGCGTCGTGTTTTACTGCTAAAGTACGCTTATGTTTAAGAATGACACTTTTGTATCACAGTTTTATTACTATTCTTACTATTCTCCTTTGCGATATGGAAGTGTTCGTTCGTGTACAAATTGATATTTGTACAATACTTCTTTTTAGAAGAATAATGAGAACCTTCCAGTATTTTGGAGGGTTCTTTTTTTATATTTCAATGCCTTAGGAGTTTTGAAGATGATTGTAGTTTTGAAGAACGATGCACCAGAATCAAAAGTGCAGGATTTTATGGCAGGCTTAAAGAACCGCGGTCTTGATGTTCACGTTTCCAAAGGAACGACGACGACAGTCTTGGGCTTGATTGGCGACACATCAAAAATCGAGCCAGAAGAGCTTTTGGCGTATGAGTTCGTCGAAAGCGCGCAACGCGTCAAAGCTCCTTACAAGCAAGCAAGCCGCTCTTTTCACCCGCAAAACACTGTTGTGTCAGTGTTCTCAAACACAGGATTAGGCGCACATATTGGAGATGGAAAAACGTGTGCGGTGATGGCAGGTCCTTGCTCTGTGGAAACTGAAGAGCAGGTGATTGAGGTTGCAAAAGATGTGAAGGCTTCTGGAGCACGCTTTCTTCGAGGCGGCGCGTTTAAGCCGAGAACCTCTCCGTATAGCTTTCAGGGCCTGGGCGCGGACGGCTTGGAGCTTTTGAAATTGGCAAGGGCAGAAACGGGATTGCCGATTGTTACCGAGCTTATGGCGATAAATCAGATTGAGCTGTTTGAAGATGTTGACATTATCCAAATCGGTGCGCGCAATATGCAAAACTTCGACCTGTTAAAAGAAGTCGGCAAACTTAAACAACCGATTTTGCTCAAGAGGGGGCTTGCTTCTACGGTCAAAGAGTTTTTGATGAGCGCAGAATACATTATGGCGAGCGGCAACCAAAACGTTATTTTGTGTGAGCGCGGTATTCGCACATTCGACAACTACACCAGAAACTGCCTCGACCTTTCTATTGTTCCGTACCTCAAAAAAGAAACTCACCTCCCTGTTATCATCGACCCAAGCCACGCCTGCGGTATTCGTTGGATGGTGCCGACATTGGCAAAAGCGGCGGTAGCTGTTGGCGCGGACGGACTTATCATTGAAGTGCATAATAACCCTGAAAAAGCCCTGTGCGACGGCGAGCAGTCATTAACACCAAAGCAATTCGACGACACGATGAAGCTGTTAGCGAAATATGCCGCAGTAGAGGAGCGCACGTTATAAACACTCTCTTTAGTGTACAGTATAGAGCGAGCGATGCGACCGCTAAAGAGGGGTACATCGCTACGCTAAAGAGCGACTTTACTGTATATTATATTCAGCAAACAGCTGCTTTAAGTATTCACTATCGGTAACAGCTCGCTCTACATCTTTGCTTCTTCCCTGTGCGTACATTGTTGCCAATAAAGAAGCCATTGACGAAATCCCTTCATTTCGACCAAGTACCATTCCCTGCGATATGCCCTCTGTGCGACCAATAGAAATGCCCTCTGTGCGACCAATAGAAATGCCCTCTGTGCGACCGCGGTTTATCATTTTCTGTACGAATTCACTCATCTGAAACCCTCCTTTGTTTTTCTGCATATCGATAATAAAATCTTGCATACTATCAAAAATATCATCATTCGAAATAGCTTTTAATAAATCGCATATTTCTTCAACATGCTCTATTTTCTGCCGTTCCCAATCCTCTGCCTCGCCAACTCGAACTGCGCGCAAATATTCAGCAACAATCTTAAAATCACTTTTAAAAGCATATATCTGCTCATCTGTTAACCAAGCAAGATTAAACGCATTCATTGTATAATTGCTGACATATTTTTCAATACGGCTATCAATATGCAAAGAATCCTTTAGTGATTGCGGCTTTTTCCATTCAGATTCAGTTCCAAAATAGAGTACCAGTGTTATAACAGGATATAACTCATCTGCTTTATTCTTTGTTTGCTCTCGGTATGCAGCCCCGTCATAGCCTATCACTCGAAGCGGCATCATATTATCTTTCTTTGTTTGATTTTCAAAACCAAATAAGCTCAAACACAAAGTTCCCTTATTCCAACATTTTGCCACATCTCTCTCTTGCTCTTTTATATCTCCTGCAACAGCCTTATATTGCGAAAAAGTTTGCGAATCTGATAATTCTTCTGCTTTGACAACCTGCTCTCCGTCAAATAAAAGCACATTCAAAATATCTGCAAATACATCGTTGTAAGACAAAAGAGTTTTCTCTGCAATATCTTGTTTTCCCATACAATAAGTATAAACTGTTACTGAGGGAAATGCAACGTTGATAAAAAAACAAAACCCAGATTCTCATTTACAGAATCTGGGTAAAAGCGATGGAATAAGGAGTTACTTACTTATTTACTGCTTTTTCTTTTTTTAGAAATGACGTCGAAGAGAACCGCCATCAAAAGAACCAAACCTTTTACTGCTCTTTGCCAGTTCGCGTCAACACCTAAGATTGACATACCATTGTTCAACACTCCCATGAACACAGCTCCAATCACAGCCCCTCCGACTGTTCCTGTTCCGCCGTATGCCGATGCTCCGCCGATAAAGCAAGAGCTGATTGCGTCCATTTCGTAGTTTGTGCCAGCTGTTGGAGCGGCTGAATTGAAGCGTGCGATACACACTAATGCTGCTACTGCTGACAAAAAGCCCATATTGGTATATGCAAAGAACATAACTTTGTCTGTGTCAACTCCAGAGAGTTTCGCTGCTTTTGCGTTTCCGCCGAGTGCATACAGATAGCGACCATGAACGGTGTTCTGTGTGTAGTATCCGTAGACTGCAACGATGAGTGCCATAAGAATAAGGATTACAGGAAGACCTGAATCTTGACCCAACAGGCTAGAAACGACCAGAATAACCGCACTCAAAAGAATGAGCTTTCCTGCAAAGAGCGGCAATGCTTCAATTTCATAGCCCTTTGCAATTCTCTGCTTTCGCTTTGCAATTTGCGCAATGATGAAAACCGCACAGCAGATAACAGCGATAATCATTGTTACTATAAAGATTCTCGATTGTGCCGCTTCATAGCCCATCTCGTCAAATGCTGCGTCTGAAATGCTAGGAATTGAGCTATTGAACAACCTTAAATAATTGTCTGGCATTGGCGAAATGGTCAAGCCGTTCAATGCGATAAGAGCAGCACCGCGCCACAAAAGCATACCTGCAAGCGTTACGATAAACGGCGGAATGTGAACATACGCAATCCAAAGCCCGTGCCATGCGCCGATTAAAAGACCAACGATAAGACAGAGTATAATAGAAAGATAAATGTTCATGTGCCAGTTTACGATGAATGTTCCCGCCAAAGCTCCGACAAAGCAGACGATAGAACCAACAGACAAATCGATATTGCCGCCAGTGAGAATACAAAGAAGCATACCTGTTGCAAGAATAACAACATAGGAATTCTGCTTTATGATGTTTGTGATATTAGACGGCGCAAAAAGAGAACCGTTATCTGTAGCCACGATTAGCACTTGAAAGAGTATCATAACCGCGATAAGCACCAAAAAGATGGTATTGCTCTTTAAGATGCGCTTGATGTTTGCAGATGTTGAACTCATAAAATCTCCTTCTTACCTTACTTTTTATCAGAATTGATGATGCAAGACATAATTTTTTCTTGCGACGCTTGTTCTATTGGAAGCTCTGCAATCATTCGCCCTGCATTCATAACATATATACGGTCGCTCATACCCAAAATCTCTGGCATTTCAGAAGATATGAATATAACCGACTTTCCTTCTTCTACCATCTTGTTGATGATACAGTAAATCTCATATTTAGCACCAACATCGATACCCCTTGTTGGCTCGTCCAAAATAAGCACATCGGGGTCTGCAAACAGCCACTTTCCTAAAAGCACCTTTTGCATATTGCCGCCAGAAAGGTTTCCTACATTCTCATCGATTGCGGCGCATTTGGTGTGCATTTCTCTCACATAATGCTTAGCCACTTCTCTTTCCTTGTCAAAGTCGATGACGGAATGAGAAGAAATCTTTTCGGGTTTTGCCGCTGTTGTGTTGCGACTGATTGCGTCTGTCAAGATTAAGCCATTGCCTTTTCGGTCTTCGGTAACATAGGCGACGTGATGATTTATTGCGCTCTTAACATCAGGGAAACTAACTTCCTTGCCGTCAAGATAGATGTGTCCTTTTATATTTGCGCCGTACGAGCGACCAAAAATGCTCATAGCAAGCTCTGTTCGCCCCGCGCCCATAAGACCTGAAATGCCGACGACTTCGCCACGACGAACATTAAAATTAACGTGGTCGCACACTTTAATGCCGTCAAAAATAGGGTGGTCAACGCACCAATCTTTTACTTCAAAGAACACATCTCCGATTTTCTGATTCACTCTCTTTGGAAATCGGTCTGTAAGGCTTCGGCCGACCATTGCAGAAATAATCTTGTCTTCAGCAAAGGAATCTTTTGTTTTGTCCATTGTCTGAATAGTTTTTCCGTCGCGGATAACAGTGATTTTGTCTGCAACATACGAAATTTCGTTTAGCTTGTGAGAAATCAGAATAGAGGTCATACCCTGCTTTTTGAACTCTAAGAGCAAATCAAGAAGATGTTTCGCCTCTGTGTCGTTCAAAGAAGCGGTCGGCTCGTCAAGAATTAAAAGTTTTACATTCTTTCCGAGAGCCTTTGCAATTTCAACAAGCTGCTGCTTGCCAACGCCAATATCTTTAATCAGTGTATGGGAAGAATCTTTAAGCCCGACAAGGCGCAACAGCTCGTCTGCTTTAGAAAACGTTTGAGCCCAATCGATTTTTGAGCTTTTGCCTCTCTCATTACCCAAAAACATATTTTCGCCAATCGTAAGAAGAGGCACAAGAGCCAGCTCTTGATGAATGATAACGATACCTTTTTTTTCACTGTCTTTGATATTTTGAAATTGGCATACTTCACCATTATAAACGATGTCGCCTTCGTATGTTCCGTAAGGATAAATACCGCTTAGAACACTCATCAGTGTTGATTTACCAGCACCATTTTCCCCGACAAGCGCGTGAATTTCGCCTTCTTCAACTGCAATATTCACATCGTCGAGAGCTTTCACACCAGGGAATGTTTTGGTAATATGTTTCATTTCCAATAAAGTTTTTGCCATTGGAACTCTCCATTTGTTTAACTACGACGCCACAGGCGTTTTTGTAAGCCACAGGCTTTTTTTACAAAACAAGCACAGCATTTTTTATTATCACACTGTGCTTGTTTATTGTACTACGCATTTCAACACAGCGCACCTTTCTAAAACTCGCTGTGCGTATGTGAAAATCACGCTGTGCGTGCTACTGCAAGTCAGCTTGTGTGTAGTAGCCTGAATCAAGAAGCAATGCTTTGTAGTTGTCTACTGTTGCAAAGACTGGGTCGCAGAGGTATGACGGAATGATACCTGTACCGTTGTTGTACGTCTTTCTGTCGTTGATTTCTGGCTCTTTGCCCTGCATAATAGCGTCTACCATGCCAACCACTTTTTCAGCCAATGTGCGAGTATCTTTGAAGATAGACATAGCCTGTGTGCCTGCAAGCATATTCTTTACGCTCGGCTTGTCGCAGTCCTGACCTGTGATGATTGGGAAATCAGCCTTTGTGTAGCCAGCTGCTACTAAAGCATTTGTAATACCCATTGCGCAAGAGTCGTTTGAAGAATATACAGCGTCGAGTTTCTTTCCGCGTGGACCGTATCCTTGTGAAGAGATGAGGTTTTCCATTCTCTTCTGAGCCTCTTCTGTAGACCAGTTGAGCGTAGCACACTGCTGCTTTGAAGTCTGTCCTGACGGAACAACAAGAACGCCCTTGTCGATGTATGGCTTTAACACGTCCATAGCTCCTCCAAAGAAGAAGTTGATGTTATTGTCATCAGGAGAGCCTGTGAAAAGCTCGATTGTTGCAGGATTATCTGCGGTGCGAGTTTTGAGATTGAGTTTTTCGACAAGGAAGTTACCTTGAATTGTACCAACTTTCCAGTTGTCGAATGTTGCATAGTAAGAAACAGCGTCGCTGTTCATGATAAGGCGGTCATAAGCGATAACGCGAACCCCTTTTCTCTTTGCAGTATCAAGAACGCCTTTCAAAGCAGAGCCATCGATTGACGCGATTACAAGGATTTTGTCGCCCTTTGTAACCATGTTTTCAATCTGGCTTGTTTGAGTGGCGATGTCGTTGTTTGCAAACTGCAAATCGACTTTGTAGCCAGCCTTTTCAAGCTGAGCTTTCATGTTAGCGCCGTCTTGATTCCATCTCTGGAGGTCTTTTGTCGGCATAGAAACACCGATTGGTGTTTTCTTGTTGATTTTCTTCGCCTTTGGAGCTGCGAATACCTGAGGAACAATCATAAGTCCTGCAAGTGCCAAAGCAATAATTTTTTTCATAAGGAACTCCCCCTATTGAATATGACAAGCGATTAAAGCTCATCGGTTTGATACTTTAATTCTACGATGGGTTAGAAAAATTGGGGAAAGGAGTTTCTTGAATTTTTTGCTAAATATATTCTTTCATCTAAAAATATCTTAAATGAAATTAGTATTTTTTTGTACTATTTTTTTTCCTAATTTTGTAGAGTTACGGAAAGTATGCTGATTTATGAGTTTATGTCATTTTGTAACAACTCCCCGTAGTAATCCTTTTACTTGTGCTAGAATAAGAGGCTTACTTGTGCAGTAGTAACCTTCTTACTTGTGCTAGAATAAGAGGCTTACTTGTGCAGTAGAAATCCTCTTACTTGAGCTAGAATAAGAGGTTTACTTGTGTAGGAGGGAGAGGATTGCTAGACCTGTTCGGATTTTTGTCTTTTTTCCGTCTATCGTCAATACTTGTTTTCGATTATTGAAAGTGCGCTTTTTCGTCTATTGTAAATACGCTTTTTTGTTTTTCGCGATAATTTTTTCTGTCTATTGCAAATACTCGTTTCTGTCTATCGTCAATACTTGTTTTTGTTTATTGCAAGTAACACACACTCTGCTATTGTAAGTAACACACTCTCTATTATTGTAAGTAACACATACTCTGTTATTGTAAGTAACACATACTCTGCTCTTTGAGAGAAAGAAATTTCGGCTTGAAAAAACGATAGCGGATAGCATATTTGTGTGCTATAATAGACCTGTTCGGAATGTCATTGTCGTACTTGATACGGCAATCTCTAGGCGGTTTTGAAAAAGAGGCTGTGCCTCAGATTATCGGGTCAGGTGAGATAATGACAGCATACCTTTTGTAACAGGTCTAATGTATAAATGGAGATGTAAATGAAGTTTGAAAAGCTGAATGTGCAGCGCATTGTTTTTGTCTTTCTGATTTTTATTCTGCTTTTTATTTTCATAATATATGTGTGTTTCTCTCTTCCGCGCATCACTCAAAGACCTACGATAAAAGACTCTTCAAAATCTCATCACGTTTTAATCATCGGAGAGGCGCAAAATAAATCGTTTTTGCAACGTGTTTTGACAGGCGCGAAAGAGGCTTCTGAAAATTATGATTGCGTGATAGAACTGTTAGTGCCGAAAAGCTATGCGGCAGAAGAAAGCATTGATAGCTTATTTGAATATGCAACGTTTATCGAACCTGATGGCATAATTGCTTGTATCCCTGAAACCTTTTTCCCCTCCGAACCGCTTGTAAATTCTAAAGGCAAGGCAATTCCGCTCATCACGCTGTCGAATTATAATGCAGAGCTGGAGCAAGTGGCGTATATTGGCACAAATCAATCAGAATTGGGGCGAAAAATAGCACTTGAGGGAGCAAGCTATCTTTCTAAAGGCGGAAAAGCACAGGGAAGCGTTGCGGTTGTGAGCCTTACGCACGACTTTCGAGTAAATTACAGCACTCTTATGAACAGCTTAACGAACTCGCTTTTAAAATACAAAGATATACAAACAAGCGTTCTTGATTATGCAAACGGAAGGGAGTTTTTAGCAAAAGAAGATATAGACCTCATCATTTGCCCGTCGAGCGAAGACACGATAAAAGTGGCGCAGCTTGTTACTGAGCTTCACAAAGAGGGAAAAGTCGGCATTATTGGATTTGGAAGCGGGGAGATACTTGAAACATACCTGCAAAAAGGAACGATAACAGAGCTTTTGTCGATAGACTGCGAAAGTATGGGAAAAAGCGCAATAAATGAGCTGTTTTCATATCTTAATACAGGGTATGCAAACAGCTATGTGATGAGTGGGCTTGAGATAAAGAGGAGCGAAAAGAAATGAAAAAAAGTATGCGCTTTCGCATTATGGCAAGCGTCATTTCTGCTATCATCGTGATGATGATTTGTCAGTTAGCGGTATTTGCCCTCGACAGAAGAATTATCAGCAAAATGGGGGAATCGTATCAAACGAATGCACAGCTTTCTGAAGTGTCTGAATTGCTTTCTAAAATGGAGAGTGCGCTTGAAACGTATATAGAATACAAAACGTTTGAAAGTATAGATTCGTATTATCATTTTCAAGCGGCAAGCGAAGAAAAACTGTTTTGGTTTCCGACGACTCCTTCAGAAGACGAAGTTTTGCAAAAAGAATACATCGTGCGCCGCCTTATAACAACCCTCTACACCTATAGCAGAGATGCCGTAACGATGCAAAGGGCAAATGACAGAGAAAGAGCTGTTTTGAGCTTAAAGAAGAGCCTCAAATGCTATGCTGTGCTGCAAGCAAATACACAAGAGCTAAGCAATATGCTGCTGCAAAAAAACGCCGCGCTGTATGCAGAGAATAAAGAACGGCTGCTTACGTTTTCTAAGCTGGGAATTGTTTTGCTCTTGCTCTTTTTTCTGTGTATGCTCAATGTCCTCTATATATCTGTAACGCATATCACAAAACCGCTTTATGATATATCCGCTGTTGCGTTGCGTCTTGCAAACAGAGATTTTGAAGTGCCGCTTTTTAACAACAATGACCACACCGAAACAGGCACAATCTGCCGCGCATTCGACCGTATGATTATCAGCATACGAGAATACATAAAGGCAATTATTGACAGTGCGGCAAAGGAAAATGAGCTAAAAGAAAAAGAGCTTAAAATGAGGGAACTCTACGCCGACGCACAGCTACGCGCTTTGCAGAATCAAATAAATCCGCATTTTCTGTTTAACACGCTCAATACTGGCGCACAGCTTGCTATGATTGAGGGAGCGGATAAAACGTGCTACTTTATGGAACAAGTTGCGGATTTTTTTCGATACAACATAAACTCAAAAGGGCAATCTGCTTCGATAGATGAAGAGCTTTCTCTCACGGATAACTTTGTTTATATAATGAAAGTGAGATTTGGAAACAGGCTCGACTTTGAAAAACAGGTTTCACAGGAAAAGCATTCGCAGCGTTTGCCGAGAATGACGTTGCAGCCGCTTGTTGAAAACTGTATACGGCATGGCTTTAAGGGAAATACGAGCCGTGTTCGATTGTGTGTAGAGAGCGAACTGTATGTAACTAAAATCACTGTATCTGATAACGGCGGCGGGTTTTCAAAAGAAATCAGAGAAAATATTTTAAGCTCTAATCCCGACACGTCTTCTATTCCCAAATCTTCAGATTCCAACGGTACGGGGCTTGTGAATGTCATTTCTCGGCTTCGCTTATATTTTCATAGGCAAGATGTTTTTGATATACTAGATAATGATGAAGGCGGCACTACTTTTTTATTGAGGATTCCAAATGTATACAATACTGTTGACTGATGACGAGCAAATAATGATTGACTCGCTGACAATGACGCTCACAAAAAACTTTGCAAGTGAAGTAAAGCTGTTTTCGGCTCTTTCTGGCTCGGAAGCTCTTGAAATCGTAGCGAAAAATCAAATCGACATCATTTTTATGGATATAAATATGCCAGGATTGAACGGATTGCAGACGGTGAGCTATATAAAGCAGTCAAAGCCTGATACGGTCGTGATAATCTTGAGCGCATTTGATGAGTTTGAATATGCAAAAGAAGCCGTGAACATTGGCGCATTTAAGTATTTAACAAAGCCTGTTAATCGCAATACCGTTATTGATACGGTGAAAAGCGCATTTGACGAAATCGACAAGAGAAGAGGGCGCGTTTTTAGCGAAGTGGAATTGCATAAAAAGCTAGAAATCGTTTCTCCGATGGTGGAAAGCGACTTTATTTATTCTGCGGCTTTTGGCGGCAAAGACATCAGAGAATACTTTTCTTATTTCGAGATAGAGCATTGTGTGTATTGCTTTTGCTGCATTGAGATTGCGCACCTTGACGACAAGAATAAATATGAAGTCTACAACGAGATACGAGAGATACTGTGTGCAAAAACGCGGTGTATTATCGGCTCGTTTATGGCGAATAGGCTTGCGGTGTTTTTTTATTTCCCTGATTCTGCCTCTCGTGAAAACGACGAAAAAGAGCTGAAAGAGCGAATAAAAGAGATATTTTCTTTGCTGTCGATGCGCATTTCAAAATATATTCGCTTTGGTGTGAGTCCGTTTGAAACTGCTATTGATAAGACAACGGTGTCTTATAATAAAGCTCTGGAAGCCTTGATAAGCATAAAAGACGACGAAGAGGGGCTAAAGATTGCGTTTTGTGAAAAGGTGAGCCTAGAAGAGAGCGAGAGCGAAGAGAAAATGGCAGAAAAGATTTACGGGCGAGTAATGGTGGGGGATTCTTCTGCCTTGCCTCCGTTGGTTAGCGCATATATAAAAAAGCTGTATTCGCTCTATGACGGAAAAGAAGACAAAATAAAGAATGCGCTTTTTTCTTTGCTGGTGAATGTGAAAAATGTTGCTACAAAAATAGCGGTGAGCTATAAAAATGCTTTGTTCGAGAATGCGTTTTCGTTTTTCTGCAACGAACATAGTAAAGACGCGCTTGAAGAGTTTGTGTTGACGCTTTGTAGTGATTCTGCAAATGCGGTAAAAGAAACGCTTTCAAAATCTGAAAACCCGATTATAACGATGGCTCTAAAGTATATAAACGCTCATCTTTCTACGAGCTTTTCGCTTGAAGAGGTTTCTCGCTTTTCTGGGGTAAGCCCGTTTTATTTAAGCAAGCTCTTTAAGGAAGAAAAAAAAGAAAATTTCACGGCGTTTGTTACGAATTTACGATTGGAAAAAGCAAAAACGCTGCTTCAAAGCACTCGTTCAAGCATAAAAGAAGTGAGCGCGGAAGTTGGCTATAATGACCAAAATTATTTTAGTCGCATATTTCGCTATCAATACGGAATGACACCAACGGAGTTCAGAGATGCAAAAAAGTAATTTTTTCTGCCTGTATTTTTTGTCGATATGCTTAATTTTGCTATCGTCGTGTACAAAGACAAGCAGGGATTTATCAGTAGACAAAGTGAAAAGAGAAAAGGAAAAAGTAGTTATTGGGTTTTCTATCGATACGCTTGCTCTTGAAAGGTGGCAAAGGGATTTGGATATTTTTATCGATACGGTAGGGGAGCTTGGCGGTGAAGTCATTGTGCAAAATGCAGGAAACAGCATTGAAATGCAGAATAAGCAGCTTTTGTATCTGTTGTCGAAAAAAGTGGATAGCGTGGTTATTCTTGCAAAAAAGTGCGATACATTAAGTGAGTCTATACAAAAGTTTCGTTCGAAAAATATCCCCGTTATCGCTTATGACCGACTTATCACAAAGGCTGATATAAGTATGTATATTTCAGTTAATACACAAAGCGTTGGCGAAATAATGGCGAAAAATATGCTAAAACGCAGTACAGGTGGAAATTGGTTTTGTATTCTAGGGCCTGAAGACGATTATAATATGACGTTGCTTCATCGCGGAATACAAAACGGAATTAAAAACACAGGAATACGAATTGTGCAAACGTATTTCACGCAGGGGTGGAATTACGACGTATCGTATCAAGAAGCGGTGAATGTGATTACAGGCAAAATTACTCCGAATGCGATTATTTGCGGAAATGACGCTGTTGCAGGGAGTGTTATTCAAGCGGTGAGTGATTATTACGGCGAAAAGCACATACCGATTTGCGGACAAGATGCAGATATTGCGGCGTGTCAAAATATTGTCAGAGGAAAGCAAGAGTTTACGGTGTATAAACCGATAACTTCTCTTTCGGCAAAAGCGGCAGAATGTGCGGTATTGCTTGCGAAGGGGATTGCAGTAGAAGATTTGCCAGATATAAAAGAGCAAAAACAGACGATTGATAACGGCTTTGCGGAAATCCCTGTTGTTTGGTTAGAGCCAAAACTGGTTACAAAAGAAAACATTGATTCCGTTATTATTGACACAGGGTTTCATACTAAAGGAGAAATTTACGGACAAAGCAATTATTAGACCTGTTCGATAATTGTCATTATCGGGCTTGAGCCGATAATCTGAGGCACAGCCTCTTTTTCAAAATGCCTACAGAAGATAGATTCCCGTATCAAGTACGGCAATGACATAAGGTTTCCGAACAGGTCTATTTGGCGAAAAAAAAGAGATTACAGAAAAAAATGAGAGATTTTAGAGAAAATTTTTAGAAAAACACTTGATTTTTTTAATCGTGCGTGTTATAGTAAAGTGAAATTGCGCAAGTAGCAATTTTCCTTGTGATTGCAAGAGCTATTCAAAACAATCACTGCAGTTTTATGCAAATGTGTTGAAAGCACACATACTATGCACATTTGTTTTTCTGCATCCTCCTCTCCTTTTGGGGCAGTCGGTACGTCGTATTGGCTGCTCTTTTTTTGTATTTTATTATTTTTTAGGTATGCGATATGATTTCTGTTGTAGCTTTTTTGGGTAACTATGGGCGTGAGTACGAAAATACAAGACACAACACGGCTTGGCAATTTGCTTCTCAACTGCCATTTTATGAACAGCTTTCTTGGCAAGAAAAGTTTCATGGCGAAGTTGCCAGTGTGGAAACAAAGACGCTTGCAAAGTGGTTTTGTGAAACCGGGCTTTTGACGACGAAAGGCGGAGGAGTCCCGCATGTGAGCGAAGAGGCGAGAGATAAGATATATTTTCTAAAGCCTTTGACGTATATGAATTTGAGCGGCGAGAGCATAGGGGAACTTGCACATTTTTATAAGATAAATGCAGATGAGATTTTAGTTGTTCACGATGAACTTGAGCTTCCTATAGGGGTGGTGAGCCTAAAGTTTTCTGGCGGCTTAGGCGGACACAATGGCTTGCGCTCTACAAAGGCTGTGTTAGGCACGGCGGATTTTTGGCGATTGCGCCTTGGCATTAGCAAGCCTTCCGATAAGAATATAGCCGATTATGTTCTAAGCTCATTTACCGCCGACGAAAAGATAATTTTATCTCAAGTCTTTCCGCAATCAGCCGCCTTGCTTGCAAAACTTCTGCTATCAACAGACCCGAGCCGATTGATAGCAGAATGGGGCAAGAAAAAGCTAATGGCTTAAAAAAGCTTGAGGCTTCTTAATTTGAAAAAAAGTCTTTTGAGTAATCTTTGAAGTTTGGTAGATTTTTGGCAAGTTCTTGCATACGAGCGTCTGTTTGTGCAATGATGTCAGCGCAGTTTTTCAGCTCGCTGTCTACATTTTCAGGCATCTTGAAATCCTTTTTGTAGTGAAGCTGATGCTCAAGGCTTGCCCAAAAGTCCATCGCAATGGTACGTATTTGGATTTCGACGGGAATAATGTGTTTTTGCTCGCTTAAATACACATCAACATTCACGATTAAATGCAAACTTCGATAGCCGTTTTGCTTTGGTTCTTTGATATAATCTTTGACCGTCAAAACGGCGACATCATCTTGCTCGCTAATCATTTTTGCAACGTGATACACATCGCTTATGAACGGGCACACAACGCGTACACCTGCCACATCGGTCAAGTTTGAAACGATGTTTTTGTAAGAAATGTTCAAACCTTTGCGGTTGAGTTTTTCGATAATGCTCAAGGGGTCTTTTATGCGGCTGTGAATAGTTTCGATAGGATTGCGAAGATTCTTTGTGTTGAACTCTTCTTTGAGAATGTCGATTTTCGTTGTTATCTGCTTGATTCCTGCATCATAGAGCATTAAAAGCTGCTGAAACTCCAGCATAGATTTGTAAATTGCATCTGGATTAGACAGCGTTGCCTTGTTATCAGAAATAGCTTGTTTCAAAATTAGTTCTTGATTCATACCTCTAATTTAAACAATTTTCTTCCCCGTTGGCAACTTTTTTTTAGAAATTGTTTTTTTATTAGACTTGTTCGATAATCTTTTTGCCTATATTGCAATAGATTAGCATATAAGTACGGCAATGACAAAAGGTTTCCGAATAGGTCTATTGATTAAAAAGATTAAAAAGTATTTCCTGTGTTTTATTAGCGATTTGAAGAGAGGCTTCTTCTATAAAGTGTATTTTGTCAAACGATTCTTTGTAATCAAGCGGTATAAAAAAATAGTGGGGCTCTACATTCAATATTTCTGCAATTCGTTCTATCATCGACAGAGGAGGTATACTCTTTCCGCCCTCAATCATATTTATGTAGTTGATGTTTTTTGACAAAAGCCCAGACAACTTTTCTTGCGAGAGCTTTGAGCGGATTCTGTAATATTTTAGGTTTTCGCGAAAGATGACTTCTAATTTCTGTTTGTTTTGCATAGTTTACTAAATATTTTATCACTGTAAAAAAAAAAAACAACCTTCCCCGATAAAATTTTTGCTAAAACTATGGATAGTTTTTCTATTCATCAATATTTTATATTAACAATATTTTTCGCTCATTTTGTACAATCGCTATATGCAAAAGAAATCGGTTTTAATATGTTGTTTTTTCATACTCGTTTCACTTATGTATGAACCTTGTCTTTTTTCACAAAGCACTTCATTAGATGTTACTGAAAATATGGACGAAAAAAATACTGCGGTTGGTGCAAAAGCTGACAGGCGACCAGATGCGCAGCTTGCAATGAGCGTTTCTTATTATCCTGTAACAGCAGGAGATGTGTATACACTTGCGTTTTCTGCAGGAGGAACGCCTATTCAATATACCATTCCTGTCGATTCTACCTATCAAATCAGAGTTGCAAACCTTGGAGTAGTAAACTGTGCTGGGCTTACTTATTTACAGCTAAAAAGTCAAGTTGAATCATTAGTTTTAAGAAATTACCCAATGGGCGGAGTGCAATTTGTTCTCACCTCTCCTTCAACTTTCTTGGTAAGCATTACAGGAGAAGTTACTACAACGGTGGAGCAAGAAGCGTGGGCTTTAACGAGGCTTTCGACTTTTGCAGGTCAGTATTTTACGCAGTATGCTTCGACGAGAAAAGTTACGATAAGAAGCTCTAGCGGCAGAGTGAGAACGTATGATTTATTCAAAGCGAAGCGAGAAGGTGATTTGTCGCAAGACCCGTTTTTGCGGCCTGGAGATAAGATTATCGCAAATGAACTGGAGCGAAAAGTGAGCATAAGCGGGGCTGTGAGACGACCAGGAACGTATGAACTTTTAGAAGGTGAAAATCTAAAACAGCTTGTTGAAAAATATGCAGATGGATTTGCTCCTTTAGCAGACTCTTCAAGAATTGAGCTTTACAGAAGCGTAACAGGAAAAGAAGGCAGCGGCGAAAAGTCATATTTGAACAAAACAAATATTGATGAAAATATGCCTTTGGTTTGCTATGATAGTGTTTACATTTCTAGCTACAACGATTTAAAGCCTAAAATCTATGTAGAAGGTGCAATCGGTGGCGGAATGGAAAAAACAGAAGAGAATGTAACGAATAGAATAGTTGCAACGTTTAACAACGGCGAAGATTATGCGTATTTTGTAAGGCGAAATAGAGGGTGGTTTTCGTCTGTATCTGACCTTGAAAATGCGTATTTGATTCGCGACGGAAAGAAAACTCCGATAAACTTAAACCTTATGCTCTATGATGCGACATATTATTCTAATATTGAAATGAAAGCTGAAGATACGCTTTGTGTGCCGTTTAAGCAATATTTCGTAAGCGTGGCAGGCGCGGTGATGAATCCTGGTCGCTATCCGTATATCTTAGACAGAGATTGGGAATATTATATAGGGCTTGCAGGCGGTTTTACAGAAAGCAACGCTCATAATTCTGTTGAGTTGCACGATATGAACGGAAAAAAGTATTCAAAAAAAGAAGCCATTACTCCCGAAACTACGATAACAGCCAAGCGCAATAGTTTTTTCTATAATTGGAATCGCTATGCGCCAACTATCACGACTGTTCTTTCTATCGTTGTTTCTGCCCTTTCTATTTATGTTACCTCTCAAACACTGTAATTAGAGTCAAAGCAAATATATCATTCTCTCTATTATAAGCTCCTTTTGATATAAGCTCCTTTTGACTATTCAAATCGGCGTATAGATGTTATAATATAAGAAAAGAAAGAAGGTGCTTTATGACTAAAAAGCTACGTTCGTTGTATAATTGGTTTGATATTCAGCGAGATTACATCATCAAAGGACACGAAAATGAATGGGTACTCATCACTCCGTATGAAGTTTTAGGTTATTTTCCTACACAGAAAAGTGCTGCGGATAGTGCAGAACAGAAAGGGTTAAAAGTTGGAAATTTTCTAGCTCAGATGTGTATTACAAGCGAACAAGAAATAAATGGCTTTTACAATTCAAATATGCAAATGGTAATTGAAGATGAGTAAAGCTGTTACTGTTCATATTCCCATATCGCCTAAGATTGCTATTATTGTTGATGTAAAGCTTGGCTTTTATGTGAAAGTGCAAGGCAATGAAAAATATGTTTCACTAAATCTAAAAGCTCTTATCGATACAGGAGCAAATGGGTCTTGCATAAGTCGTAGAATTGCAGAAGTTTGCAATTTGAAAAAGATTTCTTTTGTGAAGATAAGGTCTATTCAAGGTGAAAGCATTTTACCTGTGTACGAAGCTGATATACAATTAGACAATGATACCTGTTTTAAAAATATTGCTTTTACAGAAACGGCGGGAAGTAAGCATTTTGATGTAATTATTGGAATGGATATTTTGTCTTGTGGCGATTTTGCTTTTTCAAGCGATAATAACGGACTTGTCTTTTCTATGCGGTTTCCTTCTAAAAAAGTGCCTATCGACTTTACTGCAAATTAGTATATAATAGACCTGTTCGATAATTGTCATTATCGGGTTCGACTCGATAATCTTTTTGCTTGTATTGCAATAGATTGCCGTATCAAGTACGGCAATGACATACGGTTTCCGAACAGGTCGAATATGTGAGCAGGTCTTATGCAAGCGCAAAAATCATTGTCAGCAATCAGTGCAAACAGAGATTTGTGGCTCGATGAGTATCGCTATGAAGTCTTTGAGCGCGACAGAAAGTCTAGCATCGAAGCAGGAGAACAGCGCGGATTTGAAAGAGGGGTTATGAATGGCTTTCAAAAAGGACAGGCTGCAGGCTTTCAGAAAGGCAAAAACGATACGTTGAAAATCGTTGCCCAGAATCTGCTAAAATCGAAAGTTCTTTCTATAGAAGAAATCGCAGATACAACGGGATTATCTGTTGAAGAAGTGAACGCCCTTGCAATAGCGAAAAATGCTGGACAGCAGTAAAAAGAGCCTTTGAGCTGTATACTGTCTTTAGCAAAAAAGCTCTCGATGGCGGTTTACAAAAAGTTAATAGTTTTATATTATGACATTCAGCTAAAAGTCAATATTTGATATTGTCTTTTATAAAACTATTATTGGAGAAATCGTAAAATGCGCAAAGCCATCGTCGGCATTTTTTTTATTCTTTTTGTCTTAACTTCACCCATTGCAATTGCACAAAACACTTTAGACATCATTCAAAATATGCAAACTCAAGATAAAGCTGTAGGCTCGGCTACAGACGCGCAGCGTCTGCCTGACGCGCAGCGTCTGCCTGACGCGCAGCTTGCGATGAGCGTTTCCTACTACCCTGTAACCGCGGGCGATATATATACTTTAGGCTTTGCTGTGGGAACGAATACTGTAAGCTATTCGATTCCTGTGGACTCTACGTACAAACTGCGTATCGCAAATCTCGGAGTGATAAATTGTGCAGGATTAACGTATTTGCAGCTAAAAAGCCAAGTTGAATCGCTGGTTTTGCGCAATTACCCAATGGGCGGCGTGCAATTCGTTTTGACAGCCCCTTCTACTTTTCTTGTGAGCGTTACGGGCGAGGTGATAAAAACGGCGGAGCAAGATGCGTGGGCTTTAA
>ERZ842401.2727-NODE-2727-length-23155-cov-58.272814_pt1 | contig 23155 bp, 14 predicted proteins | sample MGYA00521270_ERZ842401 | MGnify/ENA primary metagenome ERZ842401 (study PRJEB31892, sample SAMEA3878208) | bioreactor metagenome | biome: Moose rumen | place: Sweden | collected 2011-10 | study: EMG produced TPA metagenomics assembly of the PRJEB12797 data set...
TCCGGGGTTATTTGATTAATATTTAACTCGTCCCAATTTTAACGGGACACTAATGTTCTCATATTTCTATTCCTTCTTCGTTTTATTTGCATACAGGACGAACGTTAAGCTTCGCTCCACGTCCCCATCCTCTGTTTGATTGGGCTGTTTCTGTGAGAAGATATAACACCCTACTGTATGTTTTTTCGTCTTTGGTAAAAATGCCATCAGACCATAATGCTCCATACTCTCCTTTTCCCGCGACGGCATTGCTTGCATAATGACCACCTGCAGGCACAAAGATTGAGGCTCCATTGATTTTGGACGTGAATAGTCCACCATTTACACCATTACGTTGTGTCCATTGGTAATTACAATTATTTACCAGTTCCACCACTTCTGTATAGGTAGGTAGCCTCCAGTCATTTCCCCACTGCGTTTTGGCAATATCAAGGCTTGTACCAGAAATAGATTCATCAGTTGGAACCTTATATTCACTGGAAGTCATAGTCCCTGTAGGATCCCCCCACCAATAATACCCTCCGATGTCATCTGGATTGATGGCGCCTATGTTGTGGTCGGACCACTTCACACTAAGGCCAAGGTCAACAGGTGTGCCTATGGTTCCACCGATGGTGACATATTGTGAATTGAGAGTAAGAGTTCCATTACTTTCTTGCTCTCTCGGTGTGATAGTTGCCTCGCTGATTATGAGCTTAGCATCGCTCTGAATCTCAACATTAAAGGTATAGCTATTGCCTGCCTGTAAAACCTGTTGACGATAAGCGTATATGCTTTTCCCATTTACCTCGAAAGAAAGATTGAATTCATTATACGGCAGAACAAGCATCTCTACTGTTTGAGGAGTGGTTCCGGCCGTGAACTGACACTTTATGCGATTGTTCCCTATCTTTTGCTGGGTCTGCTCCCCTGTTTGCAAGTTCAGAGATGCACTGACAGGCATTTCATAGGTTTCTACGGCTGTCACTATGTTTTCCTGCTTGTTGTCCTCGCTTTGGAATATATTGAACCGCAACAAAGCCATAGCATGTCGCATCTGTATTTTTGCCACATGGTTATCCTGATTAATAACGGCCTGCCCGCCATTGTCATCTACAGCATAACCATAAAGATAGTCGGTCTGGGAAGCCGTTTCCAACTGCATGGTCATCACGTCAGAGCTATTCTCCTGTGGGTATGCAGCATAAACGCTGTAGTCAGTGGCAGACTGTAGTATATAGTCGCGGCTCATAGTACTTTTACCACTTTGGTAGGTTACTGGAATGTTATATCCATTGTCTCCACGTTTTACTATCTGCCCATAATTTGCAACATATATTCCATATTGACTGCCATCAGGAAGCGTTGTAGAAGTAATGGCTGCCCGCGTGGGCTGCAAACCAAATAGTTCTACTTGCAATGGCTTACCATCAACAGAAGAACTGACATCCTCACCTGTGCATGCCACTATCATTAAGGACACGGCGGCACACCATACACTTTTTGCTAAGACTCTCTTCATAATAATTTACTTTTTAGTTATTTATGATGATGGTTTCCCCATTGTTCTCTGTCCATGGAGTAATTATCACATCGCCTATCTCCAGACGATTGCGCTGTATAGTGACGGGATACTCATACTGATAGCCCGCTTTCCATGAGGCTGCGGGAATGGCTGTTCTCACGATGTCGGCATAGCTACTGCCCGTGGAAAGTTGCAAGTCTATCTGATTATCTTTGAAGTCAAAAGGAATAACGTATAATTCCAAGTCGGTGGGAGTAACTGACAAATTGACTGCGGGCTGCACTCCTCGTGAGAGAGACTCATTAAGCGATTGGTCATCAATGGTATCACGTACCACATCAAGGTAACCTTCAATAGGGAAATACAGGTCGGAATTTAATCCTCTACTAATACCATATCTACTTACGCTGATGTCCGTATTGCTATCCTCGTCTTTTGTCACATGGAAGATAATACGAGCCAAAGCGTGATGCATGATGATGTCAGCATTACAATGTGTAGCCGTCAACAATTTACTGCTGCCACATAGATAGTCGATATTTAGCTGGTCTGTGCTGACAAAAATATGAGTTTTGTCTGTAGCCCCCGTGCTATATGGAGCATAGGCATAGAACAAATATGGCTTGTCGGACGGTTCCATGTCAAATGGCATCTGCCAATATCCCTCACTGTAGGTAGGACAGAAGTTGCTTAGACCCTTATAGTCGCTATAGGTTTCAGCATCTGAATAATAAAGTCCCAATCGGATGTCTGTGGGCAGTTGTTCCAGAGCAACCGTTTCGTTCCATGGATGCAGACTGACAGAACTGATATTGACAAGAGGTGTTGTAGTGAACTGCTTTGTCGAACCTTTTACATTAGTGAGGCCATCAGTGGCACACTGTCGATAATAATAAGTAGTGCCCGGTAACAACCCTGTTGCCTCCCATTGAGACCCTGCGAGGCGAGTTGTGCTGATGGTTGTACCTTCTTGGAAAGTAGAAGACGAAGACAATTCCAAATAGTAATAGCCCTTGTCAAGGTTTCCCGTATACGATATGACAGCCTGACGGGCACCAATATCGACAACATCGCCAGTGGTAACTTCGGGAATATTATTCTCAACATCCGTCAGGTCAGAGCAGGCACTTATTAATCCTGCAATGAATAAAATATAAAGATTCTTCATTGTTCTTTTCTTTATTGTTAGAAACTATAGCCAACTCCAATATAGGGCGCTTTGGCTGTTTTCATACCAGCCAATATACCGCCGTTTACCAGAAAATGGTCACCAATCCTTAATGTCAGGCCTGCATCTATGCAAAAGCCATTATAACTGTCATCATTGTATTTAGCCCAACTGCCGTCAGAGAGTTTCCAGGCTATGGTCCTATTCATATAGCCCAGTCCCAAGTTCAAATAGAATGGACAACCTAATCGAATCATTCCGCCGACGACGTATGCCTGAGTTCCACTTTTGTACTCCCCTTGTGTCCAAGGCTTTAAGGTTGTAAAGTCGTCCCACTCATGGTCAGTTGAAGGCGTTGCGCTGAACAATACTTTCGCATACACTCCATATTCCTTGACATATCCTATGGAAATACCATAGGCGGGATTCTTCATGCTCTTTTCAGGGAATGCGCCCTCAACTGCTGCAAAGAATTGCCAGTCTTCTGGCTTTTTGTTCCACCATGTCATTTTCGTCAGCCTGACTAACATGTCCGGGGTAATCTCCTGTTCTTTCGGCAACATACCCACATAATAGACATTTACTACTTTGGGAGATGAAGACACGGACAGCGAGAATGTTCCGTCAAGATCCGTCAGTACCGATTCTTCTGTTCCCGGTACTTCAACCTTTGCGCCAGGAATCGGATTCCCGCTTTTGTCGGTCACTGTTCCATTAATTGTTGTCTGTGCCGAAGCTATTATGATTCCACATAAAAGCAATGCAGCCAGCATTAGTCGTTTCTTTTTCATACACATACCTTATTTTAGTTTCATTGTTTGCCAAGAAGATAATATAGAAGTACTCGGAGACACTGTAGGGGTCTGTGGCTTGCGATTGATGACAACAGACTTCTCTCGCACATTTCTTATTATATAGTCCCCCAAATCCTTCAGTGTAGCCCCTCCTTTGGATTCCTGCAACTTTTTCAACAAAAAATATGTAAACATGCCATGACCTTGCTCTTCATAAGGGAACGCCGTCTCCGCATCAGACGCAGCACTGAACACAACCATATTTCCCTGAGGCATCTCTTTCTTCGGCTTTAAGGCTACGCCTCTTGCCGCAGCCATCAGGTTTCCACCATCTGCGGTGCTACCACTAAAGCACGCATCTAAGAAAACCACCACATTCTTAGCTTCCAAAGTCGACAACTCACGATATAGGTTTCTCAAGGAATAGCATACTGTCATTTGCCGGCCATCAGCATCCACAGGGAGCAGATAGGCGTCTTTAGTCTTCTCGTCAGGTATTCCATGACCTGCATAGTAAAATATTACTTGAATATCTCCTTGATAGGCTTTTGCGATATTTTGAATATCCCTTATCGCATTTATCATTCCCCCGTAAGTTGCATTCTGATACATTCTCACATTGGCTTCAGGTACTCCTAATGTCTGATGACAATATTTGGCAAATATAGTACCATCGTTTATGGCCATTTCTACATCAGGTACGTATTCATAATTCTCATTCGCAATGATGACAGCAAAAGAATTGGCTTTGACCGTCTTTGTCGTCGGAATGTTTTTGTCGACATCCGAGGTTCCAATAGCTATCTTCTTTTTACTGATTCTTGATTTACTTCCCCCTTGATTACCAGAAACAGCAATATTGCTATAATCAACCTGCGCTAAATCCACGTCAACCTGTGTTTCCAGATATTCCAGCGCTTTTTTATTATCGTATTTGTAGGATATGCCCGAAGGAGTAACAAAGGTCAGGCTTGCCAGAGACAATGAGTCTCCGTCAATATAGTATTGTGCGTCTTTGAATTGCATTCCACTCCAACTGTTCTGGAAGATTTTGGCTTCATTTCGCTCGCGTGAAACGGGGAGTACCATATTGCCGTACGCAGAAGTAATCAGGAAGACTTGATTCTCTGCATCATACGGCATCAGCCTCAACTCATCGTATCTGGGAGTATGTGCATACCGACGTATATACTCTCGCTCCGCAGTCTGTTGCAGTTCTGATACTTTTAACTTCTGTGACTCATTGTTGACTCGTTTCTTGTATTCTGTTATGGTTTCGTATGGATCTTTAGTCTGCCACTCCTTCAATTGCTGTGCAATGTACTGTTTGGCATAGACAGAATACCGAGGCGTACTATTATCAATAGTAGCATGTTCAACGTTAGTCTCTGTTTGCTTCGTATTTGGTAATGGTCTTGACTGGGCTAAATCTCCTCCTGAACTACCCATTGCAGTTTTATCGTTGAAGCCGACCAGTGATGGTATCGCGTTTTGGGAAACTTTGGCACTGCCAAGGGTCTGAAGTTTAAAATTCGTAGCATCCAACTGCTTAGTATTGTTCGTACAGCTATAGGCAATGGCCAACGCCTGCATGTATTTGATGGAAGTTGGATTTGACAATAGAATTTCCGACAGTATGGCTGAGGCTTTCGTAAAATAGTCATTGGATGTTGCCCGTAGTTTTTTTGACTTTGACGTGTTATCCTCTAACGAAGCCTTATTATAATACATAACTCCCAAATTATAAGTATTCAGGGCAATGTGTTCTGTGACTGACAGACTGCGCGGGTTCTGTTGCTTCAGTTTCTCATACACTTTCAGTGCGTTTTCAAAGTCCCTGGTGTCTTCATACATCTTTCCTTGAATATTAAGAAGGTCTGGATTATTTGGACGCAACTGTAATGCCTTGGCAACATAACCAGACAAGCGAATGTAGTCTTTGCTGTCAATAGCTGCATTGATGGCAAGCGACAACATATCAAAATCATTTGGATAATTTGTTACTGCAGTTTCCAAGACGTTACTTGCAAGAGCTGGGTTGTCGGCCTTTAAACACGCCTTGTACAAATAACCGTATGCATTCTTCCGTTTTGTCTGTTCGCCAGTTTTCAGATATTCGTTGTAATAATTGATGGCTGCTTCATAATCGCCGGCATTGAAGGTGTTTGATGCCGCGAAATAGACAATGGTAGGATAATAGTTGTCGTGTGCAAACTGTTCGTCCCTAAAGGCATCCAGCATCGGCATATCCACATAAGCACGGGCAAAGAAGGTTGCCATACGCTGATTATTGTTTTGAGAATAATAACCTGCAGCACTTTGTAAATAGGGATAGATTATCTTAAGTGATTCCCGTGCCTGATTATAATCCGCCCCCTGTGTTTTTGACTTCACTATGTTCAAGTACCCCTGATAACAGGTATGAAGGGCCTGATACATTTCCGCTTTATTGCCCCCAGAGTTATTCAGTCTGACAAAGTTCTTCAAAGCCAAATCACTTTGTTCTGCCGATTGAGCAGGTGCTGTCAAGGGGAAAAGGGTAATAGCTATTATTACCGTTATGCTACATACCTTTTTATAGTATTTGTTCCGTTTCATAAGGCATTGTCATTTAGTGATTAAAGGCATCGATAAAAGTAAATACAACGCTGATACGGCGATACTGACCACCTGTTTTCTTTGCCAAATCAATATTATACGAATAACTGCAATCCATCTTCTTCAAGTCACCTATGGTCTGTTCAATATGATGCTTTACTCCCAATGCTCTCAAAAAAGCAAGCTGCTCATTCGTTGATACGCCTTCGGACTTGCTGAGCGTCATGGCTGTCAGGTTGCCATCCTTGTACACTGGCTCGTCTTCATATTCACCATAGCATCCATCATAGGCTATTGCTTTATTAATAGGCGATGCATCTGCCATCCCTGTTATTGCTATCTTCAACTGCTTACCTGGGACTATGTAACCAGCCATGTCCTTTGTGAATGCCTCACGAACTATATCCAGCATGGACATGGCTGCTGCTGACTCCTCTATACGATAGTGGCCGGAAGCAAAATCTTCCTTTGCAGAATACCGCTGCTCTATCTTATAGGCAAAAGAGATATTATAGTTGGTAATACGCTTGCCATTTGCATCAAATGCATTCTCTGCAGTGGCACTCACTGTTATCTCTGTGTTATCTGTTATCTTCTTGTTCTTCTTAGCCAAATCTATAATTCCCTGCTTGATTTCTTGTAACTTCATCTCCTCTGCATTTGACTGCTGGATAATCTCTAACGGGACAAAGTTCTCGTCGTTTTCCAAATATGCAAGAGACTGACGTTCCAAATTGTTGAATACATACGTCTTTCCGTTTTTCTTATTATAGACATCTGCATAAATGAGTTCGAAGCAGTCTTCATTATTCAATCCATAAACTGCATTTCTGAATTCAAGCATTCCCGGTTCAGCAAAATCCTTCAATTCTCTTTCCGGCACATTCAGGTATATGTTCGGCATTGAGTCAAAGTTTAGGGCAAGCAAGCCTTCCTTGTCATTGTAACTGCCAAGCGTTACTTCCGACCTGTCTACTAAGTTGTCTGCAAGTCTTGTAGCAATTTCACGCTCAAACAATTTCATCTGCTCCGCCCTGCTGCTGTCATTCACACGCTTGTTGTAATCAGCTAACGTTTCGTCAGGACGTTGTTTCAACCACTCTGCCATCCGCTCGTTTAGTTCATCTGCTAATAGTCGGGTATAATAGGGTGACAACTGATTCATGAATGCGTAGACAATGGCATTACTCGCATTATACGCCAAATAACTCTCTTTTTTATTGTTATACAGGAATCGCAAATCTCTAATACCATCCTTATCTTCGTCCATATACTCCCTGTCACGTGGATTCAGGAGGTTGAGAATTGCGATGCGCTTATCACCTGTTACGACAGCTACATATTTCCCATCCTTATGATAATGGAAGCTACGGGCTTCGCCAAGGGCATCGTATGTCTGTTTGATGCCGAACTGCTGCGTTTCATACGTCGTGAGTTTTCCGTCATCAGTCAGGACGCCCAACTGCTTATTGTCATCAGAGAAAGCAACATCTGTTATGCTACTATTGAAGGTAAATTCTTGTCGCAGCTGCCCATTCTGCATATTCCATATACTAATTCTTCTTGATTCTGCACTAACCAGGAAGTAGTTGTTACTGCTGATTTCCATACAGCCGACCTGTCCACTAGTCTCGAAACGTTGTTGGGCTTGATAATCACGGGTGTCATAAATGGTTATTGACTGATTACTCCCTGCTACCGCCAATAGTCGGGAATCAGGAGAGTAACATACAGCCACTGGCTTATACCCCTGGCACTCTATCTTCCTGATGAGCTTGTTCGTCTTCCAGAGATTATATATGAGAATATTTCCCTGTTCCCCCTTTTCCTCCAGAACAACAAATGACGAACCTGAAGGATTAACGCGGAACTGAATAACGGGAGCGGAACTACTCATCTGTGCCCCGCGCATATTGTATGTTTTCTTACCATTATAATAGTAGGTGGAAAACAAATAGTTGTCAATTCCTTCTGGAGTTAACTTTTGCGGATAGTTGTAAGATAGTTTTTTCCCGTCTGTCTGGGCAGACAACATAGTAAAAGAATAAAACAACATCAAAAGAAGAATTGTTTTCTGGGTAGTAACCTGCATTTTCAATCATCTTCATTGCCTTAAAACACCCCATATCCGGCACGGTTTTTAGTACTTGTCTTGTTTTGCTTAGTACACAAAAAAGGCGTAGGTGTCTGTTCTTCTGTCCATCCTGGCATAACAGGCTCTCGCATTGCCCAAACCACACAGGATAGACAACGCAGTTAGCCCACGCCAGAACGAACTATATATATAATAAGGTATATAGATACGCTCCACGCAGACGCCTCGGTTGTCATCTGCCTGCTGTGGTTTTACGGATTTGCGAGATTCGTTATGCACAACGACAGACGTTCGGAAACGTCTCTTTTCATACCATAAGACCGCCCGCCGCCCATAGGTGGACTAACCGGACGATGGCGCAAAGATAAGGAAAAGATTTGTAATTGCAAAGAAAAAGGGCGGAAAAGTTTCTTACTCGGCAACTTTTCCGCCCTTTAAAGTTGGCGAAATTAGGTTGTTCCTGGCAAAAAAAGTATTAATTCTTTTGTTTTGCTCTTGTTTTTCACTAACTTTGCAGCCAGACAACAAGGTAACAGGAAAGACCATGGGTATATATATCAATTTAGGCAATACGGGATTTCAGTCTGCACGCAATGGTGAATACATTGACAAGTCGGGGCTAATAGCCGAGGTGAATCGCTCGTTATTTACGGAGCGGCGTTTCTCTTGTGTCTCCCGATGCCGCCGCTTCGGCAAGTCGCTGGCAGCAAAAATGCTCTGTGCATACTACGATATGTCGTGTCAGTCGCGCAGTCTGTTCGAGGACTTGGAGATTGCCAAGGAAGCGTCGTTCGATAGATACTTGAACAAATTTCCTGTTATCTATCTGGATATGACAGCCTTTGTCACCCGCTTCCACGACGAGAGCATTGTCACCCAGATAGACAGAGAGATAAAGGCAGACCTGTTAAAAGCCTTTCCTGAGGTTGCCGTCGAGGATGGCGACGACCTGATGGCGTCTCTCATCAGAATCAATCAAGCCACAGGGCAATATTTTATTTTTATCATTGACATTACATCCAGCTGAACTTCGATGGTCTGAAAGACAATATCATCTATCTGCTGAGTGGCGGAAGGGTTAAGGTGAACACGACGAAGTTCCGAAACGACATCTCAATCATCAAGACCAAAGACGATGCCCTAACCCTACTTATCCATCTTGGCTATCTCGCCTACGACTGGCGCAATCGGGAGTGTTACGTACCCAACCGCGAGGTGTCGGATCAGCTACGACAAGGTCAGCAAGACGCACAGTTGCGTGATACAATGACTTCATTCCCAACACTCTAATTCTTTTTCCAGTTCGGGCAACTGGCTGCGGTGGAACGTGGGGCTCTTGATGCCCTGGCGCTTCTGGCTGCAATAGTCGTCCAGCAGGCGGAAGGCATAACGGCCCAGCAACATGATGGCCAGCAAGTTGCAGGCTGTCAGGAAAGCCATGAAGAAATCGACGATGTTCCAGACGAGTTCGAAGCTGGCCAAGGCTCCAAACATCACCATCACGCCTGCCGAACAGATGCGATAGACGGTCATGACGAGCTGCGAGCTGGACGCTGAAAAGCGGGAGCTCTTCGTGATGAAACGGATGTTGGCCTCACCATAATAATAGTTGCCGATGATGCTGGAAAAGGCGAACATAAAGATGGCGAGGGCGATGAAGACAGGACCTGCCGCCCCCACTTCCGACTGCAAGGCAGACTGCGTCAACGCAATACCATTGAGTCCGGGCACGCTGTAAAGCCCACTAATCAAGATGATAAAGGCCGTACACGAGCACACCAGCAGCGTGTCGGTAAAGACGCCAAGGGCCTGAATCAGCCCCTGCTTGACGGGGTGCGACACGGCAGCCGTTGCCGCCACGTTAGGGGCACTGCCCTCGCCCGCCTCATTGGAGAAGAGTCCTCGTTTCACACCATACATAATGGTGGCGCCGATGGTGCCGCCGGCCACCTTCTCGATGCCGAAAGCGTCGAGCACAATGAGCTTGAAGACATGCGGTATCAGTTCAATGTTCATAGCAATGACGACGACGGCCAGCAGCAGATAGCCGAGGGCCATCAAGGGCACCAGAACGGCACAGACCATGGCGATACGCTGGATGCCGCCAAAGACGATGACGAGTCCCAAGACCGACAAGGCAATGCCCACCCACAACGGCGACCAGCCAAAGGCCTCCTGCATGGCACCACAGATGGTATTGGCCTGGATGGAGTTGTTGGAAAGGCCGAACTGACAGGTTATCAGCACGGCAAACGTAATCGCCATCCAGCGCAGATGCAGCCCCTGCTGGATGTAGTAGGCAGGTCCGCCGATGAACGAATCCTTGTGCTTCTGCTTAAATAGCTGTGCCAGCGTAGACTCCACAAAGGCCGTTGCCGAGCCGATGAGGGCAATGGCCCACATCCAGAACACAGCCCCCGGACCGCCGATGGCAATGGCAGAAGCCACACCGGCCAGATTGCCCGTTCCCACACGGGTAGCCACAGAGACGGCAAAGGCCTGGAACGACGAGATGTGCTTCCGCTTGTACGGCATGCGTTTCCCCTGCACCTGTTCTTCCACCGTGTCGACAGCAGCGTCCGTCAACAGGCGGAACATCTCGCCCACCATGCGGAACTGCACAAAGCGCGTCCTGACAGTGAACCACAGGCCACATCCCACCAATACAAAGATGAGCACATAGCCCCACACGGCATCATTGACAGCAGTTATCAGGTCGTTCATGGTAATCATCATGCTTTGCGTTTCATAGTCTCTGCAAAGGTACGAAGAAGAAAGGAAACAGCCAAACAAACAGGTTTCTTTTTTGTCTGCCTGGGGTCTGTGGCATGACTGGCATAACTGGCATGAGTGGCATGAGTGGCATGAGTGGCAAAAGTTCAGCCGCGGAGCATAAAATCCGCCTCCGCGAGGCATATAATCCGATAACGTCAGACTTTACTTTTTCTAAAGTCAATGGGGTCTCTTCTTCTATTCAGGAGTCCGACATCTTGATGCATTATTCTTGCTTCATACGCATTTCGTTTAATTAGAAAAACATTCAGCAGAACTGACCCGTGATTTTTTGTTTCTCTGTCATAATCCATTCTAACCAATTGTATATCAATTACCTAAGTGATATGACAGAGAACGTTTCTCTGTCATAGTCACTTTTCAAAGTAAAACAAGTTGTTTTACTTTCCAAAAGCCTGTCTTTCCTGGTTTTAAAGAGTATCTCTTGCATAGTAAAACAACTTGTTTTACTTTTTAGGATTTACCCTCTCTTTCTCGCAAATGCAGAACCTTTGGTAAACTCTCTATGCGAGTATCCCCATTTAAGTGCGTCCCAATTCAACGTCAGTATTGTTTATGACAGTAATCTACCTTTAACTTATATCTTAATCAAAAATCGCTTGCAAAGCCACTAAAATCGTTCGATATATACAAACCTTCTGCAAAAAAAGTGACGAAAATAGCCAAAAATATGACAGAGAAACTTTCTCTGTCATATTGTGAACATGGTCAAAGAAAACATAGTAACTATGATACCACTCATCAAATGATCAGGGTTCTGTAATCATTTCTGCCTTGTTCATAATTTCTGCATAACTCCGTAAGAGACACCTGTCAATCGAGCAATATACTCTCTCCTGTCACGGCATGCGTCGATATTTTGGTGATTTTTTCTAAAAATGTTGCATACAAGCAACACTATTTTAAATTATCAGTTAGAAACTGCGGAGCCAGGCCTTGAGTTCGAGCATCATCTCAAGGTGGTAGGTGAAGCTCTGTCGGATGCCGAAGCCGTGGCCGCCTGTGGGATAGACATGGAAGGCCGTGGGTACGCCATGGGCATAAAGCTCCTCGTAGTAGTTGAGGCTGTTGACGGGCGGAACGGCACGGTCGTCGTTGGCCAGGACGATGAAGGCCCGCGGCGTATGCTTGGAGACATGCTGCTCGTTGCAGTATTCGTTGACGAGCTTGCGCTTGGGACTCTTGCCGAGCAGGTTGTCACGCGAACCCTGATGGGTGACGCCCTGCTCCATGGAAATGACGGGATAGAAGAGTATCTGGAAGTTGGGCGCAGCCTTTCCCGTGGCCTTGGTAGCTACAGTAGATGCCAGATGGCCGCCGGCCGAGAACCCCATGATGCCCACATCCTTGGGGTTGATATGCCACTCGTCGGCATGCTCGCGTACCAGACGGATGGCCGCCTCAGCATCCTCGGCAGGTACCTGCCAGGCTCCGTGGGGCATGCGGTACTTCAGCACGATGAGGGCGATGCCCTGTTCGTTGAAGAACGGTGCCCACTGCAGGCCCTCGTGGTCCATGGCCAGATGGGAGTAGCCGCCGCCCGGGCAACAGACGATGGCACGTCCGGTGGCACGCTTCTCGTTAGGCAGGAAGACGGTGAGCTTGGCGACATCCTCAGGGTCGCCGTTGCTGGTGCGCGGTCCTTCGGGCCACAGGTTGATTTCGTAGCCCTTTCCAGGCTGGATGGCCTTACTATCGTTCGATTTCTGGGCCAGTGCGGTCATCGATAAAGACAGCATCATGAGGAGGAATAACGACTTTTTCATTTCTTAGTAGCTTTGATGAAATAGATGATTAACAGGATGTAGGCGACAAGCGAGACGACCTCGGAGAGGGGGTTCGCCCACCAGGCAGCGTAGTCGAACGAGATGCCGCCGAAGCGCAGCAGGGCGCTGACAACACCCATCAGGGCACCGCCGGCGATGAAACCGGAGGCCAGGAGGTTGCCCTTCTCGCCACGCACCTTGTTGACCTCGGCATCCTTCGAGCGCGTGGTGACATACCAGTTGATGGCACCGCCGATGACCAGCGGCACGTTCAGTTCCATGGGGATGAACATACCCAAGGCGAAGGCCAGGGCTGGCACCTTGCAGAGCGTTAGCACGACGGCGATGACGGCACCAATGGCATAGAGCGGCCAGGGTGCGCCGACACCATTCATCAGCGGGTCGATGACAGCCGCCATGGCATTAGCCTGCGGAGCCGCCAAAGTGCCGGAGGCAAAGCCGTAAGTCTCGTTGAGCAGCATCATGACGCCGCCCACGGTGGCAGCACTGACCAGCGTGCCTAAGAACTTCCACGTCTCCTGCTTGCGGGGCTGCGTGCCACACCAGTAACCAATCTTCAGGTCGGTGATGAACGACCCAGCCATAGACAGTGCCGTGCAGACGACGCCACCCATGAGGAGTGCTGCCACCATGCCGCCCGTGCCTTTCAAGCCCACGGCCACCATGACGACGGAAGCCAGGATGAGCGTCATCAGCGTCATGCCGCTGACGGGGTTAGAGCCGACGATGGCGATGGCGTTAGCTGCAACGGTGGTGAAGAGGAAGGCGATGACAGCCGTCAGGATGATAGCAACGGCAGCAAACAGCAGGTTGCCGTCCATGACGCCCAGCCAGAAGAAGACGAATGTCAGCAACAATGTCACCCCGGCGGCAATGGCGATGAAGTGGAAGGGCAGGTCAGTGTTAGCGACGGCAGAACCGTCGCCTACGCTATTGCTGTCACCGCCGGCATCCGTCGCTTTCGTAGCCAGGCCCATAGCACTCTTGATGACGCCCCACGACTTGATGATGCCGATGATACCCGCCATGGCGATGGCACCGATGCCGATGCTCTTGCCATAAGTGACGAAAATCTGTTCGGGTGACATCTCACCTACGGCGGTGGTGACGGCGGGGTTCCACTGGTTCAGCACGGTGTCGGGGAAGAGCAGTGCCATGCCCGGCACGACGAGCCACCAGACAAACAGCGAGCCCAAGGTGATGATAAGGGCATAGCGGAAGCCGATGATATAGCCTAAGCCGAGGACGGCAGCGCCGGTATTGTTTTTGAAGACCAGCTTGGCACGGTCGGCGATGTCGTCGCCAAAGGGCAGCATGCGCGAGGTGACGTTCTCGTTCCACCAGCCGAAGGTGGCCACGATGAAGTCGTAGAGACCGCCGACAAGGCCGGCGAAGAGCAGGGGCTTGGCCTGGGAGGAGCTGGAGGCAGCGGAGGCGCTGTTGGCAGTGGCAAAACCACTGCCAACAACTGAACCTTCGGAGGTAGCATTAGCGGAGGTGTCGCCGCTCTTCAGCACCTGCGTAGTGGCTGTGGCCTCGGGGAAGGGGAACTGCTCCTGCGGTGCCTCGACGAAGTAGCGGCGGAAGGGGATGAGGAACAGGATGCCAAGGACACCACCCAGCAGCGAGGCGATAAAAATTTTCAGGAAGTCGGCCGACATCTCAGGATATTTGGCCTGGAGGATGTAGATAGCCGGCAGGGTGAAGATGGCACCCGCCACGACGGCTCCCGAACAGGCGCCGATGCTCTGGATGATGACGTTTTCGCGCAGGGCATTGCTGCGCTTAGCCGCTGCCGACACGCCGACGGCGATGATGGCGATGGGGATGGCAGCCTCGAAGACCTGTCCCACCTTCAGTCCGAGGTAGGCGGCAGCTGCCGAGAAGAGGACGGCCATGAGGACACCCCACGTGACCGACCATAGGTTTACTTCATTCTTTCTCATGTATGGATCGTGTTGATTGTTGGCTGTATTCAGAAATGCGCCGGAGAGCTTCAAGGAGTCGGCTGCGCGGACAGGCGATATTGATACGCACGTAGCCCTCGCCGCTGACGGGGCCGTACATGGTGCCGGGGTTCAGCCAGACACCCGTGGCGCGCAGCAGGTCGTCGCAGTAGGCAGCCACCGCGCCGCAGCAGCGCGACACATTGACCCAGACGAGATAGGTGCCCTCCAAGGGCATCACGCGCCAGAGGGGGAGATGCTCGGCACAGAAGGCGCTGAGGGCCTGGTAGTTGCCCCAGAGATAGTCGTTGAGGGCATCGAGCCAGTCCTCGCTGTCGTTATAGGCCGCCTTTAGGGCCTCGGGGGCGAAGGGGTTGACATCGCATACCTCGTTGATATTGATGGCGCGGTCGATGCGGCGGCGCGTCACCGCGTCACGGCAGATGATGTTGGCCACCTGAAGCCCCGCCGTATTGAACGACTTCGACGGCGAGTTGAGGATGACGGCGTCGGCGTCGACGGTAGCCATGGGACAGAACGTGTGGCCGGGCATGATGAGTTCGCAGTGGATTTCGTCGCTGACGATGCGCACCTGGTGACGACGGCAGATGTCCGCCATGCGCTGCAGTTCTTCACGCGTCCAGACACGACCCGTAGGGTTGTGGGGGTTGCAGAGCAGGAAGACGGTTGTCTTTTCGTCGGCACAGCAGGCCTCAAAGTCCTGCCAGTCCAGCCCGAAGCGTTCCGGTATGTTACGACTGAGTCGCAACACGCTCTCCACCACCTCGCAGCCGTTGTTGCGGATGGAGGAGAAGAAGCAGTTGTAGTCGGGAGAGAGGATGAGCACACGCTCACCCGGCATGGTGAGGGCCTTGATGGCACACGACATAGCCGGCACGACGCCCGTGGTATACAGGATGTGCTCGCGTTCGATGTGCCAGTGATGGCGGCGGTCAAACCACGAGACGATGGCGGCGTAGTAGTCGTCACCGACATGGGTGTAGCCGTAGACGGGATGCTGGGCACGCCGGCCGACGGCCTCCTGGATGGCCGGAGCCACGGCAAAGTCCATGTCGGCTACCCAAAGGGGGATGAGAGCCTCTCCCCCGCCCCCTCCAAAGGGAGGGGTAGCAGGAGCAGCATCCCATTTGACGCAGCCTGTATCCTTTCTTTCTATTATCTGATTGAAGTCAAAATGCATATCTCTTTCCTCTTACTTCTTCCCCCTGACCTCCATGATGCAGTCGTTGGGCTGACGCACGTTCTCGTCGATGGTGATGCTGCCTATCGAGTCGGCGACAATATGCCCGCTGGTAGGGTTCTTGATGTTCTCGATGTGTCCGCGGATGTCGGCCTGGACGGTGGAATACTCAAAGACGCGGTCGCAGGCGGCATCAAAGGTGCAGTTTTCCAACACCAGGTTTTCGACGTAGCACAGCAGTTGCTCGCCTGCCAGGTGGCAGTTGACGAGGCGCACGTTCTTGGAATGCCACGCCAGGTATTCGCCATCGAGGTCAGAGTCGTAGACGGCGACATTCTCGCACTCCCAGAAGGAGTCTTTAGTCAGGATGCGGGCATGGTGGACCTCGACATTCTTGCAATACTGGAACACGTACTTGGCATCGCTGTTGAGGCCGTCGACATAGATGTTCTCGCTGAACATAAAGGGATAGGTGCCTCCGTGCAGGGTGACATTCTTCAGGCGCAGGCCGTTGACCTTCCAGAAGGTCTCGTCGGCATCAACGATATTGACATCTTCCAACTCCACGTTGCGCATCTCGCGGAAGAACTTCGGCCCGTCGATACGGCAGCGGCGCATCACCAGGTCGTTGGTGTACCAGATGGCCGAGCGAGAGCCAACGGCGAAATAGCAGTCCTCTATCAGTGCTCCGTCAACATGCCACCAAGGGTACTTGCCATAGAAGCGGCAGTGTTGAGCTTCCATGTTCCGGCATTGCTTGATGCCGCTCTCACCATCAGTGATGGTGACATGCTCCAGTCGGAGGTCATGAGTGGCAAACAGCGGTCGCTCACCACCAAATTCCTTGTTTTTTATTAACTCCATAGTCAGTTTTGTGATTCAAGGTGCAAAGTTACGAAAAAAATGCGTAACTTTGCAGCCGAAAAGAAAAAAGATAATGAAAAAGCTATACATCGAGACTTACGGTTGCCAGATGAACGTGGCCGACTCGGAGGTGGTGGCCAGCGTGATGCAGATGGCTGGCTATGAGCCTACGGAGACGCTGGACGATGCCGATGCCGTATTCCTGAACACCTGTTCGGTGCGCGACAATGCCGAACAGAAGATATACCGGCGCCTGGACGCCCTCGCCGCAGAACGCAAACGCCGTGCAACGTTGAATGTTGAACGCTCTTCGCTGATTATCGGCGTGTTAGGCTGCATGGCCGAGCGCGTCAAGGACGACCTGCTGCAGAACCACCACTGCGACCTGGTGGCGGGACCCGATGCCTACCTCAGCCTGCCCGACCTCATCGCACAGGCCGAGAGCGGCCACAAAGCCATCAATATCGAGCTGAGCACCAGCGAGACCTACAAGGACATTGTGCCACAGCGCCTGCACGGAGCCAGAATCGGCGGGTTTGTCAGCATTATGCGCGGCTGCAATAACTTCTGCCACTACTGCATCGTGCCCTACACCAGAGGCCGCGAGCGCAGCCGTGACGTGGAGAGCATCCTGCGTGAGGTACGCGACCTGCGCGACCGTGGCTTTAAGGAGGTGACGCTGTTGGGACAGAACGTCAATTCTTACGAAATGAGAAATGAGGAATTAGAAATGCGAAATGGTTTTCCGCAACTGCTGAGAATGGTGGCTGAGGAGGCGCCAGAGATGCGCATCCGCTTCACCACCAGCCATCCCAAGGACATGAGCGACGAGACATTGCGCGTCATTGCCGAGATGCCCAATGTCTGCAAGCATATCCACCTGCCCGTACAGAGCGGCAGCGACCGCATCCTGAAACTGATGAACCGCAAGTACACCCGCGAGTGGTATCTGGGACGCGTGGAGGCCATCCGCCGCATCATTCCCGACTGCGGTCTCAGCACCGACATCTTCGTGGGCTACCATAGCGAGACGGAGGAAGACCACCAGCTCTCGCTGAGCCTGATGCGCGAGGTGGGCTACGACTCGGCGTTTATGTTCAAATACTCGGAGCGTCCGGGCACCTACGCCTCGAAGCACCTGCCCGACGACGTACCCGAAGATGTCAAGATACGTCGGCTGAACGAGCTCATCGCTCTGCAGACGGACATCTCTGCCCAGCAGAACAAGAAGGACGAGGGGAAGGAGTTTGACGTCCTGATAGAAGGTTTCTCCAAGCGCAGCCATGAGCAGCTGATGGGTCGTACGGAGCAGAACAAGGCCGTGGTCATCCCGAAAGGGTCGCATCACATCGGCGAGACCGTACGAGTCAGAATAACAAGCAGCACCAGCGCCACGCTGCTTGGCGAAGCAATTGTCAAATAGTCAAATGGTGAAATAGTCCAATGGTCCAATGAAAGAGTTTATGCGAGTTCTGAGGCGCTTCGTGCCTCCTTATAAAAAATACATCGTCCTCTCGATAGTGTTCAACATCCTGTCGGCGTTGCTCAACATCTTCTCGTTTGCGGCGCTGATACCCATCCTGCAGATTCTGTTCAAGACGGAGGATGCCGTGCCCGCCACCGAACTGATGAGCTGGAGCGACGGCAGTCTGCAGGAAGTAGCCGTCAACAACGTCTATTACTACATCAACTATTTCATCACCGACGTAGGTTCGACGACGACGTTGCTCTTCATCGGACTGTTCCTTATCGTCACCACCCTGCTGAAGACGCTCGCCTACTTCCTGGCCTCGGCCAGCGTGGTACCCATCCGTACCGGTGTGGTGCGCGACATGCGCAACCAGCTCTACAACAAGATTGTGCGCCTGCCGTTGGGTTTCTTCACCGAGGAGCGCAAAGGCGACATCATTGCCCGCATGACGGGAGACGTGCAAGAGGTGGAGGTCAGCATCATGTCCAGTCTGGACCTGATGTTCAAGAACCCCATCCTCATCATCTCCTACTTTGTGACGCTGATTATCATCTCGTGGCAGCTGACGCTGTTCTCCGTCGTCATCATCCCGCTCATCGGGTGGTTCATGGGGTGGATAGGCCGTAAGCTGAAGGCGCAGAGCATCAAGGCGCAGTCGCTGTGGAGCGACACGATGACCGTCGTCGACGAGACGCTGGGCGGTCTGCGCATCATCAAGGCCTTCTGTGCCGAGGGGAAGATGCGGGAGAAGTTCAACAACATCAACTCCACCTACCGCCACGACATCATGTGGGTGAACATCCGGCAGAACCTCGGTCATCCGTTGTCAGAGTTCCTGGGCACATGCATGATAGTCATCGTGCTGTGGTTCGGCGGTGTGCTGGTGCTGAACAACCAGTCGCTGTCCGGCCCCACCTTTATCTATTATATGGTCATCCTCTACAGCATCATCAATCCGCTGAAGGAGGTGTCGAAGGTGGGCTATAACATCCCGAAGGGTCTGGCCTCGATGGAGCGTATCGACAAGATTCTGCTGGCCGAGAACACCATCAAGGACCCCGTGCACCCCAAACAGCTCAAGACCTTCGAGCACCAGATAGAGTTCCGCAATGTGTCGTTCCGCTATGGTGAGCAGTGGGTGCTGCGCAACATCAACCTCACCATCCCCAAGGGTAAGACCATCGCCATCGTGGGACAGTCGGGCAGCGGAAAGTCGACACTGGTCGACCTCATCCCCCGCTACTACGACGTGCAGGAGGGCGAGGTGCTCATCGACGGCATCAATGTGCACGACCTCGGCGTGCAGGACCTGCGCCAGCTCATCGGTAACGTCAATCAGGAGGCTATCCTCTTCAACGACTCCTTCCGCAACAATATCTCGTTCGGAGTGGACAATGCCACCGACGAGCAGATTGCCGAGGCGGCCAAGATAGCCAACGCCTACGACTTCATCACGCAGTCGGAACATGGTTTCGACACTAACATCGGCGACCGCGGCGGACGACTCTCAGGCGGTCAGCGCCAGCGCGTCTCGATAGCCCGTGCCATCCTGAAGAACCCGCCCATCCTCATCCTCGACGAGGCCACGTCGGCCCTCGACACCGAGAGCGAGCGGCTGGTGCAGGACGCCCTGGAGCGACTGATGAAGACGCGTACCACGATAGCCATCGCCCATCGTCTGTCAACCATCAAGAATGCCGACGAGATCTGCGTGCTGCACGAGGGCCGCATCGTGGAGCGCGGCACCCATGAACAGCTGCTGTCTATCGACGGCTACTACAAACGCTTGAACGACATGCAGAGCCTGTAACCATTGAATTTATAATAAGCGTTGAACGATATCGTTCAACGCAAAATGTTGAGCACCACGTATTCCGAGCGGGTGCCAATGCGGAACTTGCCGCCCCAGATGCCAAGACCGCTGCTGATATAGTAGCGGGTATGGCCGCGCTGATACTCACCGAAGGCACACTCATAGACATGCTCTGTAATCCATGAGATAGGCCATACCTGACCGTGGTGGGTATGACCGCTGAATTGGAAGTCGATGCCCGCACGCTCGGCCTGCTCCAAGTTGTAGGGCTGGTGGTCGAGCAGGATAGTGAAACGCGTGGAAGGGGAAATGTCTTGCTTCAACAATGCCGCAAGGTTTTTGCGGTGCCTGTTCATGCGGTCGTCGCGCCCGATGATGCACAGGTCGCCGACCACCACAGCACTGTCCTGCAACAGGTGTATGCCCGCATCATCATAGAACTGCCGTGCCGCTGGTTCGCCGCAAAAATATTCGTGATTGCCCAAGCAGGCATAGACCGGAGCCCTCAGCCGCCGGAACTCCTCTGCCATCTGCTCTTCAAGGATGGGTCGCATGCTACCGTCGATGATGTCGCCGGCAATCAGGATGATGTCCGGCTGTTCGCTGTTAATGATGTCCACCCAGCGGTGCAGCTCGTCGCGACGGTTATGGTAGCCGATGTGCAGGTCGCTCATCATGACCAGTCGCATGGGTTTTGTGACCTTTGCCGACGTCAGCGTTAGTTCCTGGCGGTATTTGTCGCGGTAGTGCAGGTTGCCGTAGAGGAAAAGGCCGAAGATGAACAGTGCGATGCCGCCTGCCATCCACCCATTATTATATAATAAGGTACGCGAGACCAGATGCACCAGTCTGCCTAAGTCTAACAGCAGGAAGAGCATAAACAGGTAGAGCAGGACAAAGATGCTTGAGGTGCCCACGTCATAGACCACTGACCCTAACCACAGCGGCAGGCGGTCGGTGACGCGCCAGAAGTTGGCAAACAGCAGCGCGAACGATGCCACCATCAGCACCACGGCCAACAGTTTCCACCCCCATCCTACTGGCAGCAGGCACCATATATGCCAGCCGATATAACTCATTGCCACCACTGGCAGCAACATAAACAACAGCATCCACATCACTTTCATTCAAGATTAAAGACTAAAGATTCTTCTGCACAGCCCGAACCTTTGCAGCTAATTGGGTGCAAAGATAGGGATTTTCCGTCTTATTGATATGAAGAAGTATCTTATTTTTTGTTTTTTTATTGTTTCGGTGTTGCGTCTGTGGGCACAGCCCGAGACTTACGAGTGGCGCACGCCGAGTAAGAACAGCAGCGAGTCGATGCCCTGCGGTGGCGGCGACGTGGGCATGAACGTGTGGTGCGAGGACGGCGACGTGCTGTTCTACCTCTCGCGCAGCGGATGCTTCGACGAGAACAATACGCTGTTGAAGTTAGGACGCTTCCGCATCCACCTGTCGAAGCCTTTCAACCTACAGTCGTTCCGGCAGCAGCTAATACTCAACGACGGCTACTGTCAGGTGACCGACGGCCAGCAGTGGGTAGTCATCTGGGCCGATGTCGAAAAGCCCGTCGTACATGTCGAGGTGTCTAAAGAGAAAGAAAAAACCGACGTAGAGGTCACCTATGAGTCGTGGCGCACGCAGGACCATGAACTGACAGCACGGGAACGGTTCCAATGCAGTTACAAGTTCTCTGCGCCTAAGGGTCTTCAAACGCTACGCGACAGCATTCGTGCTGAAGAGGACGGCATCACCTTCCTTCACCATAACGGCTCCGTCACCATCTTCGATGCTACCGTCAGCCAACAAGGAATGGATGCCGTGAAAGACCGCCTGACGAACCCTTTGAAGCACCTCACCTTCGGAGGTCGCCTGCATGGTGACCAGTTTACGCTGAAGGGACACACCGAGGGACGATATGCCAGCACCCCCTACGAGGGCTGGACGTACCGCTCGAAGCGTCCCCTGCAGCGTCATGCCTTCACCATCACTCTGGCCACCTGTCAGGGCACCGTCGACCAGTGGCAGGCACTACTCGCAGCTACCGAGCGCTCCATACAGACCAAGCGCGACCAGAAGGTGACGCGTGACTGGTGGCACCAGTTCTGGCAGCGCAGCTATGTGGAAGCTCCGGGTTCTGAGCTGGTTCGCAACTACACGCTGTTCCGCTATATGCTGGGCTGTAACAGCCGCGGACAGTGGCCCACAAAGTTCAACGGCGGCCTCTTTACTTTTGACCCCGAATATGTGGAGAAGGCCGACGAGTACCGTCTGTCGCCCGACTACCGCAACTGGGGCGGCGGCGTGCACACCTCGCAGAACCAGCGACTCGTCTACTGGCCGATGCTGAAGAACGGTGACTACGACCTGCTTCTGCCACAGCTGGACTTCTACCTGAGTATCTATCAGAACGCGGAAGAACGCTCACGCTTCTACTGGGGTCATGAGGGTGCCTGTCTGACCGAGCAGATTGAGAACTACGGACTGCCATGCTATCCTGAATACGGCACAAAGCGCCCCGCCGGCTTCGACCCCGGACTGGAGCGCAACGCCTGGCTGGAATACGAGTGGGACACCTGTCTGGAGTTCTGCATGATGGCGTTAGAGGCTCACCGGTACTGCGGCATGGACATCACCAAGTACGTGCCCATGATAGTGTCCTGTCTGCGTTTCTTCGACGAGCACTACCAATATCTTGCCAACCTACGTGGTGCCAAACGCCTCGATGCGGACGGCAAGCTCGTGCTCTACCCCGGCAGCGGCGGCGAGACCTACAAGATGGCGTACAACAGCACTTCGACCATTGCTGCCCTTCGTTCCGTCACAGAGGTCCTGACGGCGTATGCCCAAGAGCAGCAGGACACCACCCTGACCTCCTACCTCTTGCCGCTCGCCGACCGCATTCCTGCCATTAACATCCGCAACGGCATGATAGCACCGGCGCTGCACTACGAACGTGTACAAAACACCGAGAGCATGCAACTCTATCCTGTCTTCCCCTGGCGCATATACGGCATAGGACGTCCCGACCTCGACATCGCTCGCAACACCTATCAGAACGACAGCCTGGCACTGGAGTTCCGCTCACATGTGGGCTGGAAGCAGGATGCCATCTGGG
>ERZ842401.2728-NODE-2728-length-23153-cov-6.525197_pt1 | contig 23153 bp, 32 predicted proteins | sample MGYA00521270_ERZ842401 | MGnify/ENA primary metagenome ERZ842401 (study PRJEB31892, sample SAMEA3878208) | bioreactor metagenome | biome: Moose rumen | place: Sweden | collected 2011-10 | study: EMG produced TPA metagenomics assembly of the PRJEB12797 data set...
CAAGAGGCTGAAGAGGCGCCCCTGCTAAGGGTGTAGGTCGGGCAACTGGCGCGAGGGTTCAAATCCCTCCTGCTCCGCCATTATGTTTTAACCATTCATAGAATGGTTTTTATTTTAGGTTGGTGTAAGTATGAAAATAATATCAAATAGTGATGGAGAGTTATTAAACTATCTAATTGAAAATTCAAATATATCACATAAAAATATAAAGAAATATTTAAAAAATGGATTAATTTATGTAGATGGTGTAAGAACAACAAAATATAATTATCCATTGAAAAAAAATTCAATTATAAATATTGAAACAAAAAAGAATAATAGTGGAAGACTTCCATTTGAAATATTATATGAAGACGATAATATAATAGTTGTTGATAAACCAAGTGGCCTATTATCAATAGCAACTTCAAAAGAGAAAGAAGAAACATGTTACCACTTAGTAAGAGAATATTTAAAAAGTAAAAATAAAAATGCAAAAGTCTTTATAATTCATAGATTAGATAAAGATACTAGTGGAGTTTTGATGCTAGCAAAAAATGAATACACAAAGAATATTTTTCAAAAAAATTGGGATGAATACGTTAAAGAAAGAAGCTATATTGCAATAGTACATGGAAAAATGGAAAAAAGAGAAGGAAAATTAACATATTTTTTAAAAGAAACTACTACTAATTTAGTATATATTTCAAAAAATAAAGATGGTAAAAAAGCAATAACTAATTATAAAGTTTTGAAAGAAAATGATAATTATTCAAAATTATATATAACAATTGAAACAGGTAGAAAAAATCAAATAAGAGTAAGTATGTCACATATAAATCATCCTATTTTAGGAGATAAGAAATATGGAGAAGACAAAGAAAAAAGACTTTTTTTACATGCAAATAGATTAGAAATATTTAATCCGATTGAAAAGAAAAAAATGGTTTTTAATAGCAAGATACCAAATGAGTTTAATTCTAAGATAAAATAATGTATAAAAAAGAAAGGAAATCCCTTAATAAGTATAAGGAGATTTTTTTATGGCAAAAAATAAAGTTGAAATTACAGGAGTTAATACAAAAAATTTGATTGTTTTATCTAATGAAGAAATGGAATTATTATTCAAAAAACTAAAAGAAAAAGATGAACAAGCAAGAACGTTATTAGTAGAAGGAAATTTGAAATTAGTTTTGTCTTTATTGAAAAAGTTTCAGTCACGATGCGATAATTTGGATGACTTATTTCAAATAGGATGTATAGGTTTAATGAAAGCAATAGATAATTTTGATCTTTCTTATGATGTAAAATTCTCTACATATGCAGTTCCAATGATAGACGGAGAAATGAGAAGATATCTTAGAGATAATACAAGTTTAAGAATTAGTAGATCATTAAAAGATATTGCATATAAAGGTTTAAAATTTCAAGAAGAGTATTTAAAAGAACATGGAAAAAAACCAGATTATAATCAGATAGCGGAATTTTTAAAGGTTAGTAGCTATGATGTGGTTTTAGCATTTGAAGCATTAAAAGATCCAGTAAGTATGTATGAACCTATCTACAATGATGGGGGAGATACAATTTATGTATGTGACCAAATTGAAGATAAAAAAGATAGCAGCAAAGATATTGAATTAAGACTTGCAGTAGATGATGCTATAAACAAATTAAATTCAAGAGAACAATTTATTTTAGATGAAAGATTTGTAGTTGGAAAGACTCAAATGGAAGTGGCAGAAGAATTAATGATAAGCCAAGCACAAGTATCAAGACTTGAACATTCTGCAATAAAACAATTAAAAAAAGTATTACATTAATAATAATGTGATATTTTTTTTTCTTATTCATAGATTAATATAGGAGGAAAAATGAGATTATCAGACTTACAGAATAAGAACTTAGTTAATATTAGTACAGGAAAGAATATTGGAAACATTATAGATGTAAACATAGACCATGAAAACGGGAAAATAAGAACATTAATTGTTGAATCAAAAAATAATACTTTTAACTTTTTCAATAAAGATTTTGACATAGAAATAAAATGGGAAAACATAGAAAAAATAGGTGAAGATGTTATATTAGTAAAACTATAAAAATGAAAACTTTACCTAAAAAAAAATAATTGATATAATTATTATGGTGATATTATGAAAAAGATAAAGATAAATGACATAGAATATGAAGTGGTTGAAGATGTTGGAAATTGTATTAATAAAGATGAAATAGAATATCTATATACATCGTATTTTGATGATTATGATTATATATGTGGAGATTACTCATATGAAAAACTAAGATTAAAAGGCTTTAATGATAAGAATAATAAAAATGTAAATAAAATTAATAATATTGAAAATTATAAGAAATATCTAGAAGATTTTTGCGGATATAAGGCAAAGCATTTTCTAATAAAAAAAGTTAATAAAGACTTGAAATAAATGCAATATATGATAAAATAAAAGTGTATGATATAAAAGGAGGATAAAACATGGGAGATAAAAAAATCATGTCTATAATAAATGAGGACGGACAAACTGAAGAAGTAGAAGTTATCCTTGCGTTTGAATTCAAAGATAATAAAAAAGAATATGTTGTATATACAAAAAATGAAAAAGATGAAAATGGTAATGTTACAGTATATGTTTCAAATGTAGATAGAACAAACGAAGTCCCAAGCTTACTAGGTATTGAAAGTGAAAGTGAATGGAATCGTATTAAAGATGTATTAAGAGAATTATCAAATACTGATTCAGAATAAAAACAGGAGGGCATAGAAATGGAAGATAAATTTGATATTACAGAAGAGGATTTAAGAAAAGTTAGAGAAAAAGCGGCTAGTATTGAATCTGAAGGAATTACCATACATGACACTGATTTAGGTAGAGATATAACTAAGGCAAATAATAAAGGAAGAAAACCAATTAGACTAAGAGAAAAAAGCTATGAGGTTTTTAGAAGAATTGCAGGAGCAATAGCGTCTATTAAATCAAAATTTTCAAAATTAAAAGAACAGGATTATAGTGAAGATTTTCAAGAAGCTGTTGAACAAACTTTTGATAGTGAAGAACCAGTAGTAATAGCATCAGATGACAAAGAAATGGAGTCATGGAAAAATTTTGCTGAAAATTTAAAGAATGAAGGAACATTAGCATCTAAAGAACCAGAAGTAGAAGAAATAGTATCAGTAGCAAAAGAAGATAGTGAAGGTCTAACTGATATATCAGGTATTATATCTGACTCAAACACAGATGAAAAAGTTTCTAAAGAAAGAGAAAATTTTGATGTATGGTTTGAAGAGCAAAAGAAAAAAGAAGATGAATTTAACGATATAAGAGTAAAATCAGCAGTAAAACCAATAAAAGATTTAGAAGTTGAGAAAATTGATCATACAGTAGGTACAAACTTAGAAGATAAAAAAGAAGTTTCAAGTGAAGAATCGATTGCTGGAATTGATAGTGAAACAGGACTTGAAGCATCTTTAGAAGGACAAAGAGTTGTAATACATGGACCAAAGAAACAAGAATTTGGTGATTTTGCTGAAAGTGACACATTAAGCTTTGGATCAATATTTGATCAAATTCAGAAAAATTCAGAAGAAATAAAAGAAGAACAAAGAAGCACTTCATCAATTTCACAACAAACAGATAGTACTCAAGATGAAACTTATGAACAAAAAGTTCAAAGATTAACTAGAGAAATAGAACAAAAGAAAAGAGAATTAGCACAACAACAACAAATTAATGCATCAACACAAGAAGCAATAGATAGACAGAAAAAAATAACTTCAAAAGTTTTAGCTTCTGCAGAAGCATTAAAATCTGAAAATGAAAGAATAAAAGCCGAAAATATTGCTAATTTGGAAAGTGCTTATGCAAGTGCTGAAGCAGAATGTACTGATGCAGTAAGTGAAAGTCATGTACTTGAAGAAGAATTAAAAGAAGCTCAAAAACATCAAACAGAAGCAACTGTTAAAATGAGAGCTCTACAAGCAATAAATGATGAATTAAGAAAATCAAGAAGTGAAATTGAATCAATGAGTTCAAAAAATGGCAGTCCAAAAAGAAGATAAGATTTATATTTATATCTTATCTTTTTTTTGTTAAGAAGTAATATTCTATGCATATAATTAAAAAGAGGAATATAAAATGAAAAATCTAATTGAATACTATTATGGTTTAATAAATATTAATATTATAAATAAAAATAATATTGTAGAATTTGAATATAATAATAATACATATATTTTTAAAGAAATCTACAGAAAAATAGAAGAAATAAAAGAAATATATGAATTACTATATAATAATAATAAATATAATCAAATAATATTAACAAAAAACAATTTTCCACTTGTTATTTATAATAACAAACAATATATATTAACTCAAGAAAGAAATTACAAAGAAGAAAATATAACTATATCTGATATTTTATATAAAAATAATATAAAATATTATGAGAAGTATAAAATGATATCAAGAGAAAAGTGGTTTGATTTATGGATTAGAAAGATTGATTATATTTATTATCAAAGAAAACATATTAATAAAAAATATAAAATATTAGATCAATATTTAGATTATTATATAGGACTTAGTGAAAATGCTATTAGTTATTACAATAACATCAATAAAAACGAAAAAGACAAAAGGGACATTCCAACAATATCACATAGAAGAATATATAATTTAAAAAAAAGAGATTATTATGATATAAATAATATAGTATTAGACCATTATACAAGAGATATATGTGAATACATAAAGTACAAATTCTTTTATGAAAATATAATTAATGAAGAACTAGAAAATATTTTAGATAGTATTAATTTAAGTAAATATGGATGGCAATTATTTTATTGTAGAATGGTATTTCCTACATATTTTTTAGATATGTATGAAAAGATAGTAAATGATAAAACACCTGAAAATAATATTATATTAATAACTAAAAAAACAAAAAAATATGAGTTGTTTTTAAAAAAAATTTATAAAATAATAAATAAAAAAACTAGTATCCCTAGCATAAATTGGATATCTAGTTAATCAATCTTTCTGACTTCTTTTATTTCAGGAATTTCATTAATTAAAAGCTGCTCAATACCATCTTTTAATGTTACATCAATAAGAGAACAGTCAGCACAAGCTCCATCAAATTTGACATAACATATATTATCCTCATATTTAACAAATTCGACATAGCCACCTTCACTCATAAGAAAAGGTCTAACATTATCAAGTTCCTCTTTAATTCGTTCAATTATTTCTTCGTCTTTCATAATATCACCGAATATATTATATAGTTAAAATTAAAAACAGTAAAGATAAAAAAAATGATTTGTTTTACATAAAAAAAGTAAAGTGATATAATAAAAAAAGAGGTGATTCCAGTGATAGAAATTGGTAACGTATTAACAGGTAAGGTAACAGGAATCGAAAAATATGGTATTTTTGTTAATATAGATGATAAGTACACGGGTTTGATACATATTTCTGAAGTAAGTGATAGATATGTTGCAAACTTAAATAATTATGCGGAAATTGGTGAGGAATTGAGAGTAAGAGTAATAGGGAAAGATGATGAAAAAGGACAATTAAAATTAAGCATCAAAGATTTAGATTATAGAGTTAATAAAAAAAGAAGTACAAAAATAGAAGAAACAGTAAATGGTTTTAAAACATTGAGAGAAAAATTACCTGAATGGATGAAAGAAAAGTTATCGGAAATAGAAGAAAATGGTAATAATTAATAAAAAAAGATACTTTTTCTATTGACAAAGCTTAAATAAACTGATATATTTGATTATGTCAACGGGTTTTGGGCGATTAGCTCAGTTGGTTAGAGCACCTGCCTTACAAGCAGGGGGTCATAGGTTCGAGTCCTATATCGCCCACCATTGTTTTGCCGAAATAGCTCAATTGGTAGAGCAACTGATTTGTAATCAGTAGGTTACGGGTTCAAGTCCTGTTTTCGGCACCATTTTTTTTGGAGAGGTAGCGAAGTGGCTAAACGCGACAGACTGTAAATCTGTTCCTTCGGGTTCGATGGTTCGAATCCATCCCTCTCCACCACTGATTGCCTCATAGCCAAGTGGTAAGGCATCAGACTTTGACTCTGACATGCGCTAGTTCGAATCTAGCTGAGGCAGCCATTATTTTTTGATCCGTTAGCTCAGTTGGTAGAGCATTTGACTTTTAATCAAAGGGTCTGGAGTTCGAATCTCCAACGGGTCACCATTTATGCCTGAGTGGCGGAATTGGTAGACGCACAGGACTTAAAATCCTGCGAGAATCAACCCTCGTGCCGGTTCAAGTCCGGCCTTAGGCACCAATTTTATATTATGGAGGAATACCCAAGTCTGGTTGAAGGGACCGGTCTTGAAAACCGGGAGGTCGTGCGAGCGGCGCAGGGGTTCGAATCCCTTTTCCTCCGCCATTTGAAATTTTTATATCGCGGGATGGAGCAGCTCGGTAGCTCGCTGGGCTCATAACCCAGAGGTCGTTGGTTCAAATCCATCTCCCGCAACCATGGTTCCGTGGTGTAGTGGTTATCACGTTTGCCTGTCACGCAAAAGATCGCGGGTTCAACTCCCGTCGGAACCGCCATTTTTTTATTGGCTTCATAGCTCAGTCGGTAGAGCAGAGGACTGAAAATCCTCGTGTCGCTGGTTCGATTCCCGCTGGAGCCACCATTATTGATTATTACTTGGTTTTATCCGAGCATAAAGTAAAACGGCTTACAAAAAGTCGTTTTTAATTTATAACAAATTTAAAAAAAATCTATAAACAATTTTAATTATTTTGAATTAGTAGTAACTTTTAAAAAATCATAATTAATATAAGTATATAATAACAAGTGAAAGAGAAGTGTTATCTATGAATAAAGAATATTACCATGTTGTAACTGAAAAGCCAATGAATTTAGGACAACATATAAAATTTGATAATCATAACCATAGTGGTGTTTTTAAGCGGGTAATGAGTAAACAAAATATTGTCAATGATATATATATGCATCCATCAAAATATAATGAAGAAAAATTAGACCATCATACTAAAGTTGCTTTAAGAGAATTAGCACTAGAAAAAATTAGACAAGAAAAATATCCAAATTATCCATCTAGATTAAAATGTCTATATGTTTCAACCAGCTTAAATGATGCCTTAATGTGGGCTGATAGTTTTATTAAAAATGGCAGGAAAGTATATCAAATAGTAAAAGTAAGAACAAATGGAAATATATTTACAGGCAATGCATATAACTGTTTTGAAGGTACTATCAATGAAGAAAAAAATCTTGAATATGCTAATAATTATTGGAATAATTCAAGTAATAAAAAGACTATTCTAGAAACAATTATTGATGGAGATATTGAAGTAATCAAAATAATTAAAACTTATAAATAAAAAGCACATTAAATGTGCTATTAACATCCTCCTCTTGGACCATGTCCTGGACCATAATTATTGCCAGTACCCCAGAATAAGAAGAAGATAATAAAGATAACGATTAAAATCCAAATCCATTCAGTACCACCATATCCGTATCCGCATCCACCGTATCCGCCATATCCGTACATATATTTATCGCTCCTTTCAGTATTATTATATTTTTAATAATAATTTATATAAATGTAAAATACCCAGTTTGTGTTATAATATATCTAATTATGAGGCGATAATATGTATAAAAATAAAATAAAAGAAATAAAATCACACATTGTAATTTATACTAACGGTTTAAAGATTAAAAAGTATAAATTAGATAGAAATAACTCAAATGTAAAATATAAAGTATATACAACTTATCCAACAATTAATAATGATTATGATATTGATACCATTAAAGATAAATTATCAAATCAACTGCTTAAATATTTTAATATTTTTATTAATAAATTTCCAAAAAATTATCTAAAAACATTCTTTAAAAATTTATCTACTATTGACTATCAAGAAGGACTAGACAAAGAAGGAATGCTAAGAAGTTTATTAGGTATAATTACCGGTAGCGGAACAACTGAAGGCTACTACTATGGCTATGAAAATAAAATATATGTAATATCAAAAAAACAAAAGAAATTATTAACATTTTTAACAGGTAATAATAGCTTTTCATATGATGAAATTATCAATAATGTTTTATCGCATGAATTATTTCATGCAGCTACATATATGACAACTGACAACATTATGTTTTGTGGCTTTTATCAAAATAGTGGTATATATGATATTGGAAATGGTATAAATGAAGGATATACTGAATTGCTTGCTAGAAGATATTTTGATAAAGAAAATGGCTATTATGACGATGAAGTAATAATCGCAGCCTTAATTGAAGAAATAATTGGTAAGGATAAAATGGAATCACTATATTTTTATGCTGACTTAAAAGGCTTAATTAAATCTCTTAGTGCATATACAGACGAAAGTTACGTAAATAGATTTATTATTAATTTTGACAAATATTGTCAAAAACCAGATGATAAAACATTAAGAGATATCTTCATATTCATTATGGATATCAACAAAAATAAAGTATTAAAAGATTCTCGTATTAAAGATAAAGAAAAACAAATAAATGAATATAACGAAAAAATATTATCATATATAAAAGAAGATAATGAAAAAGTCATCAAACGATGACTTTTAATTGTTTATTAAAAATAGAAGTGTTAATACATATAAATAATTAAAATTATATTTAAATTTATAATGATATTCAAGTATCATTTCTTTTAATCCTAGTACTTTATCAACAATATTTACTAAAATACTTTCTTTATATTTAGGAAGTGCAGGATAAATAGGAAACATATGACTAATAATTATATTCTTTTCAATATTATTTAAATTAAAATTAATATTACTTGTAATTAATGACTTTTTAGGATGAATAAATGTATCAAAGAATTTTCTTTTAGCATTTCTTTCATCACCATCAAGATAAAAATCATGTAGTATTCCACCACGACATACACTTTTATAATCTAGTTTTAATTTTTTTGCAATGATATAAGAATAGTATGATATTTTAACTAAATGCTCATATCTACTTATACCATGATGTTCTATATTATATAATTTTTTAAATTCCTTATTTCTTAATATATCTTTAACAATTTTTTTATATTCTTTATTTTTTATAACAAACATATTAAAACTCCTTTGTAGCATGCTATTAAATTTTACTACATTAAACTATTTATGTCAAATCAATAATAATTAATTTGAATTATTAGTCAATTTGTAATATACTTATAATACATATATTTATAAAGAGGTGTTTTATGAGAATTGGCATATTTACAGACAGCTATTATCCACACATTTCTGGAGTAGCTACCAGCGTTGAAATGTTAAAAACAGCATTAGTAGCAATGGGACATAAAGTATATATCGTAGCTCCTAATCTAGAAAATTCAAAATTTATATATGATAAAAACAATGAAATAATATGGCTACCTGGAATCAAAACTGGTTTATATAAATTACGCTTAGCAGAACCTTATTCAAGAAGGGCTATGAAAATAATCAAAAATGAATGGAAATTAGACATAGTTCATACGCAAACTGAATTTTCATTATCACATTTTGCTAGAATAGTTGCCAAAAAACTAAATATTCCAGTTGTTCATACTTATCATACAATGTATGAAGACTATGTTTATTATATAACACATGGGCATTTTGAAAAAATTGCTAAAAAAACAGTAGTTAGTATTGTCAGTAATTTTTGTAATAATAAATGCGATGAATTAATTGTTCCAACAGAGAAAATTAAAAAATTATTTACTGCTAAATATAAAATTAACAAAAAGATAATAGTTATACCAAGTGGAATTGATATTCAAAAATTTTATGTAACAAATTCCTTAAAAGAAAAAGCCAAAGAAATTAGAAAAAAATATAATATCAATGATGATGATTTTGTAATTGGATCTGTAGGCAGAGTAGCAGCAGAAAAAAGTTTTGATAAAATGATTGAAAACTTAGTGCCACTAGTAAGAATTAATAATAAAATAAAATTTATGTTAGTTGGTGCTGGACCAGAATTAAATAAACTAAAGAAATTAGCAAAAGACTTAAAGGTAGATAAGAATGTAATTTTTACAGGCTTAATTGATTATGATTTGGTCCCAAGCTATTATCAATCATTTGATATAATGACATCATTTTCAAAAACAGAAACTCAAGGAATGACTATAGTTGAAGGACTGGCAGCCTCTAAACCAGTTGTTTGTATAAATGATACAAGTTTTGAAGCTATGGTAGAACATAATTATAATGGATATTTATTTGAAACAGATGATGAATTTCGCAAATATGTTTTAGAATTGATGAGTAATAAAGAATTATATAATACAATGAGTATGAATGCTAAAAATAGTACATACAGTTACTCAAAAGAAGTATTTGCTGAAAATGTCTTAAAGGTTTACAATCGAGCTATAAATAAAAAGAAAAATAGAGTTAACAAATAGATTAACTCTGTTTTTCTTTTTCATTAATTTATACCAATTATGCTTAAATTCATACCAAAAAAAGTAATTTATTATTTTAATTTTGTATATCCTTTATGAAAGGAGCATTAAAATAATAAATATGAAAATAATTAGAAAATATTTATTTATCATAACTACATATATGGTTTTAATAATAACTATTATTTTTTTATTAATAAAAGATAAGTTAAGAAAAGAAGAAACTACGGATATTATTACCTATGATGAAATAATAAAAAATGACAACGACAAAGAAGAAGAAACTATTATTTGCGCAATTGATATAAAAGGAGCCATTAATTCACCAGGAGTTTATACGACAGAATGTAATAAATACGTTTTTGATATTATTAAATTAGCTGGTGGATTGACCGATAATGCTGATACTAGTAATATAAATTTAGCTAAAAAAATTACTGATGAAATGGTTATTATTATTAATACCGAAGAAGAAATAAAAAATAATAAGACATGTAATTGCAAAACTCAAAGTAATAACAATATTGAATCAACAAAAAATATAATTAATAATCAACTTATTAATATTAATACGGCCACACTCGAAGAATTAAAAACATTACCCGGAATAGGTGATACTAAAGCTAAAGCAATAATTGATTATCGAATCAACAAAGGACTTTTTAAAAGTATTGATGAAATTATTAATGTAACCGGTATTGGAGAAAATCTTTATGAACAGATTAAAATATATCTTACGACATAGATATTATATAAAAATTATTGCAATTATTTTTCTAATATTAACTATAATATATACAACTCATCATAAAAAAGAAAGTAAATATTCAACTGAGACCGAGTTTATTGGTATAGTTGACAAGGTAAATTACTCAAATGAGTCAACTACTATCTATTTAAAAGGAAAAGAAATATTAATAATTAACTATTATGATATTACTAATAATATTAATCTTGGTGATACCATTAAAGTAATAGGTAAGTTAAATAATCCAAGTAATAATACTATTCCTAATTTATTTAATTATAAAGAATATTTATATAATAATAATATATATTATACAGTAACAGCTAATAAAATAACTAAAATTAAAAATAATACAAGTATTATATATTATTTAAAAAACAAGATAAACAAAAGAATAAACAATATAAAATATTCAAACGAATATATATCATTATTTTTACTCGGTAATAAAAATAAATTAGATGATAGTATTCTTGAAAGTTATCGAAATAATGGCATATCTCATTTGTTTAGTATATCAGGTATGCATATTAGCTTATTTGCATCAATTATATTATTAATATTAAAAAAAATATCATATAATAATTTTTATAACTATAGTATAGTTATTCTTTTTTTAATATTCTATTCTTTGTTAGTAGGCATATCACCATCAGTTATTAGATCACTTTTTATGTATATATTATTTTCAATTAATAAATTATTTAATTTAAAAATTGATAATCTTAATATAATGATGCTTCTTTTGATAATTATTTTATTAATTAATCCATATTATTTATATAATATTTCGTTCCAGTTTTCTTACATTATTACTTTTACACTAGTTCTACAAAGAAAAAAGATTAAAAAAATAAAAAATAAATTATTAAAATCACTATATATATCATTTATCTCATTTTTGGTATCTATGCCAATATGCATGTACAATTATTTTCAAATTAATATTTTTTCGATTATCTTAAATATTATTTTTATTCCATTCATCTCAATTATTATTTTTCCTTTATCATTAATTTGTTTTATTTTTCCAAAACTAAGTTTAATCTTAAATATTCTTACTAAAACAATGTCATTAGTATCTCTTTATATATCAAAATATAAAATAGGTATTATCTCATTTTCCAAGCCTAGCATTGCCGCAATAATTATTTATTATATTTTTATTTATTTGTATATATATAATAAAAAAAATCTCTATATTTTCTTGTTAATATTTATTCATAAAACATATATTTACATAGATAATTCATATTTATTATCATTTTTAGATGTCCACCAAGGAGATTCTATCTTAATAAAATATCCATATAATGAAAATAATATTCTAGTAGATACTGGTGGAGATATTGTAAATAATTATGATATTGTAAAAAATAAAACTATCCCATATTTAAAAAGTATTGGAATAAACAAAATAAACTATCTAATTATTACTCATGGAGACTTTGACCACATGGGAGAAGCAATAAACCTTGTAAATAATTTCAAAGTAGAAAAAGTGATATTCAATTGTGGACCATATAATGATTTAGAAAATGAATTGATTAAAGTATTAGATAAAAAGAAAATTAAATATTATTCCTGTATCAAAGAATTAAATATAGATAATAACAAATTATATTTTTTACAAACTAAAGAATATGATAATGAAAATGATAATTCAAATGTTATTTATACTGAACTTAGTGGTTATAAATTTATGTTTATGGGTGATGCATCAAGTACAACTGAAAAAGAAATAATAGATAAATACAATCTTCCTGACATTGATGTATTAAAAGTAGGGCATCATGGAAGTAGGACAAGTTCAAGTATTGAATTTATAAATGAGATAGATCCAGGGTATTCCATTATTAGTGTAGGTAAGAATAATAGGTATGGACATCCAAATAAAGAAGTGTTAGATGCATTAGAGGAATCAAAAATATATAGAACAGATCAAAATGGTAGTATCATGTTTAAAATCAATAATAATAAATTAAAAATTGAGACTTGTAGTCCATAGAAAGGAAGATGATAAAATGAATGAAATAAAAGAATATACTGAAAAGGTATTTGAAGATATTAAACATATTGATGAGATTGGTAATGAATACTGGTATGCAAGAGAATTGATGTCAGTACTTGGATATAGTAAATGGGAAAATTTTAATAAAGTAATAGAAAAGGCAATTGTCGCTTGTCAAAACAGTAGTATTAATTATAAAGAACATTTTCCTGATGTCAGGAAAACGTTAGAAATGCCTAATAATGCGATGAAAAAAATAATTGATTATAAACTTTCAAGATATGCTTGTTACCTAATTGCACAAAATGGTGATTCTAGAAAAGAAGTAATAGCACTAGCTCAGACTTACTTTGCTATACAAACAAGAAAACAAGAACTAAGTGAAAAAGAGTATAACGAACTATCTGAAGATGAGAAAAGATTATATAGAAGGAATCAAGCAAGAAAAGGTAATTTTAATTTAAATAAAACAGCGGTTAATAGTGGAGTAAAAGACTTGGCAAGATTTCATAATGCAGGATATAAAGGACTTTATAATGGCGAAACAGCAGATGATATTTTTAAAAGAAAGAAACTTAGATATAGAGAAGATATATTAGATAACATGGGTAGTGAAGAACTAGCTGATAATATATTTAGAATTGCTCAGACAGATGCTAAATTAAAAAGAGATAATGTAGATAATGAATATACTGCAAATTCTATTCATTATAAAGTAGGAAAAGAAGTAAGAAATAGTATTAAAAGATTGGATGGTACTATGCCAGAAGATTTACCAACTCCAGATAGAAGTCTGAAAGAATTAGAAAAAGAGAGAAAAGCTATAAAATGAATACTTTGTTACAAAATGATAAAAAGTTATTGACATTTAATGTACTTTGTATTAAAATGTAATTATGTGAGGAGGGTTTGATATGAAAATATTAGAAAAAGGACCAGGATGGAATTTAAAACTAAGATGTACTGGAAAAGGAAATGGTGATGGTGGATGTGAATCATTATTATTTGTTGAGGAAAATGATATTTATGTAACATCTCATACAGATATGGCTGGTGATACTGATTATCACTATACTATTTGCTGTCCAGTATGTGGTAAAGAAACGGATATTTCAGAAAAAGATATACCATATAGCATAAGAAGAAAGAAACTTGAGGAACACAAAGGAATATATCAAAGAGTATATGAAAGGGAAAGATAAGATATGTTTGATTATACAGTTGACTTATTAATATTTGGAATTTCAAATAAAGAAAATATAAACATACGAGAATTATCAAAAAAAAATCTAAGTGTTATTTTAGTTAAAAGAGATAAAGAACCATTTAAGGATATGTTAGTGCTACCTGGTGGCTATGTTAATAATAATGAAACTTCTGAAGAAGCAGCTAAAAGAATACTAGAAAAAGAAACAGGACTAAAAGATATCAATTTGTATTTATCTGGCATAAATGATGGGGTAAAAAGGGATCCAAGAAATAGAACTATATCTGTTTCTTATATTGCCTTAGTAGATGTTGAAAGAATTAATAAGAAATTAAAAGATAATTCAAAATGGTATGATGTTAATTATTATATTAATGATGACAGTATAGATATTAAACTTGATAATATAGTACTTAAAGTGGGACGTAAAATTATTGATAATAAATGTGGATATGAGCAGTATTATCAAATAAATGCAAACAAATTAGGATTCGATCATGATATCATTTTGACCAAAGGCATTATGGATTTAAGGACTAAAGTACAAAACACTGATATAATTTTTAATTTGTTCCCAGAATGTTTCACTATTGGTTCATTAGAGCAAGTATATGGAGATGTTCTTAAAGAAAAAGTAGTCAATTCGGCGTTTAGAAGAACTTTTGCTGATAAACTAGAAATAACAGATGAGATGGTTAAAACTGGGGGACATAGACCAAGTTATTTATATAAATATAAAGAAAAACCAATAAAAATCTATATGGGTGAAATGGTAGATATATATAATCCAGATACGATGGAAAAGACAGGAGAAATAATAGATAAATCAGCTGCACATAGATTAGGTATTTGGCATAGTTCTATTCACTTAATTATAATGAATAAAGATAAGACTAAGGTATTGCTTCAAAAGCGTTCAAATAATAAAGATTTGTATCCAAATATATGGGATATTTCTGTTGGTGGACATATTATGTCTAAAGAAAGTGACAAAGAAGCAGTAAAAAGAGAATTAAAAGAAGAATTAGGTATTGAATCTAGTAATTTAGAATTTATTAAGAAGTATAAGGAAGAATTAAATAACAATGGCGTTGATAGTAAAGAAATTGTAAGCCTATTTATTATGTATTTAGATGAAAAAGAAAGAAAATTTAAATTGCAAAAAGAAGAAGTTAGTGATATTAAATGGTTTACAAAAATAGAAATGGAGAATCTAATTAAAGATAGAAAAATAATTCCTCATATAGAAGAATATAATTTATTAAGAGATATTTTAAAATAAAAGCTAAATAATTAGCTTTTTTCTTTATAAATAGGTATTTCTTGCATGTGTGAAACAGATAATCTCCACATGGAGATGCGGACCATATGGGAGAAGCTATTAACTTAGTTAATAACTTTAAGGTAGAAAAAGTTATATTTAATTGTGGACCATACAATGATTTAGAAAATGAATTAATCAAAGTACTAGATAAAAAGAATATTAAATATTATTCATGTGTTAAAGAATTAAATATTGATAAGAATAAATTGTATTTCTTACAGACGAAAGTTTATGATAATGAAAATGATAATTCAAATGTTATTTATATAGAGTTAAAAGGATATAAATTTATGTTTATGGGAGACGCGAGTGTAACAACTGAAAAAGAAATAATAAATAAATATAATCTACCAAACATTGATGTATTAAAAGCAGGACATCATGGATCTAAGACAAGTAGTGGAAAAGAATTTATTAATGAAATAAAACCTAAGTATTCGATAATTAGTGTTGGAAAGAATAATCGTTATGGACATCCGAATAAAGAAGTATTAGATAATTTAATAGATACAAAAATATATAGAACAGATCAAGATGGGAGCATTATGTTTAAAATTAAGAATAATGGATTAAAAATTGAGAGTTGTAATCCATAGAAAGGAGGAGTAAGAACTATTATTGACAATATGGTATTTGTATTGTATACTTAGTGAGAGGTGTGTATTAGTGACAGTTAAAGATTTTTTAAGAAAATATAATGTTTTAAGTAAGGAAATTTCTAATGTCGATTTCCATATGAATTTATTAAATGTTGATTTAGAAGAATTAAAACTTAGAATTCCGGAATTGAAAGGCAAAAATGATCAAGAAGTTTTAAAATATCTTTCTTTAATCTTTAAAAAGTGTGATTCATCAAGTCCTGAGTATGATAGTAAACTTGATGAAGAAATGGTTAGAATAGGGTTGAGAACTGATAAATTCTATGGTGGGCATAATAATAATAATATTTGGAATAATGGGATGTTTCATGATGATGGTTTTGGATTTGGTGCTGAACCAACTTCTATATATGATGATTATACAGATAATGAAGCAGAAAGAAAACTTTAATACAAAAGTATTAATTTATGAATTATCAATTTTGATAGTTCTTTTTCTTTGTTTGAATCCGTATGCATAAACATATGTCACCACATGGAGATTTTGATCATATGGGAGAAGCAATTAACTTAGTTAATAATTTTAAAGTAGAGAAAGTTATATTTAATTGTGGACCATATACTGATTTAGAAAAAGAATTAATTAAAGTATTAGATAAAAAGAAAATACAATATTATTCATGTATCAAAGAATTAAGTATTGATAAGAATAAACTATATTTTTTACAAACAAAAGAATATGATAATGAAAATGATAATAGTAATGTTATATATACAGAACTTAATGGCTTTAAATTTATGTTTATGGGTGATACATCAATTACTACGGAAGAAGAAATATTGGATAAATATAATCTTACTGATATTGATGTATTAAAGGTAGGTCATCATGGAAGTAAAACAAGCAGTGGAAAAGAATTTATTAATGAAATAAAACCTAAGTATTCGATAATTAGTGTAGGTAAGAATAACAAGTATGGTCATCCGAATAAAGAAGTGTTAGAGAATATGAATTAGTATGATATAATAATTATAGGATGTGATTATATGGAAAGAAAAACAATAACTATTGAGCAAATTGAAGCTAATCCAAATTTAAATTTGACTGAAAGAATTAATAAATTTGCTAACGATAAAAGGTGGTCTGCAAATGATTTGAGGGAATTAGCAATTGCTTCTATTAAACAAGAATATGAATATATGGCAAACAACATGTCTGATATACCGCATATAGATGAAATATTAGAACAAATATTAAATGGCCATGTTTTTACTAAAAATGAATTGACAGAACTAATGAGCTTAGATATAAAAGAAAATGAAGAAATAAAAAAATATAATGATTTAAAGAAAAAAATAGTAGATAATAATGGCATTACACTAGATGATTTTAATGAATTATGCAAAACTATTGGTTTTGATTCAAAAACTATAGAATTAATTAGAGCAGGATTTGAAAGTCAAGGAAAGATTATTGATTCATATGAAGAACAAGAATCACACCATAGATAATTACTAGAACACTATATTTTATAGTGTTTTTTTTGTTTTGAAAAATTATGTGAGGAAGTATTAATTACCGCATGGGTTTTGATTATATGGTAGACATTACATATGTATTAATTATTCAATACCAGTTGGAAAGAATAATCGCTATGGTCATCCAAATAAAGAAGTACTAGAAAATCTAAATAATTCAAAAATATATAGAACAGACAAGCAAGGAAGTATTATGTTTAAAATTAAAAATAATAAGTTAAAAGTTGAAACATGCAGCCCATAAGTTTATATAAATGTGATATAATGGAATTAGGTGATAGTTATGTCAAGTTTATACGAAATAAAATCTGTTATTAAAAAAATTAGTGCAACTGGCAATCTCGGTCAACATATGTGTTTGTTTGGTGGCTCAGTACCTTATATATATTATAATAAAGAATCAAATAGAGAACATTCAGACATAGATGTATTAATAGATAAAGAATATATTGATGTTATTAGGCAATTAGCAAAACAAAGTAATTTATATATTCCTAAATTTGATTCGCTAAATTTAGATTTAGGAGATGACTATGGATTAAAATTATTTGTTGATGGAGTATATGTTGAATTTGAACCAATGTATATTGATAATGGAATGTTAGTCAGAAAAAGTTTTAGTCCAAATAAAGAAATTGCTGGGACAGAGATGATTCCTTTTGAAAAGTTAACAGATTTAATTGTTGCAATTGATATAGATGGAATTAAATCATATTGTCAAAGTCCAGAGTTAATTAAAGCGGGGAAAGAACAATATAAAAGAGAAAAAGACCTATTAGACATAAGCTTTATAGATAATCAAGAAATTGATATTGAAAAATATCATAGAGTTAAAAAGTTGCTTGAATTATCTGAAGTCTCTATTACTAGTTATGGAGATTTAAGAAACAAAAAAACATTATAAGAAATTTTGACCATATATGGTCTTTTTTTATAATTAATTAATATGTACTAACTATCCAATATCGGTTGGAAGGAATAATCGATATGGACATTCAAATAAAGAAGTATTAGATAATTTAAAAGATTCTAAAGTATATAGAACTGATTTAGATGGTAGCATTATTTTTAAAATTAAAAATAATAGATTGAAAAAGAGACTTGTAGTCCATAGAAAGGAAGATGGTAAAATGAATAAAATAAAAAATATACTGCAAATTATGTTCATTATTAAGTAGGCAGTAAAGTAAGAGATATCATTAAAAGACTATACCAGAAAATTTGCCAACACTACAAAAAAGTTTAAAAGAATTAGGAATAGATAGAAAGAATAGATTAACTAGCAATTAATTGTGATATAATATTCATAGGATGTGATAATGTGGATAAAATTAAACAATTTTTAATTGATAATAATTATAAATATTTATATGAAAATCAAGAAATTTTTGAAGCATTTATTAAAAAGTTAAAAGTTAGTGATGTATTAAAGTTAACAACTTATTTGAATAGATTATTACGAAATAAAGAAAATGAAAATGTTATAACAGAAAATATGTTTGTTGGTGAATTAGCATCGCCACCAAGTATAATTAGAGAAACAATTATTGAAAATTATCTTGATACATTAAAAAAATTAAATAATAATAAATTGAGAGCTGAATTGACTTACTATACTTTTATTAATTTACATATGTTTAGTGACGGAAACGGCAGAACGTCAAGATTATTATATGGATTAATAACTGGTGAAATAGAAGATGAATCCTGGTATATTCATACCGATAGAGAGTCAAATAACAATAGTGATTTTTGCACTTATAAAGGAATGCTAGATGAAAGTGAAATAAATCATTTAACTGAACTATCATATATACCAAAACAATATGTTGATGAATATCAATTATTGCGATTTGTACAAGGATATAAAACTTACTATAACGGAATAGAAAATGCTTCGATTGATGACATTGTACCAAAAAACATAGCCATTAAATTAACAGAAGAAGAAAAGAAAAGTATCTTTTCAATAATAAATGATAATGAGACTAATTATTCTATAGCAGGACTTACCATGCTAATAGTTACAGCATCCAATAAACAATTGAAAGAATGGCTAGAGAGAAAGCAAGATTTTATCCTAGCAAATCATCGACTTTCATTTAACCTAAAAAAAGATAAAGATTTATTATTGCTATGGGATTTAGAAGATTGGAAATATTTAATTGAAATTGGTAGTAGGTTAAAATGTGAACAGTTTAAACAATTAAATCAATTATTTATTGAAAAACAAAAAAACAAAAAAAGATAAAAATATGATATACTTTAATTATAACTAAAAGGAGGTATATAATGTTTCAAGCTATGTTTATTATTGTGCCAATATTTATAGCTGTAGTCTTTACTTTTACTATTGCTTTGATGTTCAGTCCCAAGTTAAGAGGAAAAATGATGAGCAGACAAATTAAAGCTACCAAATACATGATGGATGAATCTAAAGAAGATATAAAAAGCATTTCAGATGATATGGCAAATGCTACTAAAGATAGTATTAAAACAACTACAAGAGCGATAAAAGAAGGATTTACCGAGGATAATATCTATTGTAAACATTGTGGCAGTGAAATTGACGCTGATTCTAAATATTGTAAAAAATGTGGTAAAGAACAATAATTATAAAAAAATGAGTAAATATTTCATTTATTTTACATAATATATATTGTACCGTAAGTTGCAAAACTTACGTTTATATAGATTGAGAGTTAACTTTAATTGTTAACTCTTTTTTGACATTTTTTAAAATAATAAAGATATATACTTGAAATGGTGATTTTATGGTATATGTTGATTTATTAGTAATAGAAGATTTATTTTTAAATTATATTATCTTACTTGCAACCGGATTAATATTAAATAGAATAACCAAATTTAAAAAAATATTTCTCTCATCAGTCATAGGATTAATTCCTTTAATATTTTTATTTACTAATACCAGTAAATTATTATTAAATATAATAACATTTATTTTTTCTATTCCCATGTCGATTATTTCATTTAAATATAAAAGTTTCATTTATACCATAAAAAATATCATTTATATGTATTTTATTAGTATTTTTTTAGCTGGCAGTATTTATTTAATTAATACTAATTTTCTACCTAACATTAATAATTATTTATTAAATGTTATTATTCTTATATTAATAGCTCCAATTATTACATATATTTATCTAAAAAGTCTAATTACTATAAAAAATATTAATTCTAATTATTATACTGTTGACATATATTTAAAAGACTTACCAAAAATTACAGTCAATGCTTATTTAGATACTGGTAATAAATTAATAGATCCTTATACCTTTAAACCAATTATTTTATTATCAAAAAAAATAATTAATTACACTCCTGATAAATTTGTGCTTGTCCCATATAATACAATTGATAATGAAGGAATAATTAAATGCTTTAAACCAAACAAAATATATATAAAAGGTATAGGTTATAAAACAAATCTATTAATTGGTATTATAGATAATATCAACATTGAAAATGCTGATTGTATTTTAAATCAAAAATTAATTGAAAGGATATGATTAAATGATCAAAAAAATACTATTAAAAATTTTAAAAAAATGGCAAAGTATTCTCTTCGTAGGCAGTACAGATATCTTACCAGAGCCACTTACTAAAGAAGAGGAAATAAAATATGTTAGTATGTCGATGAATAATGATATGAAAGCTAGAAATATTTTAATTGAACATAATTTAAGGTTAGTAGTCTTTTTAGCCAAAAAATATGATAATACTGGAACTGATCTTGAAGATTTAGTATCTATAGGAACTATTGGTTTAATTAAAGCAGTTAATACTTATAGATTAGATAAAAATATTAAATTAGCAACATATGCCTCACGTTGTATTGATAATGAGATATTAATGTATTTAAGAAAAACAAAAAGAAAAAAAGGCGAGGTTAGTTTTGAAGATAGCCTAAGTTATGATGCTGATGGTAATGAATTACATCTTGAAGATGTTTTAGGAACTGATAAAGATATTGTAACCAAAGGCCTAGATGATGAGTTAGATAAAAAGTTAATGCTATCAGAAATTGAAAAACTAAATCCCCGTGATAAAGAAATTATTTGTCTTAGATATGGTATCAATAAAAAACAAGAATTGACTCAAAAAGAAGTTGCCAATTTACTTGGCATAAGTCAATCATACATATCGCGAATTGAAAAAAAAGTAATAAAAAAATTAAAAGGTATTATAAGAATATAAAAATTACAGTTAATATTAAAACTGTAATTATTTTATTATTATTTCATCATTTATATTAAATTTGTAATAATCAACAGGTAATTCAATTACTTTATATACATTTTTTTTAGGAAGTATTATTTTATTTTTACTTAGATTATTATAATAATATAATATCTTATTATCGCGGCTACACATAATAACATCAATATTTCTTTTCATAAAAAAAGTATGAATACTATTACATCTATTAAAAAGAAGAGCTTTATCTATTTCTTTTGCAAACATAAATCCTTTTAATCTTGAAAAAAAATTTTTACATTCATGTAAATCTATTTTCTTATCTTTATATATTAATATCATATATTTCACCTAATTAAATTATATCAAAATTAAATTATCTAGTCTATAAATAATCTAAAATAGTATTTTTTTAATAAAATTATGAATATAATATTTTGGAAGTGATTTTATGAATTTTTATCCAAATATGCCTATTCCAAATATGATGCCTTTTAATAATATGATAAATCCAACAACTTTAAATAATGATATGAATTATATGAATGATATATTTAATAAATTTAATGATTTTGAATCAAGAATTAAGAAATTAGAACAAAGAATAACAAAATTAGAAAATAGTAAATATAATAATAACTATTTAGATAATGATAATTCTCTCTATATGTTATAGGTTAATGCCCATACATAAATATAATCTAGGCATATATTAAACTGGGAGGAAAAAATGAACAACAATTTTTATGAAATACCAAATGACTGGTATAGTGAATTCAATAATACATTTATGAATAATGGTATAGACAATATGAATATACCTAATATGTTTAATATGCCTAATATGGAAAATATGAATAATGATTTAGCAGATCCTAAAACTGCCCTTGATAGAGGTAATTTGTTTAATAATTTGTATTCTCCATATAAAAATTATAAATATAGGCCATTAAAACCATCTAATAAAAGGGAAGAATTACTTTATAATATTCTAATGCATAATTTTGCACTTACAGAATTAAATTTATATCTA
>ERZ842401.2730-NODE-2730-length-23133-cov-9.693951_pt1 | contig 23133 bp, 23 predicted proteins | sample MGYA00521270_ERZ842401 | MGnify/ENA primary metagenome ERZ842401 (study PRJEB31892, sample SAMEA3878208) | bioreactor metagenome | biome: Moose rumen | place: Sweden | collected 2011-10 | study: EMG produced TPA metagenomics assembly of the PRJEB12797 data set...
ACAGCCTGATAATATTAGCAAAATAAATCCAGCAATGTCAATATTACCGTATTATTTTCCGTCAAAAATAGCATGAAAATTTTTACCGAAACTCGGACAAAAGATGTAAAAAAAAGAGAACTCGTGCAAGACAAGTTCTCCCATAAAAATAGAACACGTTATATTTTGCTGCTATTTCTCCTGAATAGAAGCGATCATTCCCATAACTTCGTCTTCAGCATTCTCGCCGCCGGTTACAACGATAAGTGCGTAATGTTCTTTGTCGCCGATAACTAAGCAGTCGCTCTCAACGCCGTTCTGATTGGTCATCTGGAAGTTATAGCCGAGCTCTGTATTCTTAAGATTTTTGCCATTCAGAGCTTCAACAAAAGCCTCTGCAATTTCCTTCAAGCTCGCGCCGTCGGTCGTGTCGTAAGAAATGCTCATTGAAGCTGAGTTGTCGTTCTTAACAAATCCGACTGTCTCGCCGTCCTGTTCAGCTGTCCAACCCGCAGGAACATCGATCGTGTAAGCTCCGAAGTCCTGAACTCCTGCAAATGCCGTTGAAGCCGCAAAAACTACTAACGCTAATACTAAAAGTGAACGTTTCATGAAAAAAATTCCTCCTGAAAATTAATTTATTTACCTTCTTAAGCTGTCGAGAAAATTTCATCCCGTCAGCATTGAGGCCGTAAGTCTTGTGTGTTGCAATATAGAATAATATCTACGGAAAAAGTCTCATTCTCCGTCGTGATATTCATTGTGCCCCCGTAATGTTCTACAGTGTTTCTTACGGAGATTAAGCCTATGCCCTGACCTGAAATTTTTTGCTGCAAATCTTTATACGGGTTATCAATTGAGAGACCGAGCATAAATTCAGAGAGCATTGACGAGATTATTTTTACGCGGCGGCTTTGCTCTGGAAGACTTGAGACGGCTTTTAAAGCGTTCTCCGTGAGATTTCCGAGCATTGCGCAGTATTCGGTCTCGTTCATCGGCAAAACTTCAGGGAGTTCCAGCTTCCAGAAAATTTTTGTCCCTTGAGAACTCGCAATCTTGTCATAATGTGAAGCAATCGCGTCTACAGCCCTATTCTCACAATAATTTATGTAGCTCTGATTAGATTTTGCCGTCAATTGTGAGAGATAAACTTTCAGCTCGTCAAATTCTTCATTCTCGGCTAATTCCGAAATCACGCTTAAATGCTGGCGAAAGTCATGACGTAACGCCCGCGTCTCGTTCATATAATTTTTCAGCTCGTTGTATCTCTTACTCTCAATGTGAAGCAGATCGTTTTCCTGCTGAAGTTTTGCACTGTCAACTAATTTTGCTGTAGTCCAGAACCAAAGATGAATAAACATAAACACAACGACAGGAATTAGCAAATATAACAAAAGTGCAATTGGCCGAACTCTTCCAGTCATGACAACTTTCGGGCTTATCGGAGTTATCCAGTTCGTGAAAAGCGTTATGCTTAAAGGCAGAAAAAACATGTATTTCCAGATTGATTTAATTCTGTCTTCGTTAAGGAGCATGGGAATTTTCACGGTTAATGTCCTGAAGAAGATTATTCCCACAACAAGAGAAAGTCCCAGACATACAAGCCCCGAACTCACGAGGAACGGCCCGAAACCTTTTGCAAGTTCAACAGGTCCCATTAAGATAGTCGTATACATTGGGCAGAACTCGCATAGCATCATAGCGTTGAAGAAGCAGAATAACTTTTTGTTAAACTCACAGTCCAGACAGAATAAATATACGGCGAACAAGATTATCATTCCTGAGGCGAAAAATCCCTTAACTTTCGGAAAATATTTATCGCACAGAAATGTTCCGGCCAATATCAAGCCAGTTAAAATTATTCCGACGGCCTTAAAAGTGAACGAACGCGAAAATTTCAGATTATCAATCACCGGCATAAACGCGAAGATTGTGATGGGGATTAATATTGCGAACTCAAGGGCATAACGAAGAGATAATTGATGTATCACTTTGCTCCTCCTGCTTCTCTCCTGATACGCGAAATTTGATATTGCGTGAACTGTTCAATAATTTTTGCCCGGCCTCGAATTTTCACGGGATATTTATAACCGTCTTCCATTATGAATAAATCTTTATTGCGAGTTAATGAAGCCGTGTAATCCATGTTGATGATTATTCCCCTGTTGCAGATGAGAAATCTTTTATCGTCCTTGAGAATTTCCTCGAACTCCGAAAATTTCATACTGCATAACAAGCAATTTCCTTCTGACATTACGACTTCAACAGTGTGATCGTGTGATAATATCGCCGAAATTTTACGTAATGGGATTTCATAGTTTGAGCGTGAAACTCTTACGGTTATTGACGGTTCGGGAGAGTCAAGAAAACTTACGGCTTCCCTGAGAACTCGGCCAAGTCTTGAAGTCTCATAAGGTTTCACAAGATAATCAAACGGGTGTAAAGGAAAAGCCTCTAACGCAAATTCCCTTGAAGATGTCGTGAAGATTAACAGGGTTTTATTGTCGAATTTCCGAAGTCTTTCGGCTGTCTGAATACCGTTGAGCTTGTTCATGAGAATATCGAGAAAGACAATGTGATATTTTTGCGGCTCAAAACTGTTCAATAATCCTTCTCCGTCAGCAAAACACGTAATAGTTCTAGGACTTGAGTAATTCTCAGTGAACCATCTGTGAATATTCTGCTGTAATTTCTCGGCATCTCGTCTCACATCATCGACAACGGCAATTCTGAAGTCCATTATGCTGCTCCTTTCGTGAGTGAAATTATTTCATTGTTCAAGAATGATAACAATATGAGCAAGTTGACGTTTACGAAGAATAAATTACGTTCACGCTGTGATATTATTCAGCAGTTTCGAAGTGCAAGAACTGTAACTGAAAATTTTACATCATAGTCAACCTATTTATTGCGTAAAAATTTTAATTTGATTTTGCTTTGATTATATTTCCTGACTGTCATAAAATATGAAGCACTTCACCCATCAAATTACTTCATCGTAATAAACAAATTAGCTAGGAGGTTATATTATTATGAAACGAAAATTTTTGTTGGCATTAACTCTCGTGTTTGTTATGGCAGGATTGGCCTGTGCAATGTCCGTTGAAGATATTGCGAAGATTTCTGTGAAGGCTGACGGTTCGGACTTCAAATATTGGAACGAAGATGCGCCGTCGTTGAAAGCTCTCAAAGCCTACGTTGAGGATGTTACGAACCCTGAAAGCCCGAATTTTATTCCCGTTGAGGACAGAATTTGCGTGTCAGACATGGACGGAACTTTTTACGGTGAACTTGCTCCGACTTATTCCGAATGGTATTTATTCTTCCATAGAGTATTTGACGATGAAACTTATACCCCTAACCCAACTTTGAAGGCCTATGCTGAAGAGTGTTTAGCCGCCGCAAAAGCAAATAAAATTACTTCGGACATGGACGCCGGCGAAGATATGGCTCAGGCTTATGCTTTCGAGGGGATGACGCTTGAAGAATTTGACGCTTATATCGACAACTTCATGAAGAACACGCCGCTTGACGGATTAAGCAACTGTTCATTCGCCGAAGCATATTATCTTCCGATGGTCGAAGTGATTTCGTATCTCAAGGCCAATGGTTTCAATTTCTACGTTGTAACTGGAACTGACCGCCAGCTTGTTCGTGTTGCGCTCCGGGCAATCCCGACAATTCAGCCGGATCACGTTATCGGAACTGACAGCATTAACATTGCTCAACGTCAGGGCTTTGCAGGATCTCAATATTTCCAGTTTGAGGAGCCGGATATCATGATGCGCGGAGCTTATCAGGCAACTAACAACAAGATGATGAAAGTCTCGAACATCTGCCGCGAAATTGGCAAGCGTCCTGTTATTGCGCTCGGAAACAGCGGCTCTGATGCTTCAATGCTGAATTACGCCGTCTTTAACCCGCAATATAAAAGTATGGCTATGGGCGTAAACTGCGACGACGGAGAACGAGATTGGGGCGGCCCGGAAAAAGCTAAAGGCTTCAGAGCTTTATGCGAAAAATTCGGCTGGGTTGCAATCTCAATGCGCGACGACTGGAAAACGATTTACGGTGACGGCGTCGAGAAGACGGAACAGAAATTCAGACAGTAAGAAATTTATTTACCCTCTCGTTTAAGCGGGAGGGATTTTTTTGTGATTGAGTAAAATTTTTGCTATGGGGAGGCGTTATTATTACATGTTAATCAACGTTTTTAATGAGCCGTCTTCTGCCCATTCACAGGCTTTCTCGTAATCCTCGTTTGTGTCGAACTCAATCCATCCGTGAGAAAATCTTATCGCCTTAACTTTTCGTCCTGATTCGATTATAGCGTTGAGTAAATCCGTTATGTAGGCTTTGCGAACTGTTTTACCCGATTGCTGCCAGGCTTTACCCTCGTAATTTTTATACGCTTCATTCATAGTTTTAACGATATACTCAAGCCCAGCATGTGAGAATTTCAACAGGCCTATGTATCTTGCACTTATCGTTTCAAGTTTCGGATTTTCGAGACCAAGCTCAACTATATTATTATCGTCGTCAATCGTGAGGCTCTCGGTGTCAAAGGCGATTTTCCCGTAACGTTTCAGCCAATATTCGCGCCAGTCGTCATCAACAGAAACGCAAAAATCCCCGTCAGCCTTCATCATCTCTATCAACATTCCAGGCTCAAACAAAATATCAGAATAGCTGACGATTAAGTCATCGTTGAACTCGCTTTTTGCCGCCATGAGGGACTCGACCATGTTAGTATTTGCGTAGTCGAGATTGTCATAATATTTCACGCCGTCATATTTTATTTTTTCAGCCGCATAGCCCCTTACGATGGAAATATCATCAATACCGCAAGCCCTGTAAATCTCAAGCTGACGTTGAATAATCGTTTTTCCTGCGAAATTCAACATTCCTTTCGGAAGTCCCTGCGTGTATTTCTTGAGCCTTGTTCCTTGTCCTGCCGCTAAAATCAATGCTTTCATGTTAATTCATTTCTCCTTCAGCAAATAAATTCTTTATCATGTCAATATCCTCACTCACGAACACGCTTTCACGTTCCGGGTGCCACATCGTCGCTAAAATTGGCCTGGTCTTGTGTCTGACTGCTTCGATAATTCCGTCAGGAGCTTTCGCGAGAGTTTCGAGTTCACCAGGAATTAAATTTATACACGCCTGATTGTGATATGAATTGACTTCACGGCCCGAGAAAATTTTTTCATCGCTGATTAATTCATGACGAGTTCTGACATGTCCTGTTACGTTCACGAGGTCTTGAGCAAAGTAATCAAGTATAAATTGCATGCCCCTGCAAAGAGCGTAAACGGGAATATTTTTATTGATGGCGATGTCGAGTAATATTTTTTCCGTAAAATCGCGTTCAGGAGCATTCCCACCGTATTTTGCTAAACTGTTGCCGCCGGTTAAGATTATTCCTGATGGATTTATGACGCGTGTAAATTCTTCGATGGCCTCACGATTTAGTTTATTCGGAACTGGAGCAGGAAGATAACCGCATGACCTGATTAATTCCGTAATTCGCTGGTCCGCACAATCCCGACGTTCGTTATAAGCCTCGATAATGTCAACTCGCTGTGTGAAAATTACAGTCTTCATGATAAATTCTCCTTCATGATATGATATTTTTTCACAATATTTTTTTATTATGACAGTCAAGCTCGATAAATTCACGTGAACAAGCTGACGCAAAAATCTTCTCGCCGCATCCTATAGCCGCAGGAATTCCGAACTCAGCACATCGAATAGCCATATGTGAAGCAGCTCCGCCGTATTTCGTGATTAATCCGGCAATATTCTTCGTGAAAATCCAGTCATAACCGGGATCCGCTTTCTCGATTAGGACAATTTTCCCCTCGATATTATCATTATTATTATCTTCACCGAGTTTCACGCTTTCTCCTGAAGTTTTCTTGTCCGTAATAAAATTCGGTCGAGCGTCGGTCATGTTCACAATGTCGAAATCTGAAGATGAGCTTATGACTTCCGGCATGATAACCTGAGAATAATCCGTGTAAATCCTTCTGCGTGCCGGCAAAGTATCACGTAAATATTCGGCCATATCGTTAATATTGTCGTAGAATTGCAGGCCTAAAATTTCCTCAATGCCGAAATATGATATGCTGCTCCTGTCGAAGCCGAGTGTTTCAGCGATAACCGCGATAATCTCAATTGCTCGGCTCAGTGAACGAGTGAATATGAACTTGAAGTATTCCCGTTGTTCAAGAGATTGTTTCATGAAGCTCAAAAATTCTTCAGGCTGAACGTCAAATCCAAAAAGTTTTAATGCTCGTGCTGTTCCGTCGATGTTCGTAAAAGTTTCATGGGTTTGTTTTTTCCCGTCTGAAGCAAGAATATTCCCTGTTGATAAATCTTGAGCGTCGTATCTCGGCATAGTTATATCGTAAGTCCCAGCTCTCAAATGTCCGTAAGTCTCGTTGAAATCTTCCGGCTTAATCTCGCCATTAATGAACTTGATGAAATCTTCCCTGAATGAAGTTGCGACCGTCTCAATTCCTGCCATGAAGTTATTGTAATCTTCGGTGCTCCAGAAATTTTTATCACGTAACGAACCGCATAACGCCCTCGCGATAAAAGCAAGTCTCGCCTGGCGTGAAAACTGGGGAGTTCCTAACTTTTTCACAGCATAAAGCAATTCTCCGGCCAATTTTACGAGTTCATGAATTTCTGTGTTATCCGTAAGCTGACTTTCAACTTTGAGCCTGATTTTTTCGAGTTCATCAAGTGAGGCTAAATCGTCGCGTAAAATTTTCTCGTAATTCTTTATGGCTTCGTTCGTAATGTCGAATAATGCCTGTTTAAGCGCGTTCGTCTCTTCGTCCGTAAAATTATTTGCTTTAAGTTCTGCTAGCTTGTCATCAATCGTGAAGTCGAAACAGTTTATTACTATCTCGAACTCGATTTTGTCATGAGCTGAGAAATCGCTTTTCAACTTCTCAATGTAGAAACTCTTTAACTTTTCGCTTAAACTGTCAGAAATTCTTGACGGGATTAGAGCTTCAAACGCGTATTCAATGCAGATGAATGGTTTATTGCCAAGTCGATACATTAAATCCTTGTTGACTTCCCTGTAACCTAATGGGACTAAGCCGGCATTCCAAGCATGACTTGTGATAATTTCCTTGTAGAGCGAGTAATCTAATTTGTGAGGATTTTCGCCGATTATCTCTGCTGGGTTCCAGAAGGCCATATCAGAGAGAATATTATTGCCTGAATTTTTCCTGAAAAGTTGATATTGCGAACGGATTTTATTCTTGTCGTCGAGCAATTTATTAGAAAGCCCGCTGACCCCATAACGATAATTTGCGGCTAAAGGTCTGACCTGGAAAATTACGATTTCCCCGTTTGACTTTATCGCAAATTCAATGTCGAGTAATAAACGGCTTAAGACTGATTCAATTTCTTTTACGGCGAGATATAAATTTTTCCATTTGTCGGGAATTTCCTTCATATCCGCGTCATGAGCAATGTAGACTACACTGCTTCTTCCGCCGCTGGTTACCGTGTCGGTTGAGCCTGAAGCGTCGTAATTGATGACGTAATAGGGCTTGCTGGCTTGAATTTCTCGTGTGAAGATTACGCCGCTTAATGTGACATCTTGAGTTTGGGACTGAATTAAAATTTGTTCGTCGTCATCGTCATAATTTTCTTGAGAAGTGTCGGGATTGTCATAATGATATGATTTTCTTACTCTTTCGATCGCGTTAATAACTCCCTTATAACTTGAAGGGTCAACGTTTAAGACGCTTTCATAATGTCCTGCGTTCGAAGTCTCGAGACTGTCTTCGTGAGACGAGGAACTTCGCACGACAATTCTTTGTCCCCCCCCCCCATTAGTATATTTAGCGGATATGTCAGTAAATATTTTTGCTGGGTCAGCTTTGAAATCTTTTATCTTGAGAATGTAAATCTCCTCAATTTTCGATAATGTCAATCTCTCTTTAAGCGCGGCGAGAACTTCGGCTTTTGTCGCGATAATTCCTTGATGACGTTCTGCATTGGCCTGATAATTATTCAACGTGTCCATAATCTGAGCTGGAGAAAGTTTTTCGTAATAATCGATTGACTGAACTTTTCCGCCAATTCCCTTGAGATATTCACGAGCAGCAACGATTGAAATTCCGTCGCCCCTGAAAAGTGTAATCTCAGCGTCACTGTAAATATGATGAAGTTTTTTCAGGTTTTCCGTAGGATCCAGAGTATCTTGGGGCATAACCCAGTCCACACACTTTAGATTTTCCAGAACCCTCCTTCGTTCTGTTTCACTTGAGACTATGCTGCCTACCCAAGCACGGGCGGCTTTGTCCGAGATTAGGCCTACAATGTGTAAGTCTGAGCCTTCATCAGCGAGCTTTAATGCGCGTAAATGACCGTAATGAAACAAGTCCATAATTCCGAAACTGTATGAAATCTTCATGATTGGCTAATTATACATGTTGAGAAATGAAATTTGCGGCCGAAATATTTTCTTTAAGACGTCTTGTGATTTATGAGCAAGAAATTTTTCATGATTGGAATTTGTGAAATCTGTGATAGATTTATATAAAATTATTTTACTCAGGAGAGAATAACTTTTCATGTATGATTATTTAATCGTCGGAGCAGGCTTAACCGGAGCAATCTTCGCCTATGAAGCTAAGCAGCACGGCAAAAGAGTTCTTGTTATCGACAAACGCAGCCACATAGCCGGAAATATTTACGATGAGAATATCAGCGGCATCCAAGTTCATAAATACGGCCCTCACATCTTTCACACTAATGACGAATGCGTCTGGGAATATATGAATAAATTCACGAAGTTCAACAGGTTCACGAACACACCGATTGCGAATTATCACGGCAAAATTTACTCACTGCCATTCAGTATGTACACGTTTAATCAAATCTGGGGAGTTGTTACGCCCGAAGAAGCCAGAGCAAAGATTGAGGAGCAGAGAAAGCAGGCGGGAATTACTCAGCCTCAAAATCTCGAAGAACAGGCAATAAGTCTCGTCGGCCGGGATATTTACGAGATATTAATCAAAGGTTACACCGAGAAACAATGGGGCAGACCGTGTAATGAACTTCCGGCTTTCATCATTAACAGATTGCCAGTGAGATTTACGTACGACAGCAATTATTTCAACGCTAAACATCAGGGAATTCCTGTTGACGGCTACACTAAGATTATCGAGAAAATGCTTGAGGGAATCGAAGTTATGACTGACACAAACTTTTTCACGAACCGCGCGGAGTTCCAGAACATAGCTGACACAATATTTTTCACGGGCCAAATTGATGAATATTTTGATTATATTTTAGGGACACTCGAATATAGATCTTTACGATTTGAGACGGAAATTTTCATTGACACTAATAACTTTCAGGGCAGCGCGATAGTGAATTACACCGACCGTGAAACGCCATTTACGCGCTGTGTTGAGCATAAACATTTTTATCCGGGCTTGAACGTTCCGGGTACTGTGATAACTCGTGAGTTCAGTTCGGAATGGAAAACAGGAGCAGAACCGTATTACCCCGTGAATAATTACAAGAATAATAAACTTGCTAATGATTATCGGGAAATGGCGAAGACGAAAGCACCGAACGTAATTTTTGCGGGAAGATTAGGGGAATATTTCTATTGTGATATGGATATAGCAGTGATTAAAGCTACACAACACGCTTTTGACAATTTTGGTAATATTCTCTAAATATCGTAATCATTGAAGGCGTTGGGATCAATTGAGCGGATTTCAACGACTTCTTTAACGTTGACGCAAAAATTATGAACTATCATTAAGCGCGCTAAGATATTTCCGTCGATTAGGATAATTCGTTTTTCCTTTGCGTATTCTTGAGCGGGCTTCGAGAAATTTGCATTCGTAACAAGAAGTCCGCGCCCGGCTTTACGTTCAACGGCATCACCAAAACTCTGCATGTTCCAGCTGGTAATTATGCTGCCCTTCTCAAGTTTTCGTGTCTGAATATAAATCGGCTTGTAACCTGGCCTGTCCTCGATGATAATTCCCTGAATTGCGGAAGAACTTGTACGTCGGCGTGCGTTCTTGTAGACTTCGTAGCCCATTCGTATCAATAAGTCCGTGATGAGCTGTTCAAATCCTGCGGGAGATAACTGGTTTACACGCGCAAGAATTTGACCGACGAGATTTTGATAATCTGAACTCTCGTCCTTGTTCATGCTTAAATTTAATCCCGAACGCTCATTCATGTAATTTTTTACGCCGCCTGAATTTTTACGATAATTATAATTTATTTCACAGTGAATGCATAAATCTTATAGTGAACGGGTAATCCTGCCGATATTTCAATAACTTCATCAGCGACAGCCGCAATCTTACACGTCAACTTTGCAAGCGCCCGGATATATTCTTCGGTAAGAGTGTCGTAAATTATCCCGTCCGAGAAAACATCATCGCTTACGAGAATAATATTCTCACACTTTGACTTAAGAACTAGAAAATCACTGTAAACTTTTTCGCAGACCTCCTCAAAATTTCTCACGCCGTCATCAATGAACATTTCATTTGCTGTCCACACTGTTAAACTTTCGATTAAGACGCTGGCTTTTTCGGGAAAATTTAACTCGGCCAAATCTGAATATTTCTCAAGCGTGATGAATTTCTTATTCTCTCTTCGCTGTCTGTGAAGCTGAATACGCCTCATCATTTCTTCATCGTAAATTTTTGACACAGCAATATAAACCTTATTAGAACTTGTGAACTCTGACAGCCGATTTTCGGCATATAAACTTTTTCCGCTTCGTGATGCTCCTGAAACTAATATAATCATGTCTGCTATAATAGCTTAAAATTTTTCTTCAGGAATATTATTAATGAAACTCAGGACAACAATTTTTCTCGTAATATTTTTATTGATAACGACATCAACGGCATATGCTCTCACAATAACTTGTTCATTATTCCCAGTTTACGACTTCACACGAGCGATTACGGGAAATCTAGCAAATGTGAAATTGCTGCTTAAACCTGGAATTGAGCCGCATGAATTTGAGCCGACTGCTTTGGACGTTAAGGCTCTGAATGACTCTGACGTGTTTATCTTCACGGGTAAAACTATGGAGGGCTGGGCTGAGAGAATTTCACGCTCACTAACTCACACCGAGATTATCGACGCTTCAGAAAATATTACTCTCGTTGATAATAACCCTCATATATGGCTTGACCTGGAAAAAGCTCAGAAAATGTTGATGAATATTGCTGAGAAATTATGCGTGATTTCGCCGGAGAACGCTGAAACTTTCACTGACAACGCAAAATCTTACTGCTCAAAATTGGCCGAACTCGACGAGAAATTTTACGCTCTCAATAAGAATAAATCTCTAGTATTCGCCGGAGAATTTTCAGCTCAATATTTCCTGAGACGTTACGGATTTAATTACATCAGCGCTTATGAAGGGGAAAATGAGCCTTCCATAAAAAAACTTGCGCAAGTAATAAAATTCATTCAGCAAAATAGAACACGTTATATTTTCTCGGAGCCTTTGAACATTTCACAGGTTACTCGTTCAATTAGCGAGGAGACAGGCGCGGAAATTCTCACATTCGACACTTGCCATAACGTTAAAGACGAGAATATCACTTTTCTGGAAATCATGACGGGAAATTATGAAAATGTTGCAAGGGTACTCAATGACTAGAAAATTTTGCTTGAAGAATGCCGTAATAAAATATTCTGACAAAATAGCAATTAACGATGTCTCACTCGATGCAAAATCCGGTGAAATGATATTTATAACTGGAGCTAACGGTTCAGGAAAAAGCACTCTCACAAAAGGAATAGCCGGCCTCATAAATTTAAGCTCAGGAAGTCTTGAACGAACTCAAAGAATGTCATACGTCCCGCAATTCGAGGAAGCTGACAGAAATTTTCCGGCAAAAGTTAGGGAAATCGTCATAACCGGAAGAATGAGAAACGGGAAATTCTTCTATAATAATAATGATACTGAACAGGCCAATTCAGCAATGATGAAACTCGGAATTTATGAGCTTGCTGACAGGGAAATTAAGACGCTTTCAGGAGGACAATTGCGGCGGGTATTTCTTGCACGGGCTTTATGCGGAGAACCGGAATTGCTTTTACTCGATGAACCTTGTGCAGGACTTGACGCTGAGAGCCACAAAATTTTGTTCGAGGCAATCAATAAAGTTTTGTCGAACGGCTGTACGGTCTTAATGGTAACTCATGATAATTCTGACTTGGACGGAATAAAAGCAAGCAGGGTAATTACTCTTTCAAACGGGAAGATTATTGATGAACGAAATTCTTGAACTCTTAACTTACCCTTTCGTAATTCGTGCTTTAATCGCCGGCTCGTTAATCTCAATATGCGCGTCAATCTTGGGCGTAATCCTCGTGTTAAAGCATTATTCGCTAATCGGTCATGGGCTTTCTGAAATTGGCTTTGCTTCACTCTCAATTTCGGCGGCTCTGAACATTCCTCCTGAACTCGTCTCAACTCCGGCTGTGATAATCGCGTCGTTCATAATTATCTTCGTGAGTGAGAAATATAAATCGGCCGGAGATATTGCGATCGCTGTAGCTTCGTCGGCAGCTTTAGCACTGGGAATAATAATCTCGTCATTGTCCGGCAAGGCTTCAAGCATGACTAGCTATTTATTCGGGAGCGTGTTAGCTATAACTCAGGGGGATTTGATTTATTCCGTGATAATCTCATTAATCGTGATGGTCTCGTTCGTAATACTCTATAATAAATTTTTCCTGATAACTTACAACGAAGATTATGCGCGTTCACTTGGGATTAACACGACGTTTTATCAGCTGATAATCTCAATTCTCACGGCCTTAATCGTCGTAATGGGTATGCGAATAATGGGAACGTTATTAATTTCCGGCGTAATAATTCTTCCTGCTGTGAGTGCTAAAACTTTTGCTTCTGGGTTTCGTTCGCTCGTAATAATCTCTGGGATAATCTCGTTAATCGCGTTCATTTCGGGATTAATTCTCTCGTTCATATTTAATCTTCCTGCTGGTGCGGGTATAATTCTTGCGAACACGATAATATTAATCATCATGAAAGTATTTGCGAAAAAATGACAGGCAAGGGACATAGAATATCGACATTTGCATTCGTAATCGGCGCTACAGGCTCACCATTGGCCGCAGTTATGAGCTTTCTAGGGAGCACATTCCCTGACAGCTCAGAGTATACGTTTTTCGGGAAAAGGCGTAATCGTTATCATCGGCGATATACACACTGGTTTATTCCGTGGCTTGCGCTGGCTTATGCGTGTTTTGCGCGTTCGGGCTGGATTGTTCCGAGAATTTCGGCTCTTGTTGACGGCAGAGGTGCACACCGTGATGTATGGGCTTGCGCGGGTTTCTGGTTCATGGGATGTGTGCTGCATATTCTCGAAGATGCTTTTTGCGGGACTGTTCCGTTTTTACGTCCTTGGAAGCGTGATGTTGGGCTTCATATTTTTCACATGTCGAAGAAAATCGGCGAGATGAGCATGGGCGAGAAGAACTTTGTGCTGTGTTGCGCGGGAATTTCTTTTATCGCGTTCATGATACGAACTTTCACGATAGACAGCTTTTTACAGTTCTTGTTAAAAATTTGGCGGAGTATATAACCGTATGCAGGAATGCTTTCATGATAAACTCACTCGACAGCTTCCCTTAAACACAATGACACAATCAATAAATTTTTGCTATAATAAATAAAAATTTCACGCGAAAGGAGTATTGACAAGAATGCAAAATTGTGCGTATAATTGGCTATTGGCTATTGCTCTAATTGTGTCTTCATAACTCATCGTAATAATAATTTTCATTGTCTATCTTCGTATTTATCTGGAGGAGTTAGGCAATGAGCGTTAAAAGTTTCATCAAAAAACATTGTCCGTCCTTTCTTCTTCCGTTAATTAGAGTTCCTTACAGATATTCAGGCTTAAGGAGATTAAGTTATCATCATAGAATTTCTCAGACCATAAAGAAAGCTGATAAATTTCTTCCGTATTATCAAGATGAGCTGTCAAAAATTCTTCTTGCCGACCATGAACGATTTTTACGGACTCAGGACGAGAATATTTTCATTGACCGTGCAAAATCAGAAGGCTGGAGATTTAACGGGATTTATGCAGGAGTTGGAGGCGGCTATGAATTTATTGACCCCGAAAAGTTCTCAGGTCTCGTTCTAATTTATGATGATGACGACAGCGATAATCTTAAACGCTCGAAAAACTTATTATCAATAAGCGACTGGGCCGAAAAATATAGATGTTTAACGCTTGCAGATTTTCTGAATAATGTTGAAGTTAAGCGAAGTGAATTAATCGTTCCTGTCTTGAGCGAAAAGAAAATCCCGGAATTTTTTGACTTCATGCGGCGTAACAATATGTTCTACTCTCATCATGTCCGTTTCGGCAATCTTTCATCAATCCGAGAAGACGAACAATATTTTGACGTTTTCGAACCTGTTGATGACGAGATTATCATTGACGCAGGATGTTACGACGGGGCGACGGCGATAAACTTTCTTAAGTGGGGACAAGGCAAGGTAAAGAAAATTTACTCGTTCGAGTTTGATCCGGTTAATGCTGAAATATGCGAGAGAAATTTACAGCCATATCAGGACAAAATTACTCTCGTCAAAAAAGGAACATGGGATAAGGACGAAACTCTTCATGTAAATCCTTCAGGCAGCTCCGGGAGTTCCGTCCGAAGTGAAGGCAACGTTGAAGTTCAGCTGACAGCGATTGACAACGTCGTAAAAGATGAAAAAGTTACGTTCATAAAAATGGACGTTGAAGGTGCCGAGTTGAAATCCCTGATGGGCGCAAGAAACACAATCACTAAAAATCATCCTAGACTAGCAATATGCATGTATCACAAACTAGAAGACCTTTACGAGATACCGGAATATATTTTGTCGCTCGTGCCGGAGTATAAATTTTATCTCAGACATTACGATTCAAACTACTGCGAATTAGTTTTGTATGCTTATTGCTGATTTCATCTCATGAACGAATTGGCCGACGTATTCAGGGGAATTTGCACCGTATTTAGCGATTAACTTTACGATTGCTGAGCCTACGATTACGCCGTCAGAAATTTTTGACATTTTCGCGGCCTGTTCAGGATTGGAAATTCCGAAGCCTATCGCACAGGGAACTTTTGAGCTTTTACGGATTGAGTTTACGATTTCTTCAAGATTTGTCGTGATATTCGTACGTGTTCCTGTTACGCCCAAACTTGAGACGACGTAAATAAATCCTTCAGCTTCACGCGCAATCATCGAAATTCTCTCGTCGGAAGTCGGCGCAATCATCGAGATTAAATCAACTCCGAACTTTTTACAGGCGGGCAAAAATTCCTCTTTTTCCTCAAACGGCAAATCTGGAACGATAAGCCCGTCAATCTTTATTTCTTGGCAAGTCCGGATAAACTTTTCAGTTCCATATGAGAATATCACGTTCGCATAAGTCATGAACACGAGGGGAATTTTCACATCTTGCCTAATTTCACGCACCATGTCAAAAATTTTGTCCGTCGTAACTCCTCCGCTTAATGCACGATAATTCGCCGACTGAATTACAACTCCTTCTGCCGTCGGGTCTGAAAACGGAATGCCAAGCTCGATTAAGTCCGCTCCGTTCTCAGCCGCTGAACGTATAACTTTTTTAGTCGTCTCAATGTCAGGATCTCCGCAAGTTATGAACGCGATAAAAGCCTTGCCATGCTCGAATGCCTCATGAATTTTGCTCATTTATTCTCTCCTCCGTTTGCAATTTTGCCGCGTCGTTTACTCATTAATATTTTCGCCTCTGTATCGTGCTATTGCCGCGCAATCCTTATCTCCTCGTCCGGAAATTGTGATAACTATGATTTTTTCGCGTCCAAGTTCCTTAGCAAGTTTCAAAGCGTGAGAGACAGCATGAGCCGATTCAATCGCCGGAATTATTCCCTCAGTTTTCGCTAAATACTCGAAAGCTAACACGGCTTCTTCGTCAGTAACAGGAACGTATTCAGCACGTTTTGTGTCGTGTAAATGTGCATGTTCCGGGCCAATTCCAGGATAATCAAGTCCCGCCGAAATCGAGTAAACCGGAGCAATCTGGCCGAACTCGTCCTGACAGAAATATGATTTCATGCCGTGAAAAATTCCCAATCTTCCGGTTGAGATTGTCGCGGCCGTCTCGAAAGTGTCAATTCCGCGTCCTGCAGCTTCACAGCCGATTAATCTCACGTCCTTATCGTTGATGAAATGCCAGAAACTTCCGATTGCGTTTGAGCCTCCTCCGACACAAGCGATTACAGCGTCCGGCAATCTTCCTTCACGTTCAAGAATTTGTGCCTTAATCTCGCGTGAAATTACAGCCTGAAAATCTCTCACAATCGTCGGGAATGGATGAGGCCCCATCACTGAGCCTAAGCAATAATGAGTGTCGTCAATCCTTGATGTCCATTCACGAAACGCTTCAGAAACGGCATCTTTGAGCGTTCCTGTTCCGGATTTCACCGGGATAACTTCAGCTCCGAGTAAACGCATTCTGTAAACGTTGAGGGCCTGCCTGATTGTGTCCTCTTCTCCCATGAACACGACACATGACATTCCCATTAAGGCGGCGGCAGTCGCTGTTGCTACACCGTGTTGACCTGCTCCAGTCTCAGCGATTAGGCGAGTTTTTCCCATTTTCTTGGCTAATAACGCTTGACCTAATACGTTATTAATCTTGTGCGCTCCTGTGTGATTTAAGTCCTCACGCTTGAGATAAATTTTCGCTCCTCCTAAGTCCTCAGTCATTCGACGAGCGTAATATAATCTCGACGGACGACCAGCATACTCATTGAATAAACTCTCAAGCTCAGCATTAAAATTTTCATCATTCTTGTAAAAGTTGTAAGCACGTTCAAGCTCATTTACGGCGTTCATAAGAGTTTCGGGAATATATTGCCCCCCATGAATGCCAAATCTTCCGGCCTTGTTCGTCATTTAAAATTTTCCCCTTTCAGTTCGGCCAATTTTGCGCGTTTATCTTTTGCCCTCATCAATGCTTCACCAATCAACACCGCATCAGCTCCAATCTCCCGAATTTTCCTTACGTCCTCAGAGTTTCTTACTCCGCTTTCTGATACGAATAAAATATCAGCCGGGATTATCTCACGAAGTCTTGAGCTGTTCTGTGTATCAACGGTGAAATCCTTCAAGTTACGGTTATTAACGCCGATTATTCTTGCTCCTGCATTGAGTGCTGAGTTAATTTCGACTTCATCATGAGCTTCAACGAGTGCCGACATTCCGAGTTCATCACACAGACTAATATAATCTCGGATTTGTCCTTCACTCAGAATTGCGCAGATTAATAACACTGCCGAAGCTCCTAAAATTTTTGCCTCATGTATCATATACTCGTCAACCGTGAAATCTTTACGAAGACACGGAATTTTTACAGCTTCCGCAATTTCCCTCAGATACAAATCGCTTCCAAGAAAGTAAACCGGTTCAGTCAACACAGAGATACAATCAGCTCCGGCCGCCTCATATTCCCGTGCAATTTCGAGATACGGGAAATCTTCAGCGATTAAGCCTTTGGACGGAGAAGCCTTCTTACATTCACAGATAAACGCAAGCCCCTCACGTTTCAGAGCATGTTCAAACTCAAAATTTCCCTTTGGAAGCGATAATGCCTGACGCGAAATTTCCTGAAGAGTTAAGTTTTTCTGAGCTTGATTTACTCGTTCACGTGCGAGACTTGCGAGTTTGTCAAGGATATTCATTTATTGATTGCTTACCTTGATTAATAATTCAAGTGTCTCTAATGCTTTTCCTGAGTCAATAATTTCTCCGGCCAATTTCACACCGTCTTTCATGTTCTCAGCTTTACCGGCAATATACAGAGCTGCTCCAGCGTTCAATAACACGGTGTTACGTTTATGGCCAGTTTTACCCTTGAGAATTTCGCGAGTAATTTCGGCATTCTCTTTCGGACTTCCACCCTTCAACTCGTCCTTGCTGCATGTCTCAAATCCGAAATCTTCAGGCTTAATCACGTAAGACTTGAACCAGCCTTCGCGAATTTCACAAATTTTTGTCGGTGAGCTTAACGAAATTTCATCAAGTTTATCCATTCCGTAAACGACCATTCCGCGTTTAACGCCTAAATTCACGAGGACTTGCGCAAGAGGCTCAACGAGATAATCATCATAAACGCCTAAAATTTGCATTGATGGCGATGCTGGATTAGTGAGAGGTCCAAGAATGTTGAAGACTGTACGAAATCCCAATTCTTTACGGATTGGCCCGACATATTTCATTGAGGTATGATATTTCTGCGCAAAAAAGAAACACATTCCGACTTTCTTTAACAGTTCAACGCATTTTTCGGGGCTTTGGTCGATATTAACTCCGAGTGCTTCAAGACAATCTGCTGTACCGGATTTTGATGATGCCGCTCTATTACCGTGCTTAGCAACTTTAACTCCTCCAGCTGCTGCGATTATTGCTGAAGTCGTCGAGATGTTAAAGCTGTGAGCATTGTCTCCTCCGGTTCCGACGATTTCGAGAACGTTCATTCCGGTATTAACTTTCAGGGCATGTTCCCTCATTGCTGCTGCACATCCGGCTATTTCGTCCGTAGTCTCAGCTCGTGCGCTCTTCGTCGACATTGCGGCGAGGAATGCGGCGTTCTGAGTTTGTGAAGTTTCTCCGTTCATAATCTCGTTCATAACTGTATATGCTTCGTCGTAAGTCAAATCGGCCTTGTTTACGAGCTTAACGATTGCTTCTTTTATCATGCTAATATTCTCCTTTATCGTGTAAAATTTTCGGTGAATAATATCATGAAACTTGCAATAGCTAATCAATCATTAATGCGTTAATACGAAAATAGAACGTGTTATATTTCATCGTTAAAAATTTTGTGAACGTGTTATAGTTTGGCTTAAACTTTACAATTTCAAATGCAGGTGCTAAACTCACAAGGCTACTAATTATATACTATTTTCAGGGAGTGTTTATATTTTCATGGCAACACGCAGAGAACCACGATTCAAATTATGCCGTCATTTAGGTGTTAACGTCTGCGGACATCCTAAGGCATTAAAACGTTCGGATAAGTCTAAAGCCTCAGCAGCAGCGGCCGCCGCAAGAACAGGTCAGAAAGTTTCTCAGTACGGACTTCAGCTTCTCGAAAAACAGAAGATTAAGGCCTATTACGGAATTCTTGAGAGACAGTTTGCTCGTTATTTCGAGATGGCCGACAAGAGCGAAGAGATGACCGGTGTCGCATTGTTAAAAGCTCTGGAGTGCAGACTTGATAACTTAGTTTACAGAACAGGCTTTGCACGCTCAATCCGTCAGGCTCGCCAGCTTGTAAGTCATGGGCATATTCTCGTTAATGGCCAGAAGGTTGATATTCCTTCATACGGTGTTCAAGTCAACGACGTAATCAGCCTCAAGGAAAAATCCCGCACGAACCCGTTAATCGAAGCAAACTTTAACGGCTTAGTCTCATTCAACGTTCCTTATCTCGAAAAAGACAAAGCCCAGTTCAGCGCAAAATTAATCCGTGAACCTATGCGTGAGGAACTTCCGATTGATGTAACGGAAATCCTTGCGGTCGAGTTGTATTCTAAGTAAAGATTGTAAAGATTATTACGATAAGCTGTGAAAAATTGTATCAGCTGATATAATATAGCGTGAATTAAGAAAATTTCTGAAAGCGGCGGAAATTTTTATTTCAGTCCATCAGTAAAAAAACTCTTATCGAGAGAGGTGGAGGGACCGGCCCTATGAAGCCCGGCAACCTGTCAAATCAGGTGCCAATACCGGCAGCAAATCAAAGCTGGATGATGAGAGAGAGTGATGATAAAAAATTTGTGTGTACTCTCTTGAACATTCAGGAGGGTACATTTTTTTGTGAGTAATCAACAAAGGAGGAAATTTATTAATGTCAGAGAAATTCATTTTTTCGTCGGAATCCGTAACCGAAGGACATCCGGATAAAGTTGCAGATCAAATTTCGGACGCAGTACTCGACGCAATTCTTGAGCAGGATCCTATGGGACGAGTTGCCTGTGAAGTTATGGTGTCGACGGGCTTTGTTGTTGCGGCAGGCGAGATTAGCACTAAAGCAATAATCGACATTCAGAAAATCGCACGTGCAACGATTAACGAGATAGGCTACACGCGGGCGAAATTCGGCTTCGACGGGGATTCTTGCGCGGTCTTTACGGCAATTGACGAACAGTCCGGAGATATTGCACAGGGAGTTGACGACGCAATCGAAGTACGAGGCCAGAACTTGGGCGATGATGAAGTTGCGAAGATTGGCGCGGGAGATCAGGGCATGATGTTTGGTTACGCCACGAACGAGACGAAGGAGTTTATGCCGATGCCGATAGCTTTATCACACGCATTAGCACGTCAGCTCACGAAAGTACGCAAGGACGGAACACTGAAATATTTACGTCCTGACGGGAAAACTCAGGTTTCATTACGTTACGAAAATCGCAAGGCCGTTCATGCTGACACGATCGTAGTCTCAACACAGCATGCTCCTGACACAAGTTTGAAGCGAATACGTGAGGACTTAATCGCGCAAGTTATTACCCCGATAATTCCGGCAGAATTGATTGACGACCAGACGAGAATTTTCGTTAATCCAACCGGAAGATTTGTTAAGGGCGGACCTGCGGCGGATTCGGGCTTGACAGGACGAAAAATTATCGTTGACACTTACGGCGGCTGGGTTCCACACGGAGGCGGAGCATTCTCGGGAAAAGATCCGACGAAAGTTGACCGAAGCGGAGCATACATGACACGTTACGCGGCTAAAAATATTGTTGCGGCCGGACTTGCTGACGAGTGCCAAATTCAAGTAGCTTATGCTATCGGAGTTGCTGAGCCTGTCTCACTGAACGTCAACACTTTCGGGACTGGGAAAATCAGCGAGGAGAAAATTTCACAGCTTTTGCGCGAACACTTTGACTTCAGACCTGCGGCGATTATTCGCGACTTAGATTTACGCAAGCCACAATATAAAGCACTCGCGGCATACGGCCATATGGGAAGAATTGACTTGCCGGAACTTCCTAGCTGGGAGAAGACTGACAGAGCCGAAGCATTAAGAAAAGCGGCAGGAATATAGAGAATAAGTTAGATAAAAATCCCTCCCCTTGAGCCTGAAACTTTAGAGGAGGGAAAATTTTTTATGAATGATGTTTAGGAACTCGTTCACTTTCTGGCGGAAGCTGCATGTAATCGCCGTAACACAGTCTTAACCATTCGTCATAACCAGCCGGAATTTTATAGAGCTTGCCCTCAAATTCACCGTCAATTACATTCTCAACTGCTGACCTATTTATTGCCAGTATTCTGTTTGAATCTACGCTGTAATGAGCAACTCTCTTTGTCTTATCGTTTGAATATTGCAGAACTTCTTGCGTAATTTTCTCAGAAAAATATCTTGGACTGAAGAATACTCGTATCAGCATTACACGTGCTAATATCCTGAAGGCACGAACACAAAATTTTCTGAATGGACTTCCGCCTGCCGGACCTAAAACCGTAAAAACAGTAGCTCCCCATAAAGCCCTGTAAATCTTTCGATGAATTGATAATTTTCTGAGTAATTTTTCATCATCAGGGACATTATCCATGCAAAAAACGTCGATTCTGCCGTCTTTAGAATTATTATTATCGACGACATCTCCTTTAAGCATCCAAATTGTTTTTGAAGAGTTCTCAAGACATTCAAAATGATAATCCGTATTATTTTCGTTAAACAATTCTCGGAATTTATCATAATCAGGCCTGAGCATAACTATATCAATATCATCGTCCCAAGGGATATAGCCTTTATGTCTGACTGCTCCGATTAACGTCCCGAACGCAAGGAAATATTTGATGTCGTGTTCATCACAAAATTTAGCGACAACATCAAGCACCTTAAGCTGAGATTTTCTTACAGCCTCCATGTCAAAACTAAACTCTTTCATGCCCTTACACCTTCTTGAGCATGAAAAAAGCTCCCTCCCTGAAACGCTTTCACACGAACAGGAACGAAGCTGTTATATTCGCTTGATTTTAAGGCATAATTATAGCTGAGAACTGAGAACTGAGAACTGAGAACTGAGAACTGAGAACTATTATATGCAGATTTTTCTCTCAATGTCAATAATTCCTTTCACGTAAAATTTTTATGTGAATTTATTATAACATACGCTTAATAAAATTTTTCACAGAAGCCGGCAAAATTCCCTTCACAAATTCCTTCAGCTTCTGCTTATAATATCGCTTTAATCCAGTGTGATTTACTATCGCTTTGTGAAGCCCTAAAGTTCTCAAGTCCTCACAGAATTTATCATAATTTTCCGGGAAATTCCTACGCTTATAATACATCTGGTTATTCTCAACCGCAAAATCAACGTCAGCAGGCTCAATCGTAAATTTTTCCCTGTCAATCTTCCGGATTAACTCCTCGCCTCGTTCTGTTCTCACGATAAAGATTGATACGCCGTTCGGATTATAGCCCTTCATGTTTGGTCTTAAGCCCCAAAAATCCCCGACTGTAATATCAGCCTGATGATTTTTCCCCCTGAAATTACAGCCGTAACAAACGCGGCGCGCATAACTCCCGAAAGCTATTCCGTAGTCTGTGCCGTAAAATGACGTGCAAAACTTTTTACCGTTCTCAAATTCCGCGAGAATATAAGGAGGTGTCCAGCCTTTTGCTTTATGTCTGACTGTAAAATTTATAATTCTGGATTGATATTTGCGTTCGAGTTCCTCGATGAATTGACGGTGAACTTCCTGAAATGTCGGGCCGTAACAGATTAAATCAACTGTGTAGAGATTACTTGTGTCAACTTTCTTATTGCTCAGGAATGCTTTTAACGCCGCAACGTCGCACCCTAAGCCTATGAACAAAACTTTTTTCCCAGCCTCTAACTTCTCAGCTACAATTGGCCAGAGTGAAACATATTTATTCCCCTGAAAAATTCTCTTGTCAGTCTCAATATATTTTGAGCCCTTAAGCCTGGACAAATCTTCCTCACGTTCAATACAAGCAAACTCCGCCCGTTTGAAGTCCTCCGAATAACACGCGCCAAATATTAGATCGGAAGAGCACACGTCTGAAC
>ERZ842401.2731-NODE-2731-length-23127-cov-18.945648_pt1 | contig 23127 bp, 19 predicted proteins | sample MGYA00521270_ERZ842401 | MGnify/ENA primary metagenome ERZ842401 (study PRJEB31892, sample SAMEA3878208) | bioreactor metagenome | biome: Moose rumen | place: Sweden | collected 2011-10 | study: EMG produced TPA metagenomics assembly of the PRJEB12797 data set...
TTATCAAAAATCGCATAAAAAAGCCTGTTCCCTTTCGCGTGAGCAGGCTTTTTTGATTATTCGCCGCGAGAAAAATTGTTGCTGGGAATGAGGGAAAATCGTGGCGTAAAGTTATTTGTGTTTTGCGCGGTGTATGCTATAATGGCTGGTGAACGGGGGCTCACAATGGGAATATATCTGAATCCGAGCAATGTGATTTTCAAGGGATTTGTGAAAAATCCGCTCTATGTAGACAAAACGATGATGATTCGCGAATTAAATCGCTTTATCGACATCGAAAACAAATACATCTGCATTTCGCGTCCGCGCCGCTTCGGCAAGACGATTGCAGGCAATATGATTGCGGCGTATTACTCTAAGGGGTGCGATTCGCGCGAGCTTTTTGCGTCGTATAAGATTGCGAAATTGCCCGATTTCGAGGAAAAGCGCAACAAATTCAATGTCATTCAAATCGATATGAACAGCGAGTTTCAGAATTATACGAATAAAGATAATCTTTTGTCTGGACTCACAAAAATTATCAAAGCCGAAATGCGCAAGGAATTTCAGTCAATAGAACTTGATGATGAAGATAGTATCGCACAATGTATTTTGAAAATTTATTCTGCGACGGGCGAAACGTTTGTTATCATCATCGATGAATACGACGTATTGGTGCGAGAGCAGGTGAGCGAAAAACTGTTTTCGGAGTATCTCGGCTTTTTGAACGGGCTTTTCAAAAGCAATACGCTTCGCCCTGCGATTGCACTCGCGTATCTGACGGGGATTTTGCCTGTAGTGCGCGACAAAGTGCAATCGAAGCTGAACAATTTTGAAGAATATACGATGATTGATGCTGACGAGCTTTCGGAATATGTCGGTTTCACAAGCGATGAGGTGAAATCGTTGTGCGAAAAATACGGCGTGGATTTTGCCGAGTGCAAGCGTTGGTACGACGGCTATAATTTGCGCGGATTTGAGATTTATAATCCCGAATCGGTCGTAAAATTGGTGCAGAAACGGGAGTTCTCGAATTATTGGAACAAGACTTCGAGCTATGAAGTTATCTCGGATAGGATTCGGCAGAATTTTGCAGGCACGAAAGACGATGTGATAAAAATGCTCTCTGGCGAAAGCGTCGATGTTGATGTGTATATGTATTTGAACACAATCAATAGATTTAGAAATAAAAATGATATTTTTACTTATTTGATTCATCTGGGATATTTGGCGTATGACCGCAAAGAGAAAATCTGTTATATTCCGAATAAAGAAGTGCGTGAAGAGTGGATTAGGGCACTTTCTATAATCGAAGAATACGAGGTTACGAACAAGATTATTCAGTCGTCAAAGGAGTTGCTCGCCGAAACGCTCTGCAAAAACGCCGACGCGGTGGCAAAAGCACTCGATGTGAGTCATATTCACGTTACGTCGAACCGCAGTTACAACAACGAAGACGCGCTTCAATCGGCGATTTATCTTTCATATATCTATGCGCTCAATAAATACACAGTCGTGAAAGAGATGACAGCGGGCAAGGGCTTTGCTGACGTTGTTTTCATTCCGTTTGTGCCGAATATGCCTGCGATGATTATCGAGCTCAAGCGAAACGGGTCGGCGATGAGCGCGATAGAGCAAATCCGAGCGAAAAACTATTTCGATTCACTGTCTAGTTATTCGGGCAATCTGCTTTTTGTCGGCATAAACTACGACGAAACCACGAAAACGCACGAATGTAAAATCGAAGACTTCGTGAAATAAAGGCACAGCTTCTTTTTCAACCGAATACTAAAAAAGCCTGTTCCCATTTTCGCGGACAGGCTTTTTTATTGCTCAAGTTTTACTCTTGCACTCTTACAATCTCGACATTATCACGCGGATACCCATATTCAAAACCAAACGCCAGTTTGTCAACCTCGGTCTTTTTTCCTTTCAGCACGATTTTTTTGAGAAACCAACAAGCATTAAACGCATTCCTGTCGATAATCTCCACGCTCTCAGGTATTTCAATTTCGCTTAGATTGAGATTGTATGCAAACGCATTCTCCGCAATCCGCTTCACGCCGTCTACAATAGTCGGTTTTGCACAAGGCGGATTGAAAATCAGGCTTAGTCTGTCTTTCGTGTAAAGCGTGCTAGCAACAGAGCAAAAATAAGGATTTTCCGCGTCTACCGAAAGCGTCTTTAGAGCCTCACACTTGTAAAAAGAGCGCGCGGATATTTTTTCCACACTTTTTGGAATGAACACGCTTTTAAGCGAAGTGCAATAAGCGAAAGCGTGCGCATGAAGCTCTTTTATGCCGTCGCTTATACGGATTTTTCGGATTCTCCTGTCGCATTTTTTCAGGACATTGTTTTGCGCCGAGTAAAGATACACCGCCTTTATCCTCGTTGCCGCACTGTCAAACGTCTGTAGCTCATCAAAACTCGCTCCCGCTTTGACCTTTTGAACAATATCGCCCAAACTCTTCATCCACTCGCTCGTCCACGCCGTCGAAAGAGCGATTTCAATCACCGTTCCGTCGTCGCGGTCAAAGCCGAGCCGTATTTTGCCGCTGCGCCTGTAGCAATAAAACGCGTCTTTCTCGACATCTGCAAAAAGATTATCCAAAACAGCATTTGCCGCCGCACTTTGAACTTCTTGCTTTTTATGTTGCTTTGCCTTTTCAATATCCTCGTTTTCCATACTCTTTCTTTATCGGATTTTCGCTCCGCCTCGTCCACCGCGCCCCCGTTTCCGAAATCTGTTTTTCTCAAAACACGCGTGCAAAACGATTTTCCAGTTTCGGAAAAAGGAGGCGCACTCTTGCAAAACGTTTCTCCCGTATCGGAAAAAGACGGCGCAGCCTTGCAAGACGTTTCTCCCGTATCGGAAAAAGCAAATGCACGCTTGCAAGACGCTTCTCCCGTATCGGAAAAAGAAAATGCACGCTTGCAACGGCGATTTCCCGTTTTGGAGAAAGAAAAAGCAAAAAGAGGCTTGCCATTAGCGGCAAATAGAGTTATTTTATGTGCATAAAATACATCGGAGGCGTTTGTATGAATCAAATCGCAAAGGTAAACAACGGTATTCAGGTGGCGGAGTTTGCGCACTTGACGGAAAAGGTGGGAAAATGGGTCGAGGAATACCCTAAGGCGAAAGAGGACAGGTTTTGGGAAGCGATAAGCGCGAAGAATGCGGCGAAGACCGAAAAACTCGTTGTCGCAATCAACAAGACAAAGACGGTGTCGGGGCTGTCGGACGCGGACGCAGTGCGCGACGGGGTGATTAGCTCGCTGTTCAGTGCGCTGGAGGGCTATAAAAAGCTGCCGATTGCTGCAAAGGCGAAGAGTGCGGCGGCGGTGCTTTCGGTGGCGGATAAATATCGCGGCATTGCGCGGCTTGACCTGGCGAGCGAATCGACGCAGATAAAAAGCCTGCTCACCGACCTTAGCGCAGAGGCGATTGCAAGCGAAATCAAGAACCTCGACGGCGTGGCGGAGATTGTGGAGAGCCTGAAAGAAGCGGAGGCGAGCTTTGAGGAGGCGGAAAAGTCGCTTACTATCGGCAAGACGGAAGGGGGCGACACGGCGAGCGCGGTCAGAAAGGAGCTTTTGAGCGTGATAAATGACGAGCTTGTGCCGTATTTGAACGTGGCTGTTCGCTTGGACGAGGAAACGTATGGCGAGCTTGCAAAGAAAATCGCGCACGAAATCTCTGAGGCGAATAGCAAGGTCGTTTTGCGAGCGAAGAAGTAATTTTTTTCTAAGGAATTCTCAGCCTTTTTTCCCCTGTTGCTTTTGGGCGCAGGGGATTTTTATTGCGAGGGCGCGGGGGGCGTTGAACAGATGGAAAATTAACGCTATTATTAAGCTATGGTAGTATTGAACAGCAAACAGCGCAAGATTTTGGAACGCTATGCGCAAAGTATGAATGCAATGGTGCAAGTGGGTCAGGGCGGCTTATCTCCTGAAATCATCAATCACATTTTGTCGGTGATGAAGACAAATGAGCTTATCAAGGTCAAATTCAACGAATTCAAAGATGAAAAAGAAGAGCTTATGCGCTCTCTCGAAGAACAGACCGATATTACAGTAGTACGCATTATTGGAAACACTGCGATTTTGTACAAAGCGGCCGAGAAAAAAGATAAGCGAGTGTACGAAAAGGAACTTTCAAAGGCGCAATAATAATGACAAGTCTGACAACTCTGTGCTACATTGAAAAAGATGACAGCTACTTGATGCTTCATCGCGTTACGAAAAAAAACGACATCAATCACGATAAATGGATTGGAGTCGGCGGGCATTTTGAGGCAAACGAAAGCCCTGAAGAGTGCCTTTTGCGCGAAGTCAAAGAAGAAACGGGCTTAACGCTCAATTCTTGGCGTTTTCGCGGCATTGTTACGTTTGTCAGCGATAACACGGTGTGTGAATATATGTGCTTGTACACTGCGAGTTCCTTTTCGGGCAGTGAAATCCCTTGCCACGAGGGAAAGTTGGAATGGGTGAAAAAGAGCGACATCGAAAAATTAGAGCTGTGGGAAGGCGACAAGATATTTTTGCGTCTTTTGGCTCAAGATTATCCGTTCTTTTCGCTTAAACTGATCTACGAAAACGGAATGCTTAGAACCGCAGTTCTTGACGGCAAAGTGCTGGAGGGAAAATAATATGGACGATTTGTTGAAAGCGCGAATTGAGAAAGTTCGCTTGGAAATGCAGAAGAAAAAGTTTGAAGCTCTCATCATTTCAGACCCGCAGAGCATTTGGTATCTGACGGGGGTGTGGAATAATCCGTATGAGAGGTTTTACGCGCTCTATCTTGACAAGGACGGCGGAATAAAGCTCTTTGCGAACCGTCTTTTCAATGTGGGGCAGCCTGATGTGGAAGTGATTTGGCACAGCGACACGGACGACGCGGTGAAAATTGTTGCTTCTCACATCGCACATTCGGGCGTGATTGGCGTGGACAAGATTTTCCCTGCGCGCTTTTTGATTCCGCTGATGATTAGCGCGAAAGGGGCGAGGTTTGCGGTCGGCTCGTTCTGCGTGGACGAAGTGAGGGCGTGCAAAGACGCGAGAGAGCAGCAGCTGATGAAAGACGCATCTCGCATTAACGATATTTGCATACAAAAGGGCTTTGACTTTATCCGCGAGGGCGTAACTGAAAGGCAGGTTGCAGAATACATCGGTCGCTGCTTTAGAGCGGAGGGCGCGGAGTGCGAGAGCTTTGACACCATCGTTGCATTCGGCAAAAACGCCGCCGACCCTCATCACGAAAGCGATGACACCGTGATAAAAGCAGGCGATTGCGTCTTAATCGATATGGGCTGCAAGAAAAACGGCTATTGCTCGGATATGACGCGAACGAACTTCTTTAAAAGCGCGAGCGAAGAGCATATAAAAATCCACGAAATCGTGCGAAAAGCGAACGAGAGGGCTGAAAGCATAATCGGACCTGGCGTGAAGTTTTCCGACATTGACGCGGCGGCGAGGGACGTGATAAAAGAAGCGGGCTATGGGGAATATTTCACTCATCGCTTGGGGCATTTCATTGGGCAGAGCGAACACGAGGCTGGCGATGTGAGCGAGGCAAACAACTCATACACAAAAGAGGGAATGATTTTCTCTATTGAGCCAGGAATTTATCTTCCAAACAAAGTGGGCGTGCGCATTGAAGATTTGGTGTTGGTAACCTCAGGCGGCTGTCAGCGTCTTAATTTGGTGGACAAGCATTTCCGCATATTAGGCAGAGAGTAAGGAAAAAGAGCTTTGTATACACGAGAAGTTTTAGAGCCGCCCCCATCTCTTATTCAAAACAAAAAGCCTGTGTTCGGCACGTTTCAGGGCGCGCTTAACAGGCTTGACATAAGAGGGATTTATATGCCGTTCGGCGTTGTGCCGCTCCCGCCTTTTATAACGAATATCCGCATAAAAAGCAAAATCTCGTTTAACTTCGTTATCGGGGATTTTATCGGAACGGTAGAAGTGAACGATATAAAGGTGTTAGCGTATACCGATGTGGTGTTTTGGGACAAAAAGACGGGCAAACGCTTTTCTTATCGCCACATAATGCGCCCTCGCCGCAGGCTTATTCCGCACGAACTGCGCGCATTTATCTGCACAAGCCATCATCGTGTGCGCTATATCCGCATTAGCTGGGACAGAGATAAAAACAGGATTTCGCTTTTGTTCAGTATGAAAGGCGATACGGCGCGTCCTGATTGTAATTGCGCTCTCATCTCACATTTTTCAAGCGATGTGCTAGGCGATGCGATTCACGTTGTGCCTTATCCGTCTATGCGCCGCTGCTCTGCTTCTTATCAGCTCGCATTTGCTTTGCACGGCTCTTTATCGCTTGCCCCGCCTGGTCAAGAGATAAAAACAATGCCCGATTCTGATGGCTTGGGATTTATCGATTTAAGACGGACGTATCTTTTGTTCCGCTCGCGCGATGAGTTCGTAACAGGTATGGGAATTGTGAAAGATAAGAAGATTGCGTTTAGAATCGAAACATCTTCTAACGACACGGTGAATGCAGATAAATACAATGCAAATGCGCTGTTTGTCGATGGCGAGATGACGCCGCTTCCTCCGATAAGAATAACGCATCCTCACGGGCTTCGGGGCAGATGGAATATTCAGGATACCGATGGAATGGTGGATTTGGTATTTACGCCGATAAACGATATTGCTCGCGCACTGAGCGTGTTTATTTTCCGCGCTCGCTACAACATAATATACGGCACGTTTGAAGGAGCTGTATTGACAAAAGACGGGGAGAAAATATCTTTTAAGCAGCTTTCTGGAATTGCAAAACATAACTTGTTAAGATTATAAGTAGAGCGCAAATAATTAAGACAAAAGGAGAGAAATAGTATGGCAGACAGACCAAAAGCGATATATGAACCAGGAACATTGGATAAAACAAGGGCTAATCTCGGCAATATAGACGATGAAGAAGCAAAACGAATGGCGAAAATCTTGGGCGGAGAGGTGTTTGTAGAAAAAGACCGCCCTATTGATTATTCCGCATTGCCTCGCCGAACGTATGCTCACGCAAAACGAGGCGAGAGCAGAGCAACGACTTCTCCTGCATCTTCTTCTAATTCACAAACAAGTACAAAGACAGGTGGAAAACTCGATTCTAACAATTTGCCGTATGTTTCTGATAAAGTGGCGGTGCAGATTGACAAATTGATGATGTCGCATCCGTATAAAATCAAGCCAAACTATGGTGTGTTCAATTTTATCCTTGCATTGAGCAAAAACAAAGATAAAGTAGCTTCGTCGTTTATTGATTATACGCTAAAAACGTATATAGCACATCTTAGCTCGTTCACCGAGTCTGTTAAAATGGTTATTCAATTAGCTCCTGCGACGTTTCAGATGAGAATACAGGAAGACCAATCGTTAAATATGAGATTCTTGAAGCTCGTGGGAAATTGGTCGATGACAGACATAAAGAGTTTGTACGATACTTTGGCGCGAAAGAGCAGTGAAGTAACGATTCCGATGCTTATTCCGATTGTGCGCGCAATGTATCGCCCGATGATTACGCTTTATTACTTGGGCGAAAACAGAGTATCGAAAATATTGCACGATATTTACGACGAAATCACAATACTTCCAGGAGTGCAGAAGCGAAAACTGGAGAAAATAATCAAGGACGCTTCAAGCGAGTGGATGTATATTTACGAGCGAGTTATCCGCGGGCTGTATCCGCTTTTAATGCGAATGTGCTGCACGGTGTATGTGTCATATCCAGATTTTTTCCGCGCACAGATTTCTAATTTGCTGATGTTTTTGTCGATGACGAAGTTCGATTTATTGACGGCGGAAAAAAAGCCTAAAGCTGAAAAGACAGAAGAGGAAACTCCGACAGGCGATGCGGCGGGTTTAGAGCTTGATACGCCTGAGAGCATTGGAGAGAAAAAAGATATAGACTCAAGAGCTGTGGGGGCGGCAATTCATACGATAGGAGAGTTTGACGAAAGCGTAAAGAGCGGATTAAAGCTCTTGGAGCAGATGTTCCCAGACGCTGGATTTGACAGACTTTCTTCGTTTCCAGATATGTATCCGTATTTCCAGCCGATTTTTGATTTTGATGACGAGTTTGCTCTTATTTCGCCAAAGAATCCGCTTATGGTTACGATTATTCTTATGCGCATTATTGAAGACGCATTCCAAGGCTGCCGAAATATCAGCTTTAGGCTCGACGCAGACCCCGATTTAGCGGATGACAAAGATTCTCTCAATGATATTTTTGGGGATTGGGCAAAATACAGAGAAGAGCTTTTCGAGAAAAAATATTGCGGTACGTTGAACGAGCTTGTTGGGCGTGCGCTTTCTCAGCCTGATTATATGACTTCGCAGTATGCAAAGAAGCAGCTTTCTGAACTTATGTGGTCAGCGCAGTATAATTTTTTGCCGCATTTGAAGTTTCGCCAGATTGTGCTTGAGCGTCCGCTTAATAACTCTCCGTATCGCGCTATCTTTATGCGAACGGATTATTTGCACACTATTTTCGGGGAGCTTGCAAAAAGAATAGAGGCTGGCGCAAAAACAAAGGCTGTTATTACAGGTGTGGAAAACCCGTGGGAGCGATATAAGTTCTCTCTGCAAAATGAGGTTTCAAAGCGTCTTGATGTTCTGTTAGGAGCAAGGCGAAAGACCGACACCGCTGCTACAAATGCAAATCTGATTAAGTATACACTTCGCTTTATTGCGGTTTTGGATTGGTGGATAAACAATGCTTCAAGTCCTGCGTATACGATTGAGGCAAACGACAACATTTATCGAATGAATGAAGACGGCACGGTGGGACTCGCAGGAGATGTCCGTACTGACCAAAATCAATTATTTACACAAGCCGTAAAGAACGCAATCGCAAAAAAGAAAACGCAGGCTAGTGCTCAAAAGCAGCAATAGTGCTGTTACATTTCATATAAAAGTGCTATACTCTCTTCCACTATGGGTACTATTACTATTTTGGAAGAGACAACGCGCTTTCCGCTTCAAAAGATAGGGCAAATGGCAGGAATATGCTGGAATAGCCCGACTGATAATCCTGAAAAAAACAAGAAACGTGCTATTGACTGCATAAAAAGCGGTCATGGCAGAGTTATGGAATATGCTTCTGTAGAGCTTATAATCGAGGGCTATTCTGCTCGCTGTATTCGTGAATGGTACACGCATATTGCAGGAGGTCCTACACGATTGCAAGAATCGACGAGATACGTTGACGAAAGCTCTTTTCCCTATGTCATGCCTCCGTCTATTGCAAAAAATGAAGAGGCTAAGGCGATTTATGAAAACACAATGAAAAGTATTCAAGAGGGCTATAAGGCGTTAATCGCTCTTGCTTCTCCTAAAGAAGATTGTGCTATGATTTTGCCGCTTGGAATGACGACGAAAATTGTGGATAAGCGCAATTTGAGGTCGCTCATCGATATGTCTAAGCAAAGAATGTGCAGCAGAGCATATTGGGAATACAGAGAGCTTATGAGGGATATTTGCAAGTCATTGAGCGAGTATTCAGAGGAATGGAAATGGCTTGTTGATAATTGTATGCACCCGAAATGTGATGATTTAGGGTATTGTCCAGAGAAGAAAAGCTGTGGACGGCACGCAAAAAAAGAAGAAATCTAAAGAAGAGGAAATCTATATGCGATATATAAAGCAATTTGCGATTATCATTGCTATTTCATTTTTGGGCGAGGCAATGAATAGAGTTATTCCCCTGCCGATTCCTGCAAGTATTTACGGACTGCTTTTGATGTTCTTAGCTCTTTTCTTTAAGATATTCCCTGTGAGCGCAGTAAAAGAAACGTCAAGTTTTTTGCTTGAAGTGATGCCGTTAATGTTTATTCCGCCTTCTGTTGCGATTATCGACAATCTTGCTTTATTGCAGGGCTCGTGGTGGAAATTAGTGATTTTAGCTTTTGTTTCAACGCTGGGCGTTATGGTTGTTTCAGGGGCGGTAACACAGTGTATCATTAAGAAATCCAATAAAGGAAAAAAAGGAAAAGAGAGAAAATGAAAGAGTTATTTGAGCAAACCGTTTTTATGGGAGTCCTGTTTACGTTTATTGCGTATGGAATAGGGCTGTTTTTGAATAAAAAGCTAAAGCTCGCTATTGTAAATCCGCTTTTTATTTCTATCGTTATTTCTATAGCATTTTTGATGTTTTTCAAAATCGACACGAAAGCATACGCCGAAAGCACAAAGATTATTTCTTATATGCTCACCCCCGCTACCGTCTGCCTTGCAATTCCTCTTTATGAGCAGCTAGAAAAGCTAAAAGACAACTGGAAAGCGATTTTAGGCGGTATAATTTCAGGCGTTGTAACGTGTATGTTTATGATTTTAGCAGGTTCTTTTGTCTTTGGATTGAATCATCAGCAATTCGTTTCAATGCTGCCGAAATCTATCACAACTCCGATTGGAATTGCACTCTGCGAGCAATATGGCGGAATCGTCGCAATTACCGTTGGTGCAATTATGGTAACGGGCATTACAGGAAATGTTTTAGCCGAAAGCGTTTTGAGATTATTTCACATCACCGAGCCTGTTGCAAAGGGAGTAGCCATTGGAACAGCAAGCCATGCTTTAGGAACTACCAAGGCTATTCAAATGGGCGAAATAGAAGGAGCTATGAGCGGTCTTTCTATTGCTGTAGCTGGTCTTTTAACGGTAGTTGCAGCGTCGTTCTTTACGCTTCTTTACTAATTGCTTTGTAAAACATTCCACTGCGGCATAACGCACAGCCCTCGACCTCTCAGCTTTAGCAATAGCTTGCTTGAAAGGTATGAGAGGGCGTTTTTTCTTGCCTGCGCAGTTACACAGCTCGGACGAAGAGAATACAAAAGGTCTGCGCAAGTATCTGCGTCGAGCGAAGAGGGCAGAGAAAGCCTTTCTTCACTTTGCATAAATGTCCAACAGAGCTTTTTTCTTCCGTCTTTATCAGTCAAAACGATGATTTTTCCTGCAAGCCAAAACGTGAACGATTTTTCTGTAATAGGCTCTTTTCTTTCTTTTTGAGTCCGCTCCTCATATCGTTCAATCGCTTTTTCAACATAATCTTTCGCTATCGAGGGAGATGGCATTTTGAAAGGAAAGAAGTTCTTGACATTCTCTTCAAGTCTTTCGCCGTGCATCCAAGAGTCAATCGCCTCATTTAATCCAGCTTCGTATCGTTCGCTTTTTTCTTCGCCCTCAAAATGAAGTCCGTTCTTTGCAAAAATGCCTGTGTCTGTTGGAATAATCGGCTTCAATTCTGTATATTTGCCTTCTTGCCATTCTTTATAAATGCGGCTGTGCCTCGTGAGAACGAATTTGTGATAAAATGCGCTGTCGATTAGACCAATAGCAAAGAATTGGCGCAGCGTTTCAAGCGAATCGATGAGCATTTGTGCATTTTCTTGCCAATAGCCGAAAATCATATAGGCGTGAACTAAAATCCCAGCTTCTTTGAATGCGGCGCAAGAGCCTGCAATAGAGTCTATGTCTGTTCCTTTGTGAATGTCGTCAAGTCCGCTTCCTGTAGCTATCTCTATACCGCCTGATACGCCTATAACGCCGCCGAACGAGATAAAATCTGCAATATCTCGCGTAAATGTCTTTTCAAAGCGCACATTTCCCCAGCTAGAAAGCGGCGTGCCTTTCTTTGCGTTCTCATAGCTGAAAGCCGCTAATGAAACAGGCGGACAGGCTTCGTCTACAAAATGAACACCTCTCACGCCGTTCTTTTTCGACTGCGCATAAAGAGAGAAAAACAGCCTTTTTGCGTCTGTCATTCGGTATGCACATACATAATCAAGCGTTACATCGCAAAAAGCGCATTTGTGCCAATAGCAGCCGTGCGCTAAATATGCTTTCATCCAAGTGCCGTCGCTCCAAAGGCGGTGCATTGCATTTGTATCGTCTACTAATCGCGGATAGCTAGAAAAATCTATGTCGGAATAATCTGGCACAATGCTTGCCGTCATTTTCTCTTCAAAGCTGCCTGCTTCTTTGTCTTCTTCACGCGGTTCAATTACTTCTATGTCAGAGGGGGATTTTACAAAAAGTCGCATTTTGTATAACGGAGCATCTTGATTGAATAAAGCATAATATGAGCCGTATCCTCTGTCAAAACTTATAGCGTCTATGTATTTTGCAAGGGCTTTTTCCTTTGCGCTTCTCAGCTCTGTATTCACAAAGCCCCCGCCGATGACGACAAAAATATTTTCATCTCCGTATTTTTCTTTTAGATATTTGCCTGTATATAATGCGGCGGTAAATGTACCAGGAAAGGGAACTGAAATGCAGATAAGTGTTCTTTTGTTCTTGTCTATCGAAAGCGTATCAAGAATAGGGCGATAGAAATTTTCGAGGAGTGGCGATGAAAGAGCTTTTTCTATTTCGCTAAAATGGGTTTCGCTTATTGTCAATGATTCTGCATAGCGAATGAGAGCAAAGTTTTTATCAAAAGCCGCAGTTATATAATCTGCGAGGTCTGCAAGAGCAAAAGAGGCAATCGCGCGCGCGTCGTCTGTTGTCGGCTCACTTTCTAGCGAATCAATATACTGCTGCATACGAAAAGCACGCGGAGAATACGGAGAGAAGATAAAGCGATGACAAAGCTCTCTGCCAGAAACTGCCGTGCCGCTTCCGCTTCCCGAAGTAAGCATAGAGCGAATATCGTCTATCCAATCAATCCATGCATCTTTTTCGCTCACATATCGCCGCAAATTAAATGCAGTTGCCTCATCGCCTTTTTTTTCAGCCTTTTGCGCTTTGTCTAATGCGTTCTTTTCTGATAGCGCAAACAACTTTGTAAGTCCTGATTTTGAAAAGAGCGAAACAAAAAGTTCGAGCGATAAATCTCTCCATTCTGTGCTGTATCCAAGCTCTCTAAAAAAAGAAGAAAGATACGCACCTGACGGATAGGGAGCATTGAGCTGTACTAACGGCGGCTGTATTATTTTTACATCGTCTATCTTTTTAATCATAAGTTCCTCGATAACATAAAGCTAAAAAAGGGACGTGTTACCAAAGGTATGCTGTCATTATCGAGCTCGACTCGATAATCTTTTTCAAAATGCCGTATTAAAGATAGATTCCCGTGTCAAGCACGAGAATGACAAAAAGAAAAGCATACCTTCCGTAACACTGCCTAAAAAAGTATATCACAAATGTATTATAAAAATAAAGTCAGACAGAAAAAAGTGCGTACATCTTACCATCGGTAAGGTGTATTAAATACCATCGGTAAGATGTATTAAATACCGTCGGTAAGATTAACACGTTACAGGCGGTAAGATGTGCAGAATTTTTGTACAGATGTGCTATTTTGCAAAAGAGCGATGTTCTTTCTAAAAAAGTGGGTGTATATTAAAAAAGTCGGTATAGTCTTAATGCCGATAGAACTTTTTGGAGGAAGTTTCTTTTATGAAAAACCGTTTTTTGTTCGGCTGTGCAGCGGCGTTTATCCCTCTGCTCATTTCAGGTTGTGCCACGACCGAAAAGACTGGTACAAAAACAGAAGCTAGTGTTGCAAAGGAGGAAGTTGTGTTGGCTAACGTGATTGAAAAATACAACTCCAACTTTGAAGGCACGGGAAGCAATGGAGCTCTTCATTGGTGGAATGATAGGGCGTGGAAGCCTGATTGTCTTAATCAAGTAGCGTATGGAGAAGGTGAGCAGCCGAATGCAGAATGTGGAAAATTCTACGCAAAGGCTATTTCAAAGGGCGATGAGGCGCAGTGTCAATTTGCATACAAAGACCTTGCTTCTGCTATTCAGGGCGGCGTGCCTTACAACTATTCTTATTATGCACGAATTGCAGACGACAGCGAAGTAAAGGACGGAACTGTAAAGCTGGTGATTAACGCGGCAAATGAAGGCTGGAGCGATGTGGAAAGCGCAGATTTGAAAAACGCTGTTTCAACGCTCTCTGACAAATGGCAGCTTTTCACAGGCTCTTTCACGCTCACAGACCCAAGAGCGCAGGTGCAAGTGCAGTTCACAGGTTCTTCTGGCGTTTCATACTGCATTGATGATGTTCGTATCACCATCGACCCTGCGTATGCTGGTTCTATCGAAACAAATATCGTCAGCTTAAAAGATGTGCTCACTTCTGAAAAAGGTTTCGGACACGACCTCATCGTTGGCGGAGCTATGACGGTGGGAGAGGCGAGCGACCCGCTTTATATGCAGCTTTTGTTCAAGCATTTCAACGGCGTAACGCTTGGAAACGAGCTGAAACTCGACGCTATGAACGGCTACCACGACGGAAACCGCACTCCGATTGGAATTACGAGCGACACATTGAACGGCAAAGAGATAAAAGTTCCTGTGCTTGACCATTCAAGAGCAGATTCTCTTCTCGATAAAGTGGTTGAATACAACAGCAAGAACCCGAAGCAGCCGATTAAGGTTCGCGGACACGTTCTTGTGTGGCATTCACAAGCACCAGAATGGTTCTTCCACAAAGATTATGATATTAAAAAAGCCGATGCCTCAAAAGAAGAAATGAATGAGCGTATGGAGTGGTACATCAAGACAATGCTCACATACTACACAAACAAATCTAGTGAAACAGGCAAAAAATACGCAGATTGTTTCTATGGTTGGGACGTTGTAAACGAAGCGGTTTCTGACGGAACTGGCACATATCGTTCAGACACAGAGAACTCAAGCTGGTGGCGCATTTACAAGAGCAATGAGTTTATCATTAACGCATTTAAGTTTGCAAACAAGTATGCTCCAAAATCGCTCGGATTGTATTACAACGATTACAACGAAGCTTCTCCGCAGAAGTGCAAAGGCATCGTGCAGCTTTTGAATGACGTGAAGAATGCAGAGGGAACTCGTATCACGGCGATGGGTATGCAGGGGCACTACAATATGGACAGCCCTTCTATCGCCGATTTTGAAAACGCAGTTCGCGAGTATTGCAAAGTCGTCGGCAGCGTAATGATTACCGAGTTCGACTTAAAGGCAAGCTCTTCTTTCAACGGCACAAACTTTGATGATGAGTACAACAAGCAGGCATATCGCTATAAGGCATTTTATGACAAGCTCGTTGAACTCGACAAAGAAAAGGGAATCAATGTTTCAGGCATTATTTTCTGGGGTGTAACAGACCCGTATTCTTGGCTTCAGACATTCAGCGGCGTTGGCGGCGGAGCTGACGGAAAGCAGAGCCAGTGCCCGCTTTTGTTCGACGGTAAATACAAGGCAAAGCCTGCATTCTACGCATTTGCTGACCCGTCAAAACTTGAGCCTGCAATCAAGAACATCACTATTGTAGAAAGCGACAATTTCGATTACGGTGCAACTTATTCTTTCCCAGCAGGAAATATCAACGTTGATTTCTCTCCAATCTGGCAGAATGGAAAAGTGAGCATCAAGGCAAATGCAAAGGGCAAAATCGGCGCAAACGACAAGATTGCTCTTTTCGTAGACGACGGAAGCGGTATTAAAACTGTTTCAGACAAGGCATCTTCTCAAACAGTGCTTTCTATCGACACAGCGGCAGCAGGAAGCGTAAGCACGATTAAAATCGATGTTCGCTATGAAAGCGACAAGGGGATTAGCTCATACAACGACTTGCTCAACAATCAGACAACTTCTTCAAAGTTCTATGCAGCTGCATTGATGAAGCCGTATGCGGTTATCAAAAAGGGAAGCCCAGCTCTTTCATTCGACGACGAGGCGTGGAATAGCGCGAACACAGTGAAGCTCGGAGTTGTGAGCGGTTTGGCAGAAGCAAGAGGAGAAGCAAAAGTTCTCTGGGACGAAAAGGCTTTGTATGTGTATGCGACGGTGAAAGACAGCGACATCAACACAGACAACATCAACGCGTACGAGCAGGATTCTATCGAAGTGTTTATCGATGAGAACAATGCAAAGAAAGAGGCGTATGAGGCAGACGACAAACAGTATCGCATTAACTGCTTGAACGAAAAGAGCTTTAACGGCATCAAGTGCAAGGGAGCGTATGTGAAGAGCGAGGCGAGATTAGTTGACGGCGGATATGAAATCGTAGCTTCATTCGCGTGGACAGACATAAAGCCGACTTCTGGAGTAAAAATCGGTTTCGACTTGCAGATTAACGACGCAGACAAGTCAGCAAAGAGGCTCGGCACTATCAACTGGTATGACGAAACAGGTTCTGGCTGGTCAAAGCCAAGCGTTTTAGGCACAGTCGTTCTTGAATAACAGGCACAGCGTGTTTTGTCAGCCATAGGCTGCTTTGTAGCTAGGTACATTCCCCCCCCCTCGCCTGCTAGGAGAGGGGACGGGGTGAGGTTCATCGTGCGTTTCTCGTTATTGTGCAATATTTTGCAGACGCACGATATTTTGGCTCGATATTTTGCAATATCGGTGGAAAACACGTTGCGTTTAGCCGTTATTGTGCAATATTTTGCAGACGCTCGATGTTTTGGCTCGATATTTTGCAATATCGGTGGAAAACAGGCTGTGTTTGCTCGTTACTGTGCAGTAATTCGCAGACACACGATGATTTGGCTCGATATTTTGCAATATCGATGAAAAGCACGCTGTGTACACTCGTTACTGTGCAGTATTTCATAGACGCATTGGAGAAAAAATGAAAAAGATACAAGATTTATGTATATTGTTGTTGGTTGGAGGAATTACGACGATGTCTTTTGCAAAGGAAAAGCAAGGTAGCATCACATATACACCTGCAAGCGAGCTTGAAAAACAGATTGCAGAGAAAATTGAAAAGCTCGATGTTGAAACAAACCCGATTATCACGCACAAATTTGCCGCAGACCCTGCTGTATTGGTGTACAAAGACACAGTGTATGTGTATGCCACAAACGATATGCAGCAGCTTGCTTTTACTCAAGGCAAGGAAGAGAATAGATACAACAAAATCAATACGCTCAACGTATTTTCTTCAAAAGACTTGGTGAACTGGACGGATTTGGGCGAAGTGAAAGTGGCGGGAAAGAACGGCGGCGAGGGAGATGCGAAGTGGGCTTCTAACTCGTGGGCTCCTGCGATTGCGTGCAAAAATATCGGCGGAAAAGATATGTTCTTTTTGTATTTTGCAGACAGCGGAAACGGAATCGGCGTTTTAAGCGCGCCGTCTCCGACAGGTCCTTTTACCGACCCGATAAAAAAGCCGCTGATTTCCCGCCAAACGCCGAATTGTGCGAATGTGAACTGGCTGTTTGACCCTGCGGTGATGATTGACGATGACGGAGCGGGCTATATTTATTTCGGCGGCGGACACGATGCAGACAAAGCGGAACACCCGAAAACTGCTCGCTGTGCAAAGCTCGGTGCGGATATGATAAGCATTGACGGCGAACCTCAAGAAATTGACGCGCCGTATTTGTTTGAAGATTCTGGCATAAACAAAATCAACGGAACGTATTATTACACCTATTGCACAAACTGGGTTTCTCGCACCGTTACAAAGGATTCTGACATACCTCCTGTTGCGGTAATTGCGTATATGACTTCTGATAATCCGTTAGGTCCGTTTACCTATCGCGGCTGGACGCTCAAAAATCCTGGCGCGTATTTCGGGGCTTCTGGCAATAATCACCATTGGATTTTTAATTTCAAGGACAAATATTACATCGCTTATCACGCGCAGACGATGGAAAAGATGCTCGGACTTGAAAAGGGCGGCTATCGCGGGATTTATATCAGCGATTTTGATATAAACGAAGACGGCAGCTTCCCTGTGCAAAAGAAGTGCGTAGACGCTATTGAGCAAGTCGGCTCATTCAATCCGTATGAAGAGATTGCCGCCGCTACCTATCAGTCGATGAAAAATGTGGCGGTTACAGCGGAGAGATTGCTGAGCCCTGTTGCTGACGGCGGATATGTGTTGATAAAAGGCGTGGACTTTGGAAGCGGCGCGGGCAAGATTGAGATTAACAGCGTCGTCGCGAAGAAGGCAAAGGGCGGAAATCTCAAAGTCTATCTCGACCGCATGGACGAGGGCGCAAAAGCCATTGCAGATATAAAGATTGGCAAGAAGGCGAAGCAAGAAAAAGCAATAGAAGGCGTTTCTGGCGTGCACGATGTGTATTTTGTTTTCTCTGGCAACTTTGCTCTTTCTTCTTGGAGATTTCAGGCACAGTAGGGCTTGAGCCTGCTTGTGAGTTTTTAGCACAGCTTGTTTTGTAAGGCATAAAAAAGGGAAGTCTATCCGAAAAAGGACGGGCTTCCCTTTTGTTTGCGCAACGGAAAAAGATTAGTTCAAATGCAAGCACTGTTTGTATTTTTGTGCCAATCGCTTTGATTTCACTGCTGCAAGACCGCAGTAATTCTCTGGCTTTTCAAAGAAGTTTTCGGGGTTTGCCACGCCGAGTTTTTCAAGCTGCGCGGTGATTTTTTGGAATGCGTCGGTATGCGTCTTCAAGACTTCAAAGAATGTCTTTCCGCTCTTTTCGGCTTCGAGCGTAATCTTTCTGATGACTTCGTGTCCGTCAGAAACTCCTGCCTCGCCCAAAAGAATATATGCAGGTTCTGCCAAAACGCCGCCTTTTACTTTGCCGCCTGCTCCAGCAAGGTTCTTCGCCATATTCTCTCTGTCGGCTTGCAATCCTGAAACAACTTTGTTCATACGAGAAACCGCCATTGTAAAGCCTGTTACATAATCGGCGATAAATCTTTGGCTTGCGCTGTTTGTGAGGTCTCTCTGGTGCTCTGAAATCTGGTCCATATAGAACGTCATAACGCGCGGAGCAAAGGCTTTCCACAGTGATTTTACATGCTCGCTGTTCCACGGATTGCGCTTTTGCGGCATAGTAGAAGAGCCGACTTGTGTTGAAGAGAAATATTCGAACACTTCGCCGATTTCGCTTCGTTGCAAGTTTCGGAGGTCGTCTGCGAGGTTTGCGATAATGCCGAACGCCACATTGAGCTCTAAGAGCAATCGCAACAGATATTCTGGCTCTACAAGCTGATTAGAGTATTCAGACGGCTCTAAGCCTAAGAACGAAAGATACTTTCTTTCAAGGTCTTCGGGGTCTTTTACAATCATCGAAGGACCGTTATAAGAGCCGACAGGACCTGCAAGTTTGCCTTTGAGCTGATGAGAAAGCTCTTCTATCTTCAAAATAGATTTGCCCAAGCGAGAAACGAACTCTGCAATAGACCAGCCGAATGTAATCGGAACAGCGTGCTGACCGTGAGTGCGTCCAACTTGCGGCGTTGCACACTCTCGCTCTGCAATATCGCAAAGGTGTTTTTCGAGGCTTTTGAGCTCTGGAAGAACGACGTTTTGCACAGCGTCTCTCATGCGTACGCTCAAAGCCGTATCAAGAATATCAACGCTTGTTGCACCAAGATGCACAAGAGGCGCGATGTCGCTTGCAACTTTTGTTTTCATCACATTTACAAGCGCACGAATATTGTGCTGAGTTTTTTCCTCTTCTTGATACACTTCGTTTGGGTCGATATTCTCCGCCACATCGTCAAGGCTTTTTGCTTTTTCGTCTGTCAGCTCTCCGCGAACAGATAAATGCGCCTTTACGAGTGCAGCCTCGCATTTCGCTAATGAGCGAACGGAGGCTGCTTCAGAAATATACTTAGAAAGTCCGTCAAAAACCGCTTTTTCCGAAAGAGAATAGCGGTGGTCAAGAGAAGAAATATTCTCAAAAATATTGCGTGTTTCCATAGGTGGCATTATCTACTAAACTGCATAAAAATGCAATATTTTTTATAAAAGATTTGCAATGTATTCAGCGTGTTCAATACAGTTATAACGGTTTTATAACTGCGGCAGTATGCAATATTACTATTGACAGTAACAATATATGCTGTTATACTTCTTTATAACCACGAATCTAGTATGAATGTACTGAAAAGGTACTCATGGGAGGCGAAAAATGGTGAAAAGGACTGACAGCATATACATTTCTATTCCGAGCGACCGCTATACGCCGTATTCTTTGGCGCGCAAAATTGGTGCAAAGGCGATTTTAGAGAGCGCAAGATTTAACGCAGGCAAAGAGAGATATTCAATTCTTATGGCAGAAGAGGCGTTTCACATCGTGCAAGACGATGAGGGAACGTTTTTTTTAATTGATGGTCGCCGTGTGCCGTTTACAGAGCAGACGCTAACGAGTTCGGGAAAAGTCATTGACGAGCTTCCGTGGAGCAAGATGAAGCGAAAACTCGACATCTTGGATGCTCTTGAATATGTTGCTGGGGAAAATGATTTATCAAAATACAATATCCCGATTCCTGCGAGTGGAGTGGGGTATTTGAGCTATGAGTTTTGCGCACGCTGCGACACAATCGCTTTAGCTCCTCAAACAGATGAATTGCATATTCCTGAAAGCGAGTTTATTGCAGGGCATTTGTACTTGATTTTTGACCACTTCACAGAGAGAATACATATCTTTGCGCTTAACTACACTGAACATCAAATCGATTTGCAAAAGGCTGTTGATAAGCTCAAGAAAAGACTTGATGACCTTGATTTTAGCTATCTTACGCCTCCCGACGAACCAGACCCGTGCCGTGTGATTACAGACGAGGAGCAGTCAAAGAGGGAATATATTGAAAAGGTAAATGCGTTAAAAAAGCATATCATTGCAGGCAACATTGTGCAGGCAGTGCCAAGCCGCAGACTGCAAATTGAGTGCGAGACTTCTGCGCTTGAGATATACCGCAGGCTTCGTTCTGTAAATCCTTCTCCATACTTATTCTATCTTGATTTTGGAAGTCATCAGCTTATTGGCTCTTCGCCTGAAAGTCTGGTAAGAGTGAGAGATGGGGTAGCGTCGATAAAGCCAATCGCTGGCACTCGCCGACGCGGAAAGAATGCAGAGGAAGATGAAGAGCTGAAGAATGAGCTTTTAGCGAATGACAAGGAAAAATCTGAGCATTTGATGCTTGTTGACCTTGCTCGAAATGATTTGGGCAGAGTGTGCGAGGCTGGTAGCGTAAAAGTTGTGCGCTATATGGATTGCGAAATGTTTAGCCATGTTATGCACTTGGTGAGCGATGTGCAAGGCAGAGTGAAAAAAGGCATAAAGCAGATACAAGTATTGCGCTCGGCATTTCCTGCGGGAACAGTGTCTGGTGCGCCTAAAATCAGTGCAATACAGATTCTTTCTGGGCTTGAAAAGACAAAGCGAAAATTCTATGCGGGTGCTGTCGGCTATTTGCAGGCGAATGGCGATTTAGATTTCTGCATTGCAATTCGCTGTGCGCTGAAGCAAGATAAAATATGGAGTTTGCAGGCAGGCGGCGGCATTGTGTACGACTCAAACGCAGAGCGCGAATGGGAAGAAACAAACGAGAAGCTAGGTGCTTTACGGGCTGTGCTTGACGGCACAAAAAAAGCCTAAAACAGTGCAAAAGTTTACAAAATGTTGCAAATGCCCCTTTGACACCTTTCGGCAATATCAAGTATAGTTGTAGTATGGCTACAAGAGTTACGATTCAAGATATTGCCGATTCACTCGGTCTTTCAAGAAACACTGTTTCAAAAGCAATTAACAACACTGGCTCTCTTGCACCTAGTACAAGGGAGGCTATTTTTAAGAAAGCTCAAGAGATGGGCTATAAGCTCTTTTCGTATGCAACAGACGAGAGCAATATTTCGTTTGATGTAAAGAAAGCGAAAAGTGAAAAAAGCATTTCTGGAGAGTTTGCCCTTTTAACAGCGGGAATATTGGACAGCTTGCATTTTTCGGCGAGAATGCTTGATGTTATGCAAGAAGAAGCGTCAAAGCTCGGCTGTGGATTTACGATTTACCGAGTAACACCAAGGGAGCTAAAAGAAAAGAAGCTGCCTGCTTCATTCGACAAAAATCGCATTATCGGGATTTTCTGTGTTGAAATGTTTGACATAGAGTATTGTTCGCTTTTGTGCGATTTAAATATTCCGCTTGTATTTATCGATACCCCTGTTACATTTTCACCAAAGGCGATTCGGGCAGATGTGCTTTTAATGGAAAATAGAAATTGCATTTACGAGTTTATCGGCGATATGGTGAACAGAGGCAAAAAAGACTTTGCTTTTGTGGGAGAGGCGAAGCATTGCCGTTCGTTCTTTGAGCGGTATGACGCATTCCGTGGCGCATTGGTGATGTATGGTCTTGAATATAAAGCAGACAGAGCTTTAATCGGAAACAAAGCGGTTGGCGAGAACGGCATACAAGCTATATACAGGGATTATCTCAATGAAAATATTGAAAAATGGGATACACTGCCTGAAGTAATAATATGTGCAAATGATTTCATAGCGACGGATTTGCTGTTAGTGCTTCGAGAAAGAGGGGTGAGAGTTCCCGAAGACACGCTCATTTGCGGCTTTGATGATTCTCCGCAAGCTCTTATCGTTTCTCCGCCGCTCACTTCTATCCGCATCAATGCGCACGATATGGGATTTTGTGCAATGAATCTTATGCTGTCGAGAATCGAAGAGCCAAAACGAGCTTTGCGCACTGTCTCTGTTCAAACTTCCCTGATTTGCCGAGCGTCTACACAACCTATCCAATAGCACTCTCTATAACCAAAGGCGAAAAAAAGGGACTATCACAAGCAAGATAGTCCCTCGAAGGAGAGATTTATTTTTAGGTGTTATAGCTGTGCTATTCATTTGTCAAGCATAATCCACAGAAATGAGCGTATATTTGAAATCGAATAGTGCTTTGCATATATTTTTGCACAATTTGCACAAATTTTTCTTGACAAATGAAACATTTACTCTTACACTTTAATTATACAAGCACTTAATAATTTACAAATGCACTGTATTGCATATTCAAGGAGGAACGAAGTGAAATTCAAAACCCTAACGTATATAAAACAGCATTGGCAGCTCTATGTCATCTTTTTGCTTCCTGCGTTACTGCTCACCATCATCTTTCGCTACATTCCGATGGGCGGAATCCTCATCGCATTCCAAGATTACAACCCAATCCGTGGCGTATTGGCGAGCCGTTGGGTCGGCTTAAAGCACTTTACCCGCTTTTTGTCTTCGCCCGACTTCATCACCTATTTGCTGAACACCCTCAAGCTCAGCATTTACGGGCTGCTGTGGGGCTTCCCTGTGCCGATTATCCTCGCGCTGCTGCTCAACCGCATCAGAAGCGCAGGCATCAAGCGCAATATCCAGCTGCTGCTTTATATGCCGAACTTCGTTTCTGTCATCGTTGTCTGCGGTATTGTGCG
>ERZ842401.2732-NODE-2732-length-23125-cov-5.163069_pt1 | contig 23125 bp, 33 predicted proteins | sample MGYA00521270_ERZ842401 | MGnify/ENA primary metagenome ERZ842401 (study PRJEB31892, sample SAMEA3878208) | bioreactor metagenome | biome: Moose rumen | place: Sweden | collected 2011-10 | study: EMG produced TPA metagenomics assembly of the PRJEB12797 data set...
ATTGTTCGGTACTTTCTAACCTTGCCAAATCACCTTTGAAATTCATCATCTTTAAAGCGGTAAACATTTTTGCACCGAACACATTAGATTGTTTTTCCCAAATATGGTCCTCTCCTACATCCAAAATCCCCGGTAATACAATAGCTGTTACTATCCCGATTATCGCTATGACAATCAAAACCTCTGCTAATGTGAAGGCCTTTTTAAATTTGTTCGTAAAATCTTTTATCATAATTCCTCCGTTTATTAAGTTATATTATCATATTTTTATTATTTATAATTAACTTTTATTATTTTTGATAAATATTGTATAATATTACTTAACAAATGTCAAGAACAGTACCCGATATATAATTTAAATATGGGTGCAGGAGAAGATTTAAAAATACTTTTAGTCAAAGAAAAAACTACAATCACAGAACTTGCAAATATGGCAAATAAAATTTCTGATAAAAAATATACGGTTTACGGTTTATCCCAAAAAATGCTGCGCAACACCATGCAATACGATGAACTGAAATTTTTGGCCAAAATATTAGGGTACAATATAAAATTTGAAAAGATAACGGAAGAATAATTTTTTGCGCACAAAAGCAGGGCAACATAATATTGCCCTGCTTTTAATTATTCGATTTTTAAAGCACACTACCAACTTGCTTTGGTTACGCCCGGAAGCAATCCTTCGTGAGCCATTTTTCTTAAACAAATTCTGCAAAGACCGAAATCTCTGTGGTATCCGTGAGGACGTCCGCATATTGAGCATCTGTTATGCAATCTTACAGCCGGATATTTTCCTGCTGCTGCAAGTTTTTCACGTCTTAGTTCTTTGTTTATCATCGCTTTTTTAGCCATGAATTTCTCCTTTTATGTTTATATGTTATTTGCTAATTACATTCTAATTTATTTTGCCAACAATCGCAATTTTATCTTGCTTTGAATGGCATACCTAATAATTTTAGCAATTCTCTTGCTTCATCATCTGTGTTAGCTGTTGTTATTATTGAAACGTTCATACCATGAACCGCATCAAGTTCATCATAAGAAATTTCAGGGAACAATGATTGTTCCTTTAAACCTAATGTATAGTTTCCTCTGCCATCGAAACTTTTAGCACTTATACCTCTAAAGTCACGAATTCTTGGGAGTACTACACAAATTAATTTTTGTAAGAAATCGTACATTCTTTCGCCACGCAATGTAACCATTGCACCAACCGGCATACCTTCTCTTAATTTGTATGAAGCGATTGATTTTTTTGCTTTTGTGATAACACATTTTTGACCTGCTATCTTTGTTAATTGCGCTTCTATTGTTTCTGCGACTTTTGAACTGTGTGAGGCTTCACCTACACCCATGTTCAATACAATTTTGTTTAATCTCGGTACCTGATGAATATTCTTGTATCCGAATTTTTCTTTTAGTGCAGGTACTGCATCTTCTAAATAAGTATCTTTTAAATTTTTAGTCTTTGTCATTTTTATTTTCCTTTACTATTGGTATTAATGTCGTATCTGCCGTCAACATCAACGGCATCTACACATTAAGCATCTAGTTGTTCACCACATTTTTTGCAAACACGAACTTTTTTACCATTGATAACTTCGTGTTTAATTCTTGTCGGTTTGTTGCATGCAGGGCATACCACCATTACGTTTGAAGAATCAACAGGAGCTTCAAGCTTAATCAAACCGCCTTGAATTCCCATCATAGGCTGCGCCTTTTGGGCTTTTGTCACCATGTTTCTGCCTTCTACCGTAACTTTGCCGGATTTTACGTCAACTTTTTTTACGTTTGACGCTTCTTTACCCTTGTCTTTACCGGCAATAATAATTACTCTGTCACCGGTTTTTACATGCAAAGATTTTTTGTTCTTATCTGCCATTTTTTCGTTTCCTTTATCTTTATGAATTAAATAACCTCAGGAGCCAAAGATACAATCTTCATATAACCTTTGTCTCTAAGTTCACGCGCAACAGGCCCGAATACACGAGTTCCTCTAGGGTTTCCGTCTTTTGAAATAATTACTGCTGCATTTTCATCAAATCTGATAACTGATCCGTCTTCACGTTTGATATCAGCTTTGGTTCTTACTACAACAGCTCTTACAACTTCAGACTTCTTTACCGCCATATTAGGTGTTGCATCCTTTACCGTAGCAACGATTTCATCGCCCACTGCAGCAAATTTCTTATTTGAGCTTCCCATAACACGAATGCATAACAACTCTTTTGCACCTGTGTTATCTGCTACTTCTAGTCTTGTCTCTTGTTGTATCATTTTTATTTTTCCTTTTTTTGTTTAGAACTATTTTACCTGTTCAACTACTTCAGACAATACCCAACGCTTTGTGCCGGAAATTGGTCTTGATTCAACGATTTTCACAACGTCACCTTCACGGCATTCGTTCTTTTCATCGTGTGCTTTGTAGTTTCTGTTAGATTCAATAATCTTTTTGTATTTAGGATGCGGTGAATATTCCGCAACCTTTACTACAATAGTTTTGTCCATTTTATTACTGATTACTGTACCTTGTTTTACTTTCTTAGGCATTTTTTACCTCCGCTTGTTCACAAGCTTTTTCTTTTATAACAGTTTTTGCTTGAGCAATCATTCTTTTCGTCTTTGAAATTAGAGATGTGTTTTCTAATTTGTGAGTCGAAAGCTGCATTGAATAGTTGAATAAATCCTTCTTCCAATCAACAACTGCATTTTGCAATTCTTCAACTGTTTTTTCACGCATTTCACTTAATTTCATTGTTTTTTCCTTATTTTACTTCTTCTTTTGCTACTACTTTTACTTTAATAGGCAGCTTTTGAGCAGCTAATTCTAACGCTCTGATTGCTGTTGCTCTGTCAAAATATTCAAGTTCAAAAAGAATTCTGTTCGGTTTTACCACTGCTACCCAGTATTCCACATTACCTTTACCTGAACCCATACGAGTTTCTGCAGGTTTTGCAGTAATAGGTTTATCAGGGAATATTTTTATCCAAACGTTACCGCCACGTTTGATTTCACGAGTCATTGCACGACGTGCTGCCTCGATTTGACGGCTGGTTATCCAACCAGGTTCCAAGGCTCTTAAGGCATATGAACCAAATTCAAAGTCCACACCTCTGGTTTCTGTGCCCTTCATTCTGCCTTTCATCATTTTGCGGTATTTAGTTTTTTTAGGCTGTAACATTTTATTTTGCTCCTATTATTTCTATACCTTAACTATTCAGCAGATTCTACTGCCTTATTACTTCTTCTCGGACGTCTTTGTCCTTTTTCTGATTTATCATTTTTAGCCTTGATGTTTGCATCTGCCTTTTCTCCAGGCATTAAACTGCCCTTGAAAATCCAAACCTTAACACCAATCTTACCCATGATTGTATCGGCTTCAGTAAAACCGTAGTCAACATCAGCCCTTAATGTCTGCAAAGGAATTCTGCCTTCTTTTGCCCATTCTGAACGAGCAATTTCGGCACCGCCCAAACGTCCTGATACCATAACCTTGATACCTTGAGCGCCGGCTCTCATAGTTCTTTGCATTGCCTGTTTCATAGCCCTTCTGAATGCTATACGTTTTTCAAGCTGCTGAGCAATTGATTCAGCTACTAACTGTGCATCAACATCAATTCTGGCTACTTCCACTACATTGATAACTACAGGCTTACCGATGTGTTTTGAAACAGCTTGCTTCAATTCATCAATACCCTGTCCGCCGCGGCCTACTACTATACCGGGTTTTGCAGTTATCACTGTTACAGTTGTACTCTGAGCTTTTCTGTCTATTAATATTTTTGAAACGCCCGCACTGTACAATTTCTTCTTTACGAATCTTCTGATTTTTGCATCTTCTGCAACAAATTCTTTGTAATCTTTAACCTTGGCATACCATGTACTAACCCATGGTTTGATTATTCCAAGTCTAAATCCTGATGGATGTGTCTTTTGTCCCATTTTTATTACCTTTATTTATTGTTACTACTTCTCGTCACTAACTTTTACAGTCAAGTGTGATGTGCGTTTTAATCTCGAGTACATACGACCTTGTGCTCTTGTTCTTGCTCTTTTGTAAGTTACACTTTCATCCGCAAAAATTTCTGAAATTTTCAGAGCATCAGCAGATACACCGTATTGCTCCTTTGCATTGGCAACAGCAGCTTTTAAATTTTTCTCAACTACTTTTGCCGCAAAGTATGGCATAAAGTGCAATACTTGTTGAGCTTCAACAACAGCCTTGCCTCTTACCGCATCAATTACTCTGCGTAATTTTCTTGCTGTCATTTTTATGTCTGTTTGTTTTGCTTTTGCTTCCATTTGTTTTTTCCTTTTAATTTAAGTTTGTCATCTAAAGATTATTTTGAAGCAGTCTTATCGGAACCGCTGTGGCCCTTGAATAATCTCGTTGGTGCAAATTCACCCAATTTGTGGCCAATCATTTGTTCTGTTATATATACGGGAACGTGAGTCTTCCCGTTGTAAACAGCAATTGTATGACCTAACATATTCGGTTCGGAAGGAGTAATCATTGATGCTCTTGACCAAGTCTTGATTACCTTCTTTTCTGAATTTGCATTCATTTTGTCAATTTTCTTACGTAAAGCTTCTTCTACGTATGGTCCTTTTTTTAATGAACGTGCCATTATAATTTTACCTTTCTTGCTTTATTCGTTCTATTTTTTACGTCTGTTAACAATAAGCTTGTTAGAAGCCTTGTTAGCCTTTCTGGTCTTATAACCGAGAGCCGGTTTCCCCCAAGGAGTCTTAGGATTACCACCGGGACCGGTTTTACCTTCGCCACCACCGTGAGGGTGATCGCAAGGGTTCATTGTAACACCACGAACGGTAGGTCTGATACCCATATAACGCTTTCTGCCGGCTTTACCGATTGAAAGGTTCTTGTATTCAGCATTTCCAAGAACGCCTACTGTTGCAAGACATTCTTTTCTTACCATTCTCATTTCACCTGAAGGAAGCTTTATGGTTACGTAGTTGCCTTCTTTTGCCATTACTTGAGCAGTATTACCTGCAGATCTAACCATTTTACCCCCTCTGCCAGGAGTTAATTCTATATTGTGTACCATTGTACCTAAAGGTATCAATTCCAATGGTAATGCGTTACCTGTTTGAATTGGAGCTTCAGGTCCTGATACGATTTTATCTCCTACATTCAAACCGTCAGGTGTCAAGATGTATCTCTTTTCACCATCTGCGTAGAATACTAATGATATTCTAACGTTTCTGTTTGGATCGTATTCAATTGTTTTTACTGTTGCAGGGATTCCGAATTTTTCTCTTTTGAAATCAATTATACGGTAAGCCCTTTTTACACCGCCGCCTTTATGACGACAAGTAATTCTACCGGTATTATTTCTGCCGGCTTTTTGTCTTAAGTCTTTTAACAAAGATTTTTCCGGCTTATCAGTTGTAATTTCCTGATAATCACTCTTTGTCATCCCTCTTTGTCCCGGAGAGGTCGGATTAATTTTTCTAATTGCCATTTTTTGTCTCCTGTTTGGCTTTTGGTCTTACTTGTTCGGGAACTTTCCCTATTGCCTCGACCTTTTGTGTCATACTATTTTCAGCACATTTTAATTATGCACCGATTAATTCTTCAATCGGATCACCTGAAATTGTTACAATAGCTTTCTTTGATGAATCCGTTCTTCCGAATTTTAAACCCATTCTCTTTGAATGAGACGGCATATATACCGTATTTACTTTTGTTACTTTTCTTCCAGGAAAAGCCAATTCGATTGCCTGCGCGATTTCTGTCTTTGAAGCTTCTTTTACAACTTCAAATGTGTATTTGTTATCGCTTGTAGCGCCTACCGATTTCTCAGTGATAATAGGTTTTTTAATTATATCGAATAACTTTTCTTTATTTGTTCTTGATGTACTCATTTCAAATTTCCTTATCTGTTTTCTTCGACTAACCTAACATTTCTGTTACTTTTTGAACTGCTGATTCAGTAATCACTACGCTATCCGCTTCAAGAATATCTTTTACATTCAAATTCGTAGGTAAAATGATTTTTACTGACGGAATGTTTCTTGCAGCCAATTCTAAGTAATTGTTCTCTGCAGCTTTTGTATCTGCTATGATTAAGATTTTACCTGTCAATTTAAGAGCTTTTAGGGCTTGCGCCATTAATTTTGTCTTTGGCTCGTTTATTTCAGAGAAATCTTTTACTATTGTTAATTGAGCTTCTTTAGCCGATAAAGCTGATCTCAAAGCTAATTTTCTCGCTTTTTGAGGCATGTTGAACGCATAACTTCTTGGTTTTGGTCCAAATACCACACCACCACCAGCAAATAATGGTGATCTTAATGAACCTGCTCTGGCACGACCTGTACCTTTTTGTTTCCAAGGTTTTCTGCCGCCGCCTGATACTTCGGCTCTTGTTTTTGCACTTGCCGAACCTTGTCTTGCATTATTCAATTGACGTCTTACCGCCAAGTGCATTACGTGCATATTTGGTTCAACCGCGAAAACACTCTTTTCTAATGTAATTTCACCAAGTTTTTCGCCTTTTGCACTTAATATTTCTTTTGCCATTTTTCTTTTCCTTTTCTTGTACCGAATACCGCTTTCTCTATCGAGTTTTATATGGCATTAACGGTTTTGTATTCACTTTTAGTTCCATTTTGTTCTTGACGGAACAATTGTAACCAATCTGCCGTCGCAACCGGGAACTGAACCTTTAATTAATACTAATCTGTTATCAGCATCAATTTTAACGAGTTTCAATTTTGTTATGGTAACTCTTTCGTTACCCATATTGCCGGCCATTCTCTTTCCTTTGATTACTCTTGAAGGAGTTGTACCAGCACCGATTGAACCCGGTTCTCTGTGGTTCTTTGAACCGTGTCCCATAGGACCTCTGCCAAAATTCCATCTCTTTACCGTACCTTGAAAACCTTTACCTATAGAAGTTCCGGTTACATCAACTTTTTCAATGTTGTCTAACACTGAAAGTTGAATTTCATCACCTACTTTGTAATCTTGAGGATTATCAATTCTGAACTCTTGTAAGTGTCTGAAGTTTTCAAGACTGTTTTTCTTGAAATGTCCGATTTCAGCCTTTGTAAGGTGTTTTTCCTTTGCTGAAATTGTTCCTATCTGAATTGCATTGTAGCCGTCTTTGTCAACAGTCTTAACCTGAGTTACAACCATTTTGTCAACTTTTACAACGGTTACAGGGATTGCCAAACCTTTTTCATCAAAGATTTGTGTCATTCCAAGTTTTTTTCCTACTAAACCTAGTGTCATATTCTTACCTTTCCTGCTCCCCGTACTTGATGCGAACATTCATCCGCCTCGTTTCGGATTTTATCCTCTTATGCAAAATCTGATTCCTCACATCCTGCATTGTCTAAAATCCATTTTCCGGATTGCACATTTTCTCTTGCGAGCGCTACATTAATAACGGTCTTTTACTTTACCTTTGAGGATTTTCACCCCTCAACCTTTCGGCTGAACTTTCCAAGATTCTCTTGAAAGTTGTAGTTCACATTATTTAGCATAATGCTTATTCAATTTTCAAAATTTCGGCTTAAATTAAAGTTTATAATTTAACTTCAATATCTACACCTGCCGGTAAATCCAATCTTGTCAACTCTTCAGTTGTCTGTTGAGTTGCATCGTATATATCAATAATACGTTTATGAGTTCTTAACTCAAAGTGTTCACGAGATTTTTTATCTACGTGTGGTGAACGCAATACACAATATATACGTCTCTTGGTAGGTAAAGGAATAGGACCGGCTACTTTAGCGTCAGTTCTTTTTGCTGTTTCAACTATTTTGTCTGAAGATACATCAATCAGTTTGTGATCATATGCTTTCAAACAAACTCTGATTCTTTGTTTCGTTGCCATTTTCATTCCTTTGTTTTTACCTTTTTGTACACACCAAAACCCGCTCGGGGCTTCGTACTCGGACTTTTACGTTTAAAATATTTGGCTATTTGTAAACCTACAATCCTTTAGTATAATTATCCTAATTCAAACAAAATTTACTGTCAACATCGTATTTAAACTGTATTTATAATTTGTAACATTTTGTTAATTTGAATCAGAATTCTTAGAAGCCTTAAGATTAGAGGATGCAGAAAACTTGTTTTTCAGCATCCTTATTACCTGCTACTTATTACCTCTGATTTTCGTTTCAAATTCATGCTTATTGATATGCATGAATTTTTCAAGAACTTTTCTGAACATATCTTTCTTTGTCAAAATTACGGCCTCATCTTCATATCCCGGTTCCGACGCATATAAGATATGTTGAAGTTTGCCGTCAACACTCTTTTTCTTATAAGAAATCGTCATGTTGTTGTAGCCGAAATCGGCAAAATCATTGACTTTTGCTGCGAAATCCTGCAATTTATTAGGGGTTCTGCTTGTTCTTGTGTAATAATAATACGCCGCATCTTGAAATTTGCGGGAAACATTTGCCCCAAAGCTTAGGCTGTTTACTGATAAATTTGATTGCATAAATAATATCCTTTCATTCTTGCTCATATAAAACTGGTGAAAAAATATTTTGCTAACGCTACAAGTATTATTTACAAAAATTAATAGTTAGCATATATTGCACGAAGAATGTATTCTTCAGCGATTTTCTTTTCGGCGGAGGTAGATTTTGCATCGTTTATCATAATATCAAACGCGTAAACCTTACCTTTTTGAGTTGTTATATATCCTGCAATAGCACTGATGTCAGATAAAGTCCCTGTTTTGGCTGACAATTTATCGTTAAAATAGAGCATTCTATGTTCAAGGGTTCCCTCGCCGGGTTTTGGAAGCGTTTTTTTAAATTCTTCAAAATCTTTTTGTGCCGACCTTGCAGTTAAAAAATCCGTCATAAATTCGGCACTGATAAGATTATTTTTTGAAACTCCGCTTCCGTCAACTATTTTAATTTCATCCGATTTAATACCAAGTTTATTAAAATAACTGTTAAGCATTGAAATAGAATTATTCAAGGAACCTTTGGAATTTGTAAATTTTGCGCCTGCTGTTTTAAACAGAGTTTCGGCGTAGAAATTGTTACTTTCTTTTAAAATTCTGTCTGAAAAAGTATCGAGTCCGTGAGTAATTTCATCAACCTTATAAATATTTTTATCAGGTAAAATCTTTGGTAATATCGGTTTATAGTATTCAATATGTCGGTCACGAAGGGCATCTTCAACTCTTAATTTAAAGTATCTGCTCGGGGATGAAACAGGTAACTGAACGACTTTTCTTTTAGAAATTTCACCTTCAATATTAATCATTTCAGGCGAAATATAATTACCTTTTGTCATAATAAATTTATCAGTATCCGAAGTCGTAACCAAATTCATGAATGCAAGCGGATAAAATACTTCATAGATAATTTCAATCGGTGCGCCTTGGTTTGTAGGGCTTAATATCACATTAACCAAATTCGCGTCAAGATTATAGGCACTGAATTTCGGCATTAAAGGATTTAGCGAATCATCCCATTGCCAGCCTTCACCCCATTCTACAGAATCAAAAATCGTATCATCTATATATATATTTTTAGGTTCAATAATTTTTTTATCATATGCGGTTTTGAAAATTTGCTTCAAATCCGCGGTTTTCAACATAGGATCACCGCTTAACTTTATATATAAATCATTGTTTGAACTTTTATAGAGTATGGTTTTATACTCAAAATCATCACCTAAAATATCTTTTGATGCCGAATAAGTAACAAGCTTTAAAGTAGATGCCGGAGGTAATTGCCTCTGCGCATTATGTGAATATATTCTTTTACCTGTTGAAATATCCTTTACTGAAACCGAAACGGCGGATTTATTAATTCCTGCCTTTGAAATTGCGCTTGAAATTTGATTTGCATTTGCATCCCCTGCAAAATTCAACAAGCAAAAAGTAATTATACCTATAAATAAATTTTTATACACATTCCACCTCGTAAGCATCTTTTATGTCTTTTAGTATAGTACATTTTTCTCTGAATTCATACATTTCATTTAGATTTATTACGGCAGACATCGCACCTTCTTCCTGATTTTTAATCTCTGAAATGGTTTCTCCTTTGTAATCAAGAATTCTTGAATGCCCGAGATTAAATTCATTATCTTTTATTTTGCCGGATTGAGTAAGTGCAACCATATAAGTTTGGTTTTCACTAGCTCTGGAACGAGTCATGCACTCCCAAGGAATAGGTTTTTTAAATCCCCAAGCGGCACAATTTACAAATAAATCTGCACCTGATTTTCTGTATGCACGATAAATTTCAGGAAATCTTATATCATAACATATGGTTAACCCGACTCTTACTCCGTCAAGATTTACCATAACCGGATTTTTACCTGCTTCGACATACTCGCCTTCGTTATCTCCATAATATGAGAAAAGATGATTTTTTGAATATTTCGCAATTAAATTTCCACCCCTGTCAAAAACCGGTGTGGTATTTAAAAACTTTCCATCCTTAGTTTTTTCAATAACACTTCCTCCGATAACAAAGCTTTTTTTATCTTTTGCAATATCAGATAATATTTGAATAGCCCTTGATGACTCAAAGGTCTCCGCACAACTTCTGAAATCGGAACACGACCAGCCGACAGTCCAAACTTCGGGTAACACAATTAAATCCGCATCATCTTTTACATCCCGATTTATCAGGAATAAGATTTTTTCGCAATTAGCTTTTATATCGGCAAGTTGGGAATTCATTTGAATCCCATATATTTTAAATTCTTTTAAACCGGAGTTACACTCTTTTCCCATAAATTTTGCTCTTTTGCCTTTTTGAATTCTTCAGGACATCTTCTGTCCAAATCCTCAAGTGCATTTTTTAATTTTTCTTTATATACACCAAATTCACTATCCGGCAAATCTGACGGAATGTAAATAGGCTCACCGTACAAATTAATTAATTTTACATCACCCAAAGGCACTGTCATTTTATCCCAAGACGGCAATTTGAAATAATTCCACTGATTAGAATACCAGGTAACAGGAACAATTGGACAGCCTGACAATTTGGCTATTTTTATAACTCCGTTTTTAACCTTATGCAAAGGTCCGCTCGGCCCGTCAATTGTAAGTGCGGCATCTTCACCTTCTTTCAGCCTCTCGATCAATTGCATGGTAGCTTCAACACTGCCTTTTTTGTTGCTGGAACCGCGCACTACCTTTATATTCAACGATTCTACTCCGGCAGAAATTACACTTCCATCCAACGAATTACTAATCATTATGCTCATATTCTTTTTATTTTTTATTCCGAATATACAACACTGATTGGTATGCCAAAGCGCATAAATACAAGGGGATGCGTTTGGATTATTAATCTCGGTTACAAATGTATGATATTTTTGATACGTCATCCATTTTACAACCGCAGATTTTAAAATCCAAATATTATCTTCATTTATTAACCTTACCATATCAGCCATTTTACCAATAAAATTAATTTAAGTAAAATTTGTTACAATGATTATCTCAATAATCAAAAAAAACCTGATATCAGGGACATCAGGTAAAAATTTGTAGGGGAAAAATTAAATTGGAGTTATTATCAAAAAACTTTTTATTTATGCAAGGTGCAAAGCTTCTTTATTTGCCATTGCAATAAAATTCATCTGAGCAAAAAGCACTTCCGAACGATCAACATAAGGCTCATTTGTTGTTGCAACGGTAACTTTGTCCTCATACATATCTTTAAGGTGTTTATCAATTTTCTTTAAATTTGCAACTGCCATAATTTTACTCTCTCTTATTTTTGCTCTCTGTACCTATATAAAGTTTTTTTCTGATATCCAATTTCAACATCTGCTTATTTTGTTACATAAGTTTACAATAAGTCCAAAATTCCGCATGTAATGTCAATTTTCTCTCAAAACATGTTTTTATATTGATATAGGAGAAAAGTAGTTAATGGAAAACTATAACCTGAAATATCAGCCCAATTTAACTGGCATGAATATAAATCCGCAAAATGGAATGCCCAATTCTGCGATGCAGGGTATTGAAGAAATGCCTCAGCAAATACACGAACAAGTTCAAGATTCATATATTGGGAACAGAGCTTCTCAACTTGCAGAAATCAATCCGCTTGCTCAAGCGGCAGTTTCGCTTCCTATTTGGATTGGAATTAGCCAAGGGATGGATTTATACGCAAAAAAATGCCGTGGAGAATACGACAAGACCTTGCAATATAAAATTACAAATTCAGGGGATGTTGTAGTTGATAAATTTAAAAACAGTAAATTCGGCAAATCAAAATTTTTCACTTCAATAAGTTCAAAAGTTAGCAAATATGCAAGAGCATTTGACCAAAAGCTTATGGCAAGGTCATATATCTATAACAGTTTAAGAAATATCCAAACATCACCGGGATTTGATATGGTGAAAGGGCAGGCAAACGGAATGCGCGGTATTCAATTGTTTGACTACCCGCAAGTTCAAAACGGATTCTTGGAATCTGTAAAATTTGCTGAGGATTTAGACTGCTACGGAGCAGACAAAAATTTCATTGAACAGGTTAAAACAAAACTTGACGGCGTAAAAGGTAAAGCTGCAAAAGCACAAATTATTCAAGATGCAGAATTTGATTTACTGAAAAAAGCAGGATACACTGACGCTATGGCGCCTAATGAAGCTGTATTTAAAAACTTGCCCGAAAAAGCAAGGGCGGAAGTGCTTCAGAATATGAAGGCAAAAGCATCCGGTTATAATGATTTTGCACATTGGAAATCCGTAGAAAAGAATATTCAAGAGCATTTACCTGATGTTATGGAAGCCTTGAGTAAATCCGATAACAAAATGTTTGTTCGCCGTTCTTGGTCAGATCATAATAAATTTAACACAATAAAAGGTCAACTCCTCGGACGTAAAGTAGAATTTTCAGAATTCAGAAACAAATTACTTGCGGAATTGGGTGATGCAAGTAAAGATCCTAAGTTAATGCAAGTATTAAAGAATGCCGGTTTAGATAAGAATTTACCGAAATCAAAACTCGGCAGATTTATGGGTAAATACGTTAATCTGTTTATGGAAGGTGCGACAAACCGTGTAGCAGGCGGAAAACTTGTTGCAATGATGCAGGCATTTTTCCTTGCTGAAGCGGCAATCAGAACCGCACAAGCGCCTAAAGGTGATAAAATATCAACTTTTGCCGAAAGATTTATGGAATTAATCGCCTTCTTTGCTTGCATGCCGCTTGCAATTAAAGCTTTGCATAAAATCGGCGGATTTAAATATTTAGGCATGACAAAAGCAGAAGTTAAAGCATATGAAGATGCCGTAAAAGTTCACAATGAAAAAGTTAAAACAGGCAAGTACGCAGATAAAGCAACATGCAAAACAGAAATCAAGCGTTTAAAAGATATGGTTAAAAACGGTACAAAATTAAAAGGCAAAGGTCCATGGATTACACGACCTTTCAGATGGCTTGCAAAAACAGCAGGTAAAATAGTTACAGTAGGACTTTTGCAAATTCGTCCTTACCAAAAAGGTTCAACGACAGCAGGCATCGGCGGTAAAATTAAAGATATATTTAAAAACCCTAAATATTGGACAAAAGAACTTGGCGGCAACTTTATAAGATTTGCGTTAGTTTTATTTGCAATACTTCCGTTTATCAGCAAAATTGTTGTTAAAGCAACTCACAAAATATTCGGTAAACCTGAATTTTCAGTACTTGATGAAGGGAAAGAAGATAAAAACGCGCCTAAAGAAAACGAATTAACTCCTGAGGAAATGGCAAAACTAACGGAAATTGCAAAATCAATGGAAGCACAACAAAATGCACAAAATCAAGAAGGCAATCTGTTGGATAAATACAGACCGCAGCAACAATCCGCTAACAACAATTTACAACCTCAACCGCAAAGAATAGTTCAAGAAGCACAACCGACAAGGACTTATACATATATCCCGTCACCAAACGGTGTAAAATCGGAAAGCATTGAACCTTCAAGGGGCTATATTCCAACCCCTACACCTCCAACCAATGCAATGCAAGATCCTTCAATGGGTAACGATGCACTTGCAAAATCGGAACGTGCTATGCAAGAAGCTATGAGAATGCTTAATATTTAATAGGCTTAAATTTTAAATTTTCCTATATTGCCTTTAACACTTATTTATTATAACATAGTGCAATATAAGGAGAAAGATTATGAATAAAATAGCATTTGTTTTCCCCGGGCAAGGTGCACAAGCCGTAGGTATGGGAAAAGATTTTTACGATAATTATAGTGAAGCAAAGAATGTTTACGAAAAGTCTGATGACGTATTGGGATACAAAATTTCAAAAGTTTGTTTTGAAGGGCCTGAGGAGGATTTAAAACAAACAACAAATACTCAACCTGCTATCGTTTCAACTTCAATTGCTATGTATGAAGTATTATCTAAAAAAACGGGAATTAAGCCTTCATATTTGGCAGGACACAGTTTGGGCGAATATTGCGCAATGTATGCAGGCGGAGTTTTGAATTTAGAAGATACGATTTATTTGATATCAAAACGCGCGGAAGCTATGAGTAAAGTAAAAGGCGGTTCGATGGCTGCCGTTTTAAATCTTGATGAAGAAAAATTGAAAGCCTGCTTAAAGGAAGCTTCATCAAAGGGGTACGTGGATGTTGCAAACTACAATTCACCATCACAAATTGTTATCACCGGTGAAGATGAAGCTGTTAAATTTGCATCGGAATTAATGACACAAGCAGGTGCAAGGCGCGTTGTTCCGCTTGCGGTATCAGGAGCATTCCATTCAAAAATGATGGAGGGGGCAAGCAGAGAATTTGCAAGAGCATTATCAAATGTAAATATAAATAATGCAAATATCCCTGTCGTTACTAACGTTGATGCCGAGCTCACAACACAATCTTCTGATTTTATTGAAAAAATGCCAAGTCAGATTTATTCATCCGTACAGTGGACTCAATCAGTACAAAATATGATTAATGAAGGCGTTGACACATTTGTTGAAATAGGTCCGGGAAAAGTTCTTGCAGGATTGATTAAAAAGATTTCACCTGATGTTAAGGTCTTTAACGTTTTTGACATTGAATCTTTGAATTCAACCGTTGAAGCGCTCAATTCTGAATTTTCAGCAGTTTAACATTGAAAAAATTTAAACGATTTCATTGAATTCTTGAACTGAAATTGATTCAATACCTTGAACATTTTGGAAATTTTTATAAATTGATTTTATCGGATTTTTTGAAGAAACGTCAAAAATTACGGAAATTTTGGTTAAATTACCATCGTTCTTATTCATTTTTTTAGATATTTCTTTTAGGTTAGAATATTTTTCAATAATTGAATCGTAAATTTTAGTTGAATATTCATTTAAGCAAGTAATATTAACCTTTAATCTTTTTGTATTTTTGGTACTTGTTGTTAGCACGGAACGTTCAAGAAATCTTGCCGAAACAAGAACTATCAAGGTTAAAACCGTCGAAACAGAAGCAATCCCAAGCATTCCTGCACCGCAAGCCATTCCTACACTTGCCGCAATCCACAAAGTAGCCGCAGTTGTTAAACCTAAAATTGTTGCCCCGTGCCTTAAAACCGCACCACCGCCGACAAAACCGATACCTGTCACAACTTGTGCTGCAACACGAGCCGTGTCACGTGTTCCGAATTCTTCACCCGATGTCGGAACTATCGGAAAACCATAGATAGAAATTATTGTAAATATACAAGCCCCTACACATACAAGTATATTTGTCCTTAAACCTGCATATTTATTGGTTAACTCTCTTTCCAAACCTATCAATGCACCCAGTAACAGCGCACTTACAATCCTTATAATAATATCCCAATTTAATATATTACCAATTTCAGTTAATTCCATTACTCACTCCCAAATTTCTGTCTGTATAATTTATACAACAACTTTACCACCTATCATTTTAAAACACAATATTGCAACAATCAATTTGCGCTATTCATAAGAAAGGCGGTCAAAAATTTGACTGCCTTTAATAAGATATTAAGATGCACTATGAAAAATTTTAGCCCGATATATCAAGAGCTTTTGCAAGAGGGCTTACCAAACCGTCATGACGCGGATGATTTAAGTTATATACACCCGTATTGAAAGCTTGTGCAGCCTCTTTGTACATTTGCTTGTCAGTCGGTTTTGTCGCAGCATTAAATCTTGCATTACCAACTTTAAAATTCTCAAAAAAGTTTAATCCCTGAATGCCATTAATTCCGGCCATAGAAATACTCCTTATAATTCCCTGTATATATTATAAGGATTTATTTACCCAAAAATTGCCAAAAATTTTTAATTTATTAAGAATTATTAAGCCATTAAATCTAATTTATTAGCCCTGAATTCATTTTGCATATTCGGATGCTCGGGCGTAAATAACGGTTGAGCATTTTGCTGACGCTCGGCTATACTTTGCTCAAACAAATTCTTTTCATTGAATTTGATAGGACTTATAGGGGTATAAAAATTTTGTGCCTGAATGGCTCTGATAAAATCTGACATAAATTCTCTTTCTTTTTACAAATATATTAAGTTGAAATTTTTTGCCCAATTTCAAAAATAAAAAAAACTGTTACAAAGTTTACAATTAATATTGTCATCTTGAAATTTTGATTTAAGACGTTAAGACATGTCTTAACGTCTTAAAGGCTTAAAGTCTTATCGTCCGAAATCAAATAAAACAAAATTCAACCTTTTAAATGATGTAAATAACCTTAAATTATATAGAATAAAATAGAGGCGTGTTTTATAGCGCGTTATATAAACAATAATTTGGGCGGGTTAATGGCAGAAGGCTTGGAATATCAATCGTATAATAATATCAAACGACTTTCTCAGGAGGAGTTGGAAAGTTTGTGGCATGACTATCTTAGAGATAAGACCAAGGAATTGCGCGACAAATTGATTGTTCAATATCTTTATTTGGTAAGGTATGTAGTAGGCCGTGTGAAGGTTACTTTGCCTGCAACGATTTCCGTTGAAGATATCACGGGTTATGGTGTTGAAGGTCTGATTAATGCGGTTGAAAGGTTTTCGGTTCAGAAAAATACAAGATTTGAAACTTATGCTTTAATAAGAATAAGAGGTTCAATTCTTGATAGAATAAGACAAGAGGACTTTTTGCCGAGAAGCTTGAGGATGAAAATCAAGGCTATAAAAACTGCACAAGAAGAATTAAAACAAGAGCTTGGCAGAACCCCGACAACCGATGAATTGGCTTCAAGGGTTAATATGGAGCCTGAAAAAGTTTTAAAAATACTTTCTGAAGATGCGACAATAACATCTATTTATGACAAAAAAGGTTCTGCTGAAGACAGCGTTGAAGTTATTGATACTATTCAAGATACCTACAAATTAAACCCTCAGGAAAAATTTGAAGAAAAAAATGTTGGGGAGGCGTTAGAAAAAGCGTTGAAAAGATTACCTGAAAGAGAGCGAATTATAATAGTGCTTTACTATCAAGAAAATATGACTTTAAAAGAAATCGGTAATACGATTAATATGTCGGAATCAAGAGTTTGTCAGCTTCATGCTCAAGGAATAATGAAATTAAAGAATATTTTAAGCGAAGAACGTACCCAGCGCTTGCAAGAAAAAATTATCGCTTAGTATCGTAGGCAAAAAATACTATATCTATTCTTTCAACAATCGGATTTCCCTCTGATAGTACTTTATTTTGCGGATCAAGATTTCCGAGCCCTACGGAGAAAATTTTTTCGCTTAATTTCGGGTAGCACTTTGTTATATAATCACGAACGATATCGGCTTTTATCATTGAAGCTTCAAATGCTTCAAGCTTTCCAAAACTTTCACTGTGCCCTTCTATCGTGCTTTCGTTATCAATATTGCTTAAGATATAACCTATTTTTGTAAGTATATTTTTACCGTTACAGCTCAATTCAATAGAATTTGGTAAAAAAATTAAATCTTGCGGAAAGCTTGCGACCATTCCGCGCGGAGTTTTTATAATATTTATACTGCTTGGAAAATGTGTATTTAAAATTTCATTTAAAACTTTTGAATCCGATGCAAAGGTCAAATTCGCAGGGTATAGCAAAAAAGAAATTATAAAAAATAATTGCGCCTTCATTTAACAATTATTTTATACAATCAAATATCTGTCTATTGTGCTTCGGTGGTATTTTATTATGAAAGGTTTGAATATTACAATAGTTTTTTTGTTGGTAATTCACAAGTCCATGGGGGTTTACAAGAATGATATTTTGAACTAAACTAAAGTAAAGTGTATCCTTTGGAGAAAATGAGCATGAAATATAAGAGAATTTTGTTAAAGATTAGCGGGGAAGCCTTGTTAGGGCGTCAGGAGTTCGGAATTGATCAAGAACCTGTAAAAATGATTGCCTATGAAATTAAAAAGGCAAGAGATTTGGGCGCAGAAATCGCTGTTGTAGTAGGTGGCGGAAATATTTTCAGAGGAATGAGAAATTCAAAAAATCTTGGAATGGACCAGGCATCAGGTGATTATGTCGGGATGCTGGCGACCGTAATGAATGCGATTGCGCTTCAAAGCGCGCTGACTCAGATAGAAGTTCCTTGTCGTGTTCAAAGTGCGATTGCAATGCATCAGATAGCAGAACCTTATATAAGGCACCGTGCAATAAGACATTTGGAAAAAGGACGTGTTGTTATATTTGCCGCAGGTACGGGTAATCCGTTTTTTACAACCGATACCGCATCTGCCCTGAGAGCTTCTGAAATTAATGCTGAAGCTATGCTTATGGCGAAAAACGGTGTTGACGGGGTTTACACGGATGATCCGAGAAAAAATAAGGATGCAAAAAAGCTTACGGAAATTACGTACGATGATATTATAAAAAATGATTTGAAAGTAATGGATACTTCAGCTTGCACGCTTTGCAAAGAAAACAGAATTCCTATTGTAGTATTTGATTTTGAGACAAAAGGCGGTATCGTAAGAATTCTGAACGGCGAAAAATTAGGTACGTCAATACAATAAAAATTAAACTATAAACAGAAAGAGGTAATATATGTCAGAAGCATTAGATGTGATTTTTTTAGAGGGCGAAGATAAGATGGAAAAGGCGATTGCACAGCTTCGCCGTGAATTCGGTCAAATACGTTCAGGCCGTGCAAATCCGCTTATTCTTGAAAAGGTTGTCGTTGAATATTACGGAGTTCCTACGCCACTAAGACAGATGGCTCAAGTTAATGTTCAAGAAGGTACAACTCTTGTAATCACACCGTTTGACAAGACAATTTTAAAAGAAGTTGAAAAGGCAATAATTAAGGCTGAAATCGGAATCAACCCTAATAGTGACGGTACTTGTATAAGATTAGTCTTCCCGCCTTTAACAGAAGAAAGAAGAAAAGAATTGGTTAAAGACGTTAAAAAGCTTGGTGAAGCAGCAAAAGTTGCTATCAGAAATGTTCGCCGTGATATGTCGGATGATTTGAAAAAAGTTGAAAAAGATGAAAATCTTCCTGAAGATATGGTTAAGGATAATCAAGACAAAATTCAAAAATTAACCGACAAATATACGGGAATTGTTGATTCTGCGGTTGATGAAAAAGAAAAAGAGGTTATGACTGTATAATGCAATCTATTAAAGGCTTAAATTCAAATGCAACGAGAATGTTGACCGGATTGATTTTCGGTACAATTGTTATGCTTTGTATAATAAAAGGCGGGTTGTTACTTTTGGCATGCCTTTTGGTGATAATATTTTTTGCATCAAGAGAGTATGTAAAAATATTGCAGCATAAGGGCTTTTACCCGAGTTTGAAAGTAATACTGCTTTCGGATTTGTTTTTAGCTGCTATCGCTTATTTACAAAGATTTGATCTTGTTGCCGTTGCCTTAATATTTTGTCCTATTGTAACTTTTATGTGGGTTCTTTTTAAAGGAAGGCAGCCTTATATAGCAAATGTTGCAACAACCATATTGGGATTCGTTTATTGCGGTTGGTTTCCTTTACATTTAATGTTTTTAAGAGACTTGAGTTGTGAAAAATATTCAAGCGGGCTTGGGTTTGTTGTTGTAATGTTTACGGCGATATTGATGACAGATATAGGCTGTTATTATGCAGGAAGACATTTGGGTAAGCATAAACTTGCACCTGTCGTAAGTCCTAATAAAACAATAGAAGGCTCAGTGGGGGGTGCTTTAGCTGCAATAGTATCGAGCGTTGTCGTTTGCTATTTTATCGGAGTTAATTGGGTTGTTGCGTTAATTTTAGGATTTTTATCAACGATGTTTGCGCAAATCGGTGATTTGTGTGAAAGCTTAATTAAACGCGATGCAGGCGTTAAGGATTCGGGTGATACGCTTCCGGGGCACGGCGGATTTTTGGACAGATGTGACAGTTTTGTATTTACGATTCCTGTTATCTTTTATTTCTGTAAATTCTTTGTGTTTACAAATGAATATCTGAATATGATTGTAAATTTCTTAAAAGGACTTTTTTAGATGAAGAAATTGGAAGAAATTTTTGGAATTGCCATAGATAATCCCGAGAATTTTATCCGTGCGTTGACGCACCCTTCTTATACAAAAGATTTAAATGATGATTATATTGAGTGTTATGAAAGACTTGAATTTTTAGGAGATGCAGTCTTAAAACTGGTTATATCCGACATTTTGTTTAAAAAATTTCCAACCAGTCCTGAGGGAAAAATGTCAAAAATCCGTTCAATAATTGTGTCGGATGCGATGCTTGCAAAAATTTCCAAGAATTTAGGGTTGAATGAATTAATAAGGGTAGCTAAGCACGAAGAAAAACAGGGGTGTAAGAATTTAGAATCTGTTGTCGCGTGTTCATTTGAGGCATTACTTGGAGCTTTTTATTTAGATGGCAAATTTGAAAATATAAAAGAGTTTATAAATATTAATTTTGAAAAATATATGGAAGATATTGAAAACCATGTCGAAAATTATAATGCTAAGGCTGTTTTGCAGGAATATACACAAGGTATAAAGCAAGATAGGCCTGAATACATCGTGAAAGGTGAAAGCGGGCCTGCACATAACAAAACTTTTACTGTAGAGGTTTTGTGGGAAGGTACTGTGCTTGCTTGTGGAGAGGGTAAAACCAAAAAGGAGGCTGAGCAAAACGCGGCATTGAAAGCTTGCAAAAATTTGGGGGTAATAAAATAGTTATGGATACAATAGTTTCACCATCAATATTGTCGGCAGATTTTGCAAATTTAGAACGAGATATAAAGCTTGTCGAAAATGGAGGAGCAGATTGGCTTCACGTTGATGTTATGGACGGCCATTTTGTTCCGAATATAACAATTGGTGTACCTGTTGTAAAATCTATTCGCAAGATTACGAGTTTACCGTTGGATGTCCATTTGATGATTGAAAATCCCGAAAAATATGTAGAAGCATTTGCAAACGCCGGTGCCGATATTATTACATTTCATGCGGAGGCATCAAAAGACAGCTTAAACTTAATTAGAAAAATCAAATCTTTAAACTGCAAGGCGGGAATTTCAATTAAGCCGAAAACAAGTCCGGAAATTATAAAAGATTTTTTGCCTGAAGTTGATATGGTTTTAGTTATGACCGTTGAACCGGGGTTTGGCGGTCAGAGTTTTATGGAAGATTGCGCAAAAAAAATTCCTTTCATAAAACAACATTCACCTGAAAATTTAATTATACAGGTTGATGGCGGAATTAATGACAAAACGGGAAAACTTTGCAGGGATTTGGGTGCAAATTCTCTTGTTGCGGGAAGTTACATATATAATTCCAATGATATCGGTTTTGCAATAAAATCACTTAAAGTATAATATTTCTGAATGAGGATAACAAAAAACTTTTTTTGTGGTATTTTTTTATAATGTAAAAAGTTAAGTAAGGGATTTAATATGAACCAAATGAAAACTAGAATTGAAGATTTACCTACCGTATATAATGCGTTGGAAACGGAAGACAGTATTTACAAATTTTGGGAAGAGGGCGAATATTTCAAGGCGGATAATTCAAGTAAAAAGCCTGCTTATTCAATAGTTATGCCGCCGCCGAATGTAACAGGTGTATTACATATGGGGCACGCGCTTGACGGTACTTTGCAAGATATATTGACAAGGTATCACAGGATGAGCGGTTACGAAGCGTTATGGCTGCCGGGAACCGACCATGCGGGCATTGCAACACAGGCTGTTGTTGAAAAACAATTGAGAAAAGACGGATTATCCCGTTTTGACTTGGGACGTGAAAAATTTGTTGAAAAAACTTGGGAATGGGCAAACGAACATAAATCCGCAATACTTAATCAATTCAAAAGATTAGGTGCATCATTTGATCGTTCAAGAGAAAGATTTACTTTTGATAAGGGTTGTTCTGATGCGGTTAAGGAAGTATTTGTTAAACTATACGAAAAAGGGCTTATATATAAAGGCGCTTACATTGTAAACTGGTGTCCGAGATGTCAGTCGGCTATTTCTGATATTGAAACCGAATATGAAACGGAGCAAGGTCATTTGTGGGAAATTTCTTATCCTCTAAAAGATGAAGCGGGTGCGATAGTAATTGCAACTACCAGACCTGAAACTATGTTTGGTGATGTTGCGATTGCGGTTCATCCTGAGGACCATAAATATTCCGAACTTATAGGTAAAAAGGTTATAATTCCGCTTTCGGGGCGAGAAATTCCTATTATAGCCGATGAATATGTAGATAAATCATTTGGTACGGGTGCCGTTAAAATTACGCCTGCGCACGATCCTAATGATTACGAGGTAGGAAAACGCCACAACTTTAAGCCTATATGGGTTATTGATGAAAAGGGTTGTATGAAAGCTTGCGGTGAAGTTCCTCAAAAATATCACGGATTAGACAGGTATGAAGCAAGAGAAAAAATTCTTGGCGATTTATCTTATGAGAATTTCTTGTTAAGAACTCGCGATCACGAACATAATGTCGGCAAATGTCAGCGTTGTCATACAACAATTGAGCCGTTACTTTCAGAACAATGGTTTGTAAAAATGGAACCGTTGGCAAAAGAGGCTATTGCAGCTGTAAAAGACGGCAGAATTAAGTTTGTTCCTGACAGATGGGAAAAGAACTATTTAGGTTGGATGGAAAATATCAGAGATTGGTGTATATCCCGTCAATTATGGTGGGGACATCAAATTCCTGCATACTATCACAATAAGACAGGT
>ERZ842401.2733-NODE-2733-length-23123-cov-10.586440_pt1 | contig 23123 bp, 10 predicted proteins | sample MGYA00521270_ERZ842401 | MGnify/ENA primary metagenome ERZ842401 (study PRJEB31892, sample SAMEA3878208) | bioreactor metagenome | biome: Moose rumen | place: Sweden | collected 2011-10 | study: EMG produced TPA metagenomics assembly of the PRJEB12797 data set...
ATGTTTGCCATCTGCACGATAGATTTAAAATATCGCGCAAAGTAACCCACAAAATCCCACTACAGCAATACGGGGTTTACCGATGGCTTACGTTGGAGAATATCAATAGTTTAATAAACAGCTTTGAGTCTCTACAACCAGCCCAGCCGAATCTTTACGAATTAATATTGCCTATTATATTCCCACACAAGGAGAAACCAGGTAACAAAAACAATCAATGCAACCCATGGAGTAAAAATATAAATTTAAAAGAAACGGAAAATAAAATATTTGAATTCTATTTTAATGAGGCTAAACATATCATTAAAGTTCTGAACTGCAATCGATTCTTAAAAGCCTATTATAAAATCATCCATAAATTCTCATACTTAAAATGGTTTTATAACACACAAAAGAAGTATTGTAAAACTTTGACCAAAAAGGACTTTGATGCTAATCAAATGACATCATTATTAGTTTGTTTCCTTATACTGCAAATACAAAACGACACTGGTTGTTCCCATTGGGACTTCCAAAGTGATTATCCTTATAATGATTACTATAAGTATTTAATGAAGCGCAACGAGCTAGAACTAATTCGATATGTTGATTGGTCACAAGCAGGAGCAAGAACTAAGAACAAAGTAAACAGAATGAAGATCGACGTTCAATTGGATTATCCTGATGCCTATGCAATAATCAATAAAAACGAATCTCATATTCGCATGGCATCCTCCTCATGGTATGTTGCTCGATTTGTAAAGATAATGGCAATTATCTGCGCTGCAGCTTTATTTATTTTTACTATAATGGGACATTCCGACAATGATAAAATAGAACATATAAGTTCATTTGTTTATATCCCTGAAAAGATTATTGTACTAGCTATTTTGCCACCTTCGCTACTAGCTTTTCTTTTGTATTTCCTCCAACATCAAATTATTAAATTCATTCATTATCAAAGACTTAGAGAAATATATTTCACACTATATATATACCACAAACTCAAGACAAGAAGTTGCGAACAATTTCATTTGTCGAATCCTAAGGGGAATTGTATCCTGCAAAAGGTTAAGAGACTCTTTAGTATGTCTTAATTGAGTACACTATTAATTGATATGTTGATAAAATGCCCAAATGGGTTAAAATTAAGCTGTCGGTAGCTAAAGTTAAAAAAATACCCATTTGGGTATTGCATCAGAATTTGGTCTGATATACTTTTGTAGAAAATTTAATATTTGAGAAGATGGAAAGATATTCAAGAAACAGGATCTACGTTAGTGATGAAGAGCAATTGAGAATCAAAAACTTCAAAATTGTTCTTGGAGGTGCGGGGATTGGTAGCATAATTGCAGAGTGCCTATTACGTTTCGGATTTGAAACACTTACAATTGTTGATGGGGATATCGTTGAAGAATCAAATCTTAATCGTCAGAACTATACATATAATGATATTGGAGTTTCTAAAGTCAAAGCTCTTAAAAAAAGATTGATGGAAATTAACCCTGATGCTAATATCAATACGATAGAGAGCTTTATTGATCACGATAATGTGGAGGAAATTGTAAAAGGACACGAAATCGCAATTAATGCTTTAGACTTCAAGTCAGATATTCCATTTGTTTTTGATGAATGGTGCCGGAAATACAATATCCCTGTTTTGCATCCGTATAACATCGGATGGGCTGGACTTGTTTTCGTTGTTACGCCGACAGGAATACAGTTAAAAGACATCTGTGAAGACGATTACCGGGGGTTTGAAGTGAAAATGATAAAACATATTTTCAACTATTATAAATTCTGGGGTGAGCCCAAGCCGTGGATTGAGCAGGTTGTGGCAACATACGAAAACGAGAATGGCTTGCAATCCCCACCCCAACTAGCAGTCGCTTCATGGCTCATCGGAGGAATCGCCACTCATCTATGTTACAAAATAGCAGTTGGTGAAAAATTCTTAAGATATCCAAAGTTTTACCTGGACACCATAAAAGAAGATCATCAATAATATATATGTATTATTAACACAGCACCTCTAAAGCCAAAGACAATAGAGGTGCTGGATTTTTATTTCATGAGCCGAAACGTCGTTGCGTAATTGATGGCTTCGGTGATATTATCTGTACCCAGTTTTTCGAGAATACGTTTACGATAACGCTTGATGGAATCAAATGATTTAAAAATTTTCTTGGCTATGTCATTCATGGTATAGCCCATTGCTGAATACTTGAGCACCAGTATCTCCTGTTCGGTCAAAACTACATTCTTGGCTTTTCTCCATTTATTGCTTTCAAGATCAAGATTCCACCGCTCTTGTGTACGAGTATTAATCATCGTAATAGCGTTATCACTAGACTTTGGAGGGATTGATGCCACACATAATGCCAACCAAATAGAACCATCTGGCATCATCTTCAGAGGTGTGAGTTGGTGATTAATTGTCTGAACCTTTCTGGAAATGGTATTGATAATTTTAAAGTTATAGGAAATAGTATAATGTCTTTTCTCTTCGGCAGGAATCCTCTTTGAAAAAATGAATCCCAAAGAATTGATTCTAAGTAATCGATCCACATCATCTTTGGGCACATTGTCGATATAAAAATTATATCCAATCTCTTTGACCTGTTCAGCGGATAAACCGCATAAAAATAACGGGTTCTCACTCACATAAAGAAAATCCCTCTTGAAGTAATCAATGATATAGACGCTCTTGTATGTCATGCGTGCAAAAGCATCCACATAGTCAACAAGATCCCTAATGCTTTCGTATGCTTCTTTTGTAACACCTGTAACTGCGTTGTCATTCGTGAAAAATTCATCTACTATATTCATATCTATATAATTTAGCCCTCAAAAATACTTCTTTTCAATAAAACACACAATTAATCGATTGAAAAAAATCTAAATACTCTGTAAGTTCAATTAGAAATCACCGAAGAAAGATTAATGCTAAATGATACCCAAATGGGTCAAAGTTCCTGTCAATCAGGCAGAAGTACCCATTTGGGTATTTGACGTCACAGCCACTCGCCATAATTTTGCATCCATAAAAATAGTTCCTCATCATGGATAATATAATTACCACATACTACGACTACTCAATCTGTAAATTGCCGTTCGACGAATTAAACGAACTGGCCGAGTTCGTCGTATCAGAGAATTACAAGCATCACAAAAAACAATCATACTCAATGATGTCTCTTAGGAACGAGATTGACGAAGTCCTCAAAGATGAGATATTGTTCTATGGTAGCTCACATATCATTGTTGTTCGCAATAAACAAGACAGAATTGTGGGTACTATTCGCTTGATGAAGTGGGATGGACGTGTTGAGCTTCCGATTACTAAATTCTTTGGCATCAATCCGAAGGATCTCTCAATAAATTCTTCAAATACAATTGTTTGGCATATGGGGCGATTCGCAGTCTCTTCTGAAATCAAGGATTGCAGGAACGAACTCTTTCGGTTGTTGATATTCTATGCTCTAGCCCCTATATGTAGAGTCAAGGACAGCATCCTGTTAGCGGAATGTGATTCCAAATTATTCCATGTCGCTTCATATTTAGGCTTAAATGTCATTGCCTTAGACGAAGGAAAAGAAATCCTTGGTTCAACAACCATTCCCATGTATGCTACGAGAGACGGAATGACAGAATTCATCATGAACAATTGTTCATTAGCCTTACATGTTGGCACTTTTTGATTTCAGATAAATTATTAATTCACAATAAAAATTGATTATGACGAAACGATTTACATTACTAACGACATGCATTCTCAGTTTATTGTATGCATTAGCGCAAGGGCCTGGCGGTGTTTTTGGTGCCGAACTATGGCATATTGCCACCGCACATGAAACCGATACGACGTATGCATGGAGTGATTATTCTGGTGATTACTCATCATTCCGTTCCATTAGCGGTAATCAGTTGATTGTGCAGCCACAATCATGGATGCAGTCTTTTAACTTCCATCCGGCATTACATTTCGATTCAATTAGTGGGATTACCCTACTAGGACTTGCCAATTTGGCTCAGACAACTGTAATTGGTGTTTTCGCACCAGATGAATTGTTAAGCCAACAGTCTCTTCACAAAGAAATATTTCACAGCGTTGGAAGAGCCAGTGAGGACATGAGAATGACAACGGATAGCGTACTTGATGAAAGTTCTCAAAACCTTTATCATACATATCATGCCGCTAACTATTCTCCGTTCAATGAGCTGGCTTTAAGAACTATAACGTATGAAAGATCAAATACTCCACATCATTCAGTATGGGGTGAACCGAGTACATCTTCATTTAAGTTCAATGAAATTGACAGGACTTTTACGGGATATAGTCCCGAATTCATTGTTTATGGACGCATGCTAAGCCAACTGGAACGTCGAAAAGTGGAAACATACCTAGCAATGAAATATGGTATCACTCTTTGGGGCTCATATATTACTCCTGATGACATATTGATCTGGGATAATACTAATCAAACATACCACCATCGTGTTACGGCAGTAGCAAAATATACTGACAGCTCATTGTCACAACTATTATCAACCACATCTTATGAAGAAGACCCGAGGTTCGCTTTTCTTCCTGCAAATGACTCTTTTTATAAGCATAGCTCATTAAACAAGCCAACCCCAAACCGTTTATTGGTATTAGGACATGAATATGGGTATTCTATTCCAAACAACTCGTATATGGTTTGGGGAGATAATGGCGGTTCGCTTACAATGTCTGATGCTTTAGATTCTTTATGGCATAAAATCGGAAGGATTTGGAAAGTGAATAGTAATATGCCATCTAGGAGTAGTAGTTCAACAACGGTCACATCAAGTAATATTTACGTGACAACGCTCCGTGATGGATTATATTCCATAAATCGTGTGGACTCTCAGGTTCTTCCCTCATCTGCAACATTTGGACCACAGACAACGAATGATTTACATCTATCTTTTGTTTGTCCAGAAGTATATCCAACATTCAGTGTCTTGGTAAAAAGGTCAAATGACAGCAAATGTTTTGGGTATATTTTTGATACAGGAGGTATAGTCAAGAAAGTAACTGATGGTGATACAACCGAGGTAGCACAAAACTCACAGGGTCATCAGATTGACTTTTACAAGAAGGGCAACAATCTTTTTTTACAGTTTGACGGGGAAGGGTCTTCTGATTATAAGATTGTAATCCCGAATTCCAATTTCCCGGATTTTCCCATCATACATGGTCGAGATAATGGTGATCCTGTAAATGGTTTTGATCTGGTTGTATTGGATTCGACTCTTATTAATCCCGGCGGTCTTGTGTTTCGAGAGAGTTACTATAGTATCCAATTAAATGTCAATGCAGGAGCTTCGTTGAATATCAACTCTTTCTGTGTTAACGGCTTCAGCGACACAGGCAATCAGCTTGAATTGAGTTACAATATTGTTTCGAGTTTAAGAGGTTATCGGAAAAATCGATCGATATTGCTGGTAAATGAATCTTCTGAATTCAATCATCCCGAAGAAGTTGACCAAAGAATTGCATGTACAAACTTTGATGTTGATCGTCAGAAACTGATGTTCCATAATATCTTCTTTAAAAAGGATAGCATCAGTTATTTCACTTTTGGAACTTATGATGGCATGATTGCTGACTTCACACCAATTAGAGATCATTGCGATGATGCTATAAATACAGGCCAATTAATCATTGACATTAAATGTGGCTCTCCATTGTACAATGTTAAATTGAAAGATGTGAGCGAGAATATTCCAACTAGAGATAGTACCCTGTTGGGTGTCACTCCAAATGAATATATTGTTGACTGCAATTTTGGAACGAACCATTTATCGATTGATAGCCTTGAGGAAGGTGAATATGAACTTTATCTGACTCAGAAGGGTGGCACAAACATCTATGCAAGTCCATATTATTCAGATGATCGTTATTATTCAGTTGAAGTGGGGACGGTCAATAGTTCTCGTTCTGCTTCGTGGATCGTAACTGATACAATTTCAAATTACATGGCTGGTTTTACGAATGGCAATGGTCATGTTAGTGCAGGATTCCATATAGAAGGTTCAAGAGTTTACTATTTGTATAATGGCTCTGTTATATGGGATATTCAACATATTATTCCAGGAGATTCTCTCGCTGTTTGTATTGACTCTAGTGGCCTTCACTTGATATATAATAATTCAACTTTGAACAGGACACCGTTAAATTGCTCCGGTGGTTTTAAAGCCCAATTCCAGCGAGGTGAAGCAACTCTTGGAAATGTCTTGTTTACAGGAGTCACCTCAAATGAAACCATATCAGATGAAAGTGTCTTGGTTGAGCAAGTATTACCTTTCACGATTTCAAAACTTGTTTACATTGGCAATGATTGCGACACTACAACAAGAAATGAAGTGATTGACATTGACGCTCCGACAATGAATCAGGCTCCTCGTAGAACACTTGATGATGACTTGAATCAAACCAATGGTGTTAACGAAATATTGGCCAATAATGGTGCGCTACAAATTACGCCTAATGGTTCAGGAAACTTCACTGCTCAACTTATGACTGCTGACACTGGTATAGCTCAACTGTTAGTATTTGATACCGCCGGTCGCATGATTGCACAGGGAACCATGAGCGGAGATCATGTTAAAACCGCATCTTTCTCTGTACCGGCATTGGGTGTTTATATTGTCAAGGTGCTGACAGATCATGAAGAGTATTCAGAGAAGATCATTTGTAAATAATCGATTGATAATAAATAACAATACATATATTATGAGAACCCAATTATTAAAATTTACTGCTTTTTTAGTGGTTACGCTGAGCTTTGCAAATGCAATGGCCAGTGAGGGCTACCCCTCACTGGCAAAAGGCCTGGTGAAGGGCATGGCAGACAGTTTGTCGATAACCAACACATCAATCGCCTTCGGTGATAAGGTCTTGCTCCATGACATGGAAATCAGCATCGCTGCACTGGATTCTACAGCTGTGCCAGACCTTGATTTCGGCATGTTTAATGTTTCGGTTGAAGGTGAGGGGTATCGCTTCTTGCCTCATGGAACACATTTCAACGGGGAAGGTGCTACCGTAAGACTTAAATATGACCGTACCCGTATCCCCAACGGATACACAGAAGACGACATCCGTACTTATTATTTTGATGCTGATAAGAAGTGTTGGGTAGCTTTGCCGCGCGTGGAAGTTGATAAACAATCGGCATGTGTGGTGTCAAAGACGACACACTTCACTGATATGATTAATGGTGTCATAGTGGCACCGGAATCCCCCGAAACGGAAGCCTTCATACCTACGATGATGAATGATATCAAAGCGGCAGACCCGACTTCAAAAATCAACATCATCATGCCGCCAACAGCAAATAACCATGGCTCAGCGAATCTTACGTATCCTTTTGAGATGCCTCCAGCCCGAAATGGGATGCAGCCTGAAGTCGCTCTGTCGTATAATAGCGACGGAGGCAGTGGATGGGCCGGTGAAGGATGGGATATATCCATTCCGACTATTTCTGTCGACACAAGATGGGGTGTGCCCCGCTACGATGCTACCTATGAGTCTGAGACTTATTTGCTAAATGGTCAAATGTTGGCCATGATGGAAGTCGACACGATGACAGTAGCACATAGAAAGCCAACTGTATTAAGACAGACAGATCGTCAGTTCTTTGTGCGGCAAGGTGGTGATTTCAGCAAAATCATCCGTAAAGGCAACTCTCCCAGTAATTATTATTGGGAAATCACGGATCGTAACGGCGTAGTTTATACTTATGGTGACCACCCTGATGCTGTATTAAGCGGAGATTATATAGATGTAAATGGGAATCAACGAGAAGTGATTGCTGAATGGAAGCTTACCAAGGTTCAAGAGACGCATGGTGACAAAATAGTTTATCAATACTTAAACAGAAACTATAACGAAGTCCAAGAGACAGTTCTTGGTGATTTCATTACCAAACCTGTTTACCTCAGGTATATCCGTACATATCAACGTATGGAAAACGGATCTGATCTTGAAACATCTGAGGTCATGTTCCATCCTCTCAGGGACAATAACAATAATCTGATTCTAAAGTCACTTCAACCCAACAATGCTCGGTATGGATTTCTCACCTCTTCAAACCGACTGCTTGGAAGCGTTGAAATAAAGTTCATGGGAGACAATCTTCGATCCTATACATTTGAATACAAAAGGGACACTACATTTCACAAGGATCATCTAATAGCAATTAAGCAACGTGACAGCAACGGCCAGAAGGTCGCTTATCACACATTTGAGTATTATGATGACACCGAGCACAATGATAATATGTATTCCGTTTTTGAAGATACCGAAACTGCGTTAACAAATACAGCCAATATTGTGAAAGTGGCATTCTTAAAAAATACGCCATTAGATCACAGTTCACATGCGACAGCTATCGGAGGAACAACAACAAAATCACTTGGTGGTTCTGTCTATACAGGTTTCGGCACTGGTTTTTCTTCTGGAAAATCCTTGACAGCTGGTCTTTCTGTTGGTTATAGTCAAAATACATCTGAAGGAGAAGTGACTCTAATTGATATAAACGGTGATGGACTAGTGGATCGTGTTTTTAAGGATGGAAATGGATTGAAATATTGTCCCCAGGTCTTGAATGATACAAATGCATTTGGCGACACTATCGATATCAACGCGGAGGAGGGAGTTTCTTTGTCGCATTTCTCGAAAAGTAAGTCATCCTCAATTACTGGTGGATGGAAAGGTTATCCTGGTTACGGCCCAGCATTCTATGAGAAAGGAGCAGATGATATGAGCTCAACGACAAAAACAACCCACTACTTCGCTGATGTAAATAGTGATGGTCTTGTTGACATCGTAGCAAATGGTCAAGTCTTCTTTAATCATTTGAATAGCGAAGGCATTCCTACTTTTACTTTGAGCAGCGGTTATACTCCGAGTCCAATTAATAACACTGGTGAAATATCTACTGTCAATCTGATGGAATTAATGGATTCGCAAGACTCATTAATCGCAAACTCTCCTATGCAGGATGTTGTTCGTTTTTGGAGAGCTCCCTTGTCAGGTACGATTTCAATTACAGGTGATGTTATTAGGTTACATCCATCGGGGGACTATGATCAAGAAGAGTTTGAGAAAGCAGATTCTTTAACAGTCTCCATCCAGAAAGACATGCATATACTTTGGACTAAGACAATACAAAAAGAGCAAATAGGCTCCTGTTATCATTCTAATTATAATAGCTTAGAAGTTGAACAGGGCGATACTATTTATTTCCGTCTTCAATCTGGTAAAGCTGTTAATAGTAATGGATACTATGATATCGTTAAATGGTCACCAGTTATTCAATATGAATCTTTGACAAATTATGATGTTTTGCCAAATACGGCATCAAAACCTAATGGTCATTCTCCATTGCTATACTATCCTTATGAAGATAATGTGAATATGTTTTATAGCGAAATCCCCATTGATACAGCTGATGTAACTGTCGTTGGTTCGTTGATTAAGCCTAAGACATCTGATGACATACAACTGACAGTAAGATACCATGCATATTCGGGAAATGTTCCTCAAGTGACTTCAACTGATTGGGTTGTCGAAGCAGGAGATACAACATCTATTCGAACAATTAGTTTTAGCAGAAATACAATGATAAATAATGATAATTATCAAATCGACATTCCTGATGAGTATTCTAATGGCACATTATCGTTCGAGGTTTCAGCAGAGAGCAATGTCGCCTGGGAGAATGTTATATGGAAGCCAAATGTAAGGTCTATATATACACACGGTACGGAATTGGACACAGTTACCATTCCTGTTTCAGCACAATATCGTGTGTTCAATAAACTTATTACTTTTGGAGAATCTTTTGTAACAGATGATGATTTGCTGATAAATGAACCGCAAGGAAGTTTCTGGTCCTATACACTTCGACCCAATTTCTTTGTTAATAGCAATATCACTGATTCGGTCATAATAACTCTTAAATCAGGCGATGATTTATATTACAAACGTACATTAAGAGTGGAGAATGGAAGTGCCCAATCGGTATCCGATCATGTTCTTTTGCCCGTACATCAGCACATCTGGATTGAATATTATACGACCAATAGACAATTAGCAAATAGTGCGATCTTTCCTAGTGCGAAGATAACAATTGACAATCCCTCAAGAAATGAAGATGAGAGTATTAATCTACCACATTTTTTCCGCGCAAGCTTATATACAATTGATTCTATTGGTGCAGTGGGGCCAACACATCGAGGATGGGGGCAGTTTATTTATAATGCATATGACAATAGATGGAATACTGCAATTAAAGAAAATGAGTTGACATTGCCAAATGATACAGCTGAATACAATCCACTAACATTGTCAATTTCTCTTCTTTCCCCCAAGTCAGAGGATCCAACATACTATATCGGTCCTAAGGAAGACATTTACATTCATGGTGACACAATCAGTACTGCACGATTGAGAGAAAATCAAGTCATACCTGAGTCTCTATTTGCAGATATACAGAATGTCTCTGGCTCAACAGAAGGTAACACACTAAAGGGTACTGCAGCCCGTGGCCTTGTCTTAATCTCCAAATCAGAAAGTAATGACCAGATTCATGGATATGGCATATCCTTTGCTTCATATAGTCATAACTCCGCAAAAGGCTCTGCGACAACTCAAAATGCATTCATGGATATGAATGGCGATGGATATCCAGACATCGTAACTGAAAAATCCATTCAATATACGAATACTTTAGGCGGTTTTACTGATGGAGATATATTAAATCGTATGAATCAATCATTTACCGATTCCGAAATGAAGATGAAAGCACGAACCAAATCTGAAGGTGATGCTTTTGGTGGCAATCCGATTCATGCATTCTCTACAATCAAGAAAGGAGGAACAGCTGAAGTTTCAAACTCTAATGCAAAAGTTGCTGCAAGCATTAGTGGGGGTATTAATACAAACAGAGATAGCTTGCAATTCTCATATGTAGATATTAATGGAGATGGGCTAGTTGATATGTTATCAAGAGAGAATGATGGCAGTATCAGTGCACGCATAAATCTTGGGTATTCATTTACTGATCAATTTAGCATACAATCTTCTCCCGAAATACAAAAATCCATAGCAAAAACGCAGTCCGTTAATCTCGGTTTTAATATTGATGCTGGTAGTTTTTCTGGAGGATTTGGTTTGTCCACCACAGAAACAAAAGACCAAACGGCTTTTGTTGATATAAATAGTGATGGCTTGCCTGATAAGGTAATACAAACAGATGATGGAGTATTTGTATATTTTAATCGTGGTAACGAATTTGATACTGATTCATTGAGATGGGTTGGGCTCGATAATATAAGCAAGAATTCATCAACAACACTTTCGGCTAATGCATCTTGCTCTGTCAGTTTTCCCCTTTTTGGCGGAAAAATCACAGTTACTCCAGGAGTGAATACCGGTTGGGGCATGAGTCGTCCGAATTATGAATTAAGTGATATTGATGGCGACGGTTTCCTTGATATTCTTGAATCCGAGAATGAGTCCGATTTGAGAGTTCATTATTCCACCATCGCTCGTACTAATAAGCTCAAAACCGTGACGAATTCTTTGGGAGGAGCTTTTACGATTGACTATGAACACAGCGCCCCTGATTACGGTTTACCTGGCGGAAAATGGGTGATGTCAAGTGTGGAAGTGGATTATGACGTTAATAACATCGGTTTTGCCACCCCTAATTCAAAGACCGCATTTGAATACAGCGGTGGTCGTCGTGATCGTCGTGAACGCGAGTTCTTGGGGTTTGAAGAAGTGGTTTCAAAGCAACTTGACACTCAGGGCGGTGATACTCTATATCGTAAATCAGTTGAGCAGTATGATGTGACCAGTATCTATACTTCTGGAAATTTAAAGAAGTCTTGGGTAGAAGACTATCAAGGTACTCATGTTTCAGAGGTCGAGAACAAGTACTATTTATATGGCTTAACTAATGCCCCGTCTTCAACTAATAATGGAGGAATCTACAGATATAGTGTTCCGTTCGACAGTTTAAATGACCGTGGAGCAGCCTATGCCCCTTTGAAATATACTGTCAACAAGCAAAATGATTCCATTATGTCTGAGGAGTGGAACAGCTATTATCATAATCCTGGAGACCATGGCTTGCTTCACAAATACAAATATAGTGAGAATGGCAATCTTGGCATTGGGGGCAATGGCGAATGTGACTACACTACAACCATTAGTTATGCAAGTAATTTGAGTGGTGATAATCATATCTTTGGCTTGCCGGATAGAGTCAGCGTTCATGGTATAGGTGGTGCCAGACATGAAGTGTCAGCTCAATATGATTTAAATTATCCGAATCACATGACCCATTTATCTCGAATGATTGACGCAGGTCCTTCTACCGGTAGTTATCAATCTCCGCTATCGGGTCCCGATCAAGATAATTCGCAAATTCACTATGAGAATCCAAAATATGCATCTTCAGATTTCTATTATGATGAATATGGTAATCTGGATTCTGTCTCTTTGCCTCTTGGTAGTGATAATACACGCGTATGGTATAAGTATCAGTATGATGATACGTTAAATACTTATCTCAAACGGGTAGATGACATATTTGGCCTTCATAGTGAAGCTGGTTACTTCGACTATCGTTATGGTATCTCGAACCGTCGTATTGATGAAAATGACGTGCGTTACAGAACTACAACAGATAATATGGGTCGCCTCTCAACTGTCATCTCACCTAATGAGTTAGACAGTCTCCAGCCGACAATAACTTTTGAATATCATCCAATGGTTTCACGCAAAAATGGTCAGTATATTCCTGCTCATGCCATCACAAAGTATTATTTCAGAAGAAAATATAGATACAACAATTCTGACAAGACGGATGTTAAATCAATGAGAATTGTTACCTTTGTGGATGGATTTGGTCGAGTAATCGAAACCCGTAAGGAATCTGACATCTACGAAAATGATTGACATCTAAATCAGTTATCATTATGTATCGACAAATCAAATTCCGCTATATGTTACTGTTGCTGTTGTCGTCGTTCATCGGCGGCACAGCGACGGCTGAGAGGGTTGTGGTGACGAGCGGTCGTGTGGTTTACGACGCCTTCGGGCGCGTCATCGCGACCTACCATCCGACGGTGGACGGCGACTCGGTGGACCGCTACAGCAACGCCGTTGACGCTGTTCCGCCCACAAGGACCGAGTACGACGTGCTTGACCGCCCCGTCAAGGTCATCTACCCTGACGAGACCGAGACAAACACGAGGTACTTTGTGGAGGGTCGCGCCCTGGTGACGCGCGTCACCGACGCTATGGGTCACACGAGCGACACCCACGTCACAGCCAGCGGCAAGACGCTCAAGAGCGTTCGCTACAACAGCTCCGGAGTGACGAACGCGATCGTGACGCAGTACTCCTACGACGGACTGGGCCGCCTCGTGTCGGTGACCGACGCCGAAGGCAACGTGACGTCGAGTGTGTACGACATGGGCGACCGCCGGGTCAGTGTGGTCCATCCGGCCAGCGGCGAGACGAGGTTCACCTACGACGCCCTGGGCAACGTGCTCACGCGCCAGACGGCGAACCTCAGGGACAGCGCCCTGTTCATCGAGTACACCTACGACCGCGGAAGGCTCTCCTCCGTGTCCTACCCGGAGCATCCCGAGAACGACGTTCACTACTATTACGGCGGAGTGGACGACGGGGATCACGCCAAGGGGCGCCTGTGTTTCCGCCGTGACGCCACGGGCGGCGAGCAGTACGCCTACGACAACCTGGGCAACGTGAAGCGGACGCTTCGCACGGTGACCGTCCCCAACGAGGACGTGGGCACGTTCCTGACGGAGTTCGAGTACGACAGCTTCGGCAAGCTGCTGTCGATGACGTACCCTGACGGCGAGAAGGTGTGCTACTGGTACGACGGCAGCGGTCAGCTCTCAGACGTCTACGTCAGGGAGCGCAAGAACGGCTACCGGTACGTGCAGCAGATCGGTTACGACAAGTTCGGCGACAGGGTGTACATCAGGTACGGCAACGGCGCGGAGGCGGAATACGTCTACGACGACCGGATGCGCCGCCTGGAGACGATGTCGCTGTCAAGTTCCGGGGCGACGCTGGAGCGCTCCTACGGCTACGACTATGTGGGCAACATCACGTCACTGGACAACACGGGCACGAACCTGCTGTACACCCCTGTGAGCCACACCTACGTCTACGACCACCTGTACCGCCTGACGTCCGCCACGGGGAACGCGGGGGACGCCCAGAACCGGTACACCCTGTCGATGACCTATGACAAGATGTACCGCGTCAAGAGCAAGAAGCAGCATCTGTGGCAGTCGGGCATCCAGTTCGACGGCACCCTGGTCTCGGGGTACGAGCTGGACTACAGCTACAGCAGCGTCCCGGGCAGGAAGTTCCAGATGTCAAACGTCACGGACAAGAACTACCGGACGGAAGGTTCCGTGAGCGGGTCGGACTACGTGAACGAGAAGCACTATTACGCATATGACGCGAACGGCAACATCGTCCACGTGAACACCGCGCGCAAGAAGAGCGACAGCAAATACAGGAGCCTGTCCCACGAGGAGCAGTTCCGCTGGGACGAGGAGAACCGCCTGATGGCCATATCGCAGGACGGCTACGTGTCGAACTACTGGTACGACGCCGACGGTGAGCGCGTGATCAAGGAGCACGGCGGCAACCAGGCTGTGTTCGTCAACAGCCGTCAGGACAGGGTGCTGACCAACACGCGCCGGTTCACGATATACCCGAGCGCGTACATGACGGTGCACGACGGCGGCCTGTACACGACACACGTGTACATCGGCACGGAGCGCATCGCCTCACGCACGGTCTCGGATCCCGATGCGCAGGGCGTGTCGTTCGAGGAGAACGATCTGGCCGGCCAGAACGTGTTCACTGACATCGACTACGACGGCCAGTGCGACTCGATGTCGCTGGTGATGATGTCGAACTACGAGCACTTCGGCCTGCCGTACAACGGCGAGAACCGCCACGCCGAAGAGGGTGAGGAGATGGTGTCCACGCAGCCGCGGGGCGGTGCCGCGGGCTCGTCCGGCGGCCTTGCCGCCTCCGGTCCCCGCCATTACTGGATGATGGCTGACGCTGACGATGCGGATACTGATGACGGCGAGGGCGGCGGTCCCTCGAGAGGTCCCAGCCGCGCCAGCAACGTGGACTACAACGGCAGCCGCTACTACTACCACAGCGACCACCTGGGCAGCTCGTCGCTGATCACTGACGCCACTGGCGCCATCACTCAGCAGCTGGACTACCTGCCCTACGGCGAGGTGTTCCTGGAGAAGCGCAGCCAAGACCCGGATGTGGACTACTTCACGCCGTACAGGTTCAACGGCAAGGAGCTGGACGAGGAGACGGGCCTGTACTACTACGGCGCACGATACATGAATCCGAGGCTATCAATATGGTATGGTACTGACCCAATGCAGGAGAAATACCCGAATGTTTGTAGTTATTGTTATACTTTTAATAATCCAATAAGATATAGTGATCCTAATGGACAAGATGGTTGGGATGAAGTTAAAGGTTTTGGTGCTGCTATTATAGATAATGTGACAGGCGGACTTACCAATATTCGTAGCTTTGCAGGGAAACATGTTTCTAATCCAGCTGATTTTAACAAAGGGTTAGTTGCCGGAGACATTGCGAGTATAAGCCTTGGTGCATGGGAAGGTAGTACTGGAGCAGGAATGGTAGTATCTGGGAGTACTGTTACTACTGTTGGATTATCAACTTTAGCTCCAAGTGGAGGTGCATCCTCTGTTGTTGTCGTTATTGGAGGAGCAGATGCGGCTCTTGGAACCGGATTAGTTGCTCATGGGGCAATGATGACAATGAATGCTGGAAATAATCTAGCAAATAAAAAAGGTCATTTATCTGAAGAGAGTAAATCTTCGTCATCTCAAACACCCAAGTATTCAAAAGAACCACCTGGAAAACTAACTAAATTACGTGGAGGTCAAGGATGGAGAGATAAAGAAGGACTTATCTGGAAAAGGGATATGAAACATAAAAATCATTATGATGTTACGGATCCTAAAACAGGTAAAAAAGTTAAGGAAGTTGACTATAATGGCAAACAAATTTGGCCGAATGGTCCGAAGAATAAGAATAAAAAATAAGTAAGTATAAATAAGAAATAAATTATTATAAAGATGGAACACCCTTATAAAGATTACGAAAACAGTAGAACCTGGAACGTAATAAATAAACTTATTAAAGATTTAGTTGATAATAATGATATTGAGTTATTAACTCCTAAAGAATACGTTATTGGCTATTTATGTAAAGGATTATCGAAGCATTCATCAAAAAGAAAATAGTTGTATTTGATTTTTAGCATAGAAATCTATGCTGAATGGCCAGTTGAGCTATTTGAGGGAATTTTTGTCTTGTTTGGTAGTCTGCCTATCAGACATAAGATGGTTGTACTGAAACTATTATCAGCAAAAAGTATCCTCAATATTATACGTTTTTTACTAATAATAGTATAAAACATGAAATACTTTTTATCACTGTATTCATACGATAAAGCATTCCGTTACATATTTCTGTCGTTGTTGCTGTTGTCGTCGTTCATCGGCGGCACAGCGACGGCTGAGAGGGTTGTGGTGACGAGCGGTCGTGTGGTTTACGACGCCTTCGGGCGCGTCATCGCGACCTACCATCCGACGGTGGACGGCGACTCGGTGGACCGCTACAGCAACGCCGTTGACGCTGTTCCGCCCACAAGGACCGAGTACGACGTGCTTGACCGCCCCGTCAAGGTCATCTACCCTGACGAGACCGAGACAAACACGAGGTACTTTGTGGAGGGTCGCGCCCTGGTGACGCGCGTCACCGACGCTATGGGTCACACGAGCGACACCCACGTCACAGCCAGCGGCAAGACGCTCAAGAGCGTTCGCTACAACAGCTCCGGAGTGACGAACGCGATCGTGACGCAGTACTCCTACGACGGACTGGGCCGCCTCGTGTCGGTGACCGACGCCGAAGGCAACGTGACGTCGAGTGTGTACGACATGGGCGACCGCCGGGTCAGTGTGGTCCATCCGGCCAGCGGCGAGACGAGGTTCACCTACGACGCCCTGGGCAACGTGCTCACGCGCCAGACGGCGAACCTCAGGGACAGCGCCCTGTTCATCGAGTACACCTACGACCGCGGAAGGCTCTCCTCCGTGTCCTACCCGGAGCATCCCGAGAACGACGTTCACTACTATTACGGCGGAGTGGACGACGGGGATCACGCCAAGGGGCGCCTGTGTTTCCGCCGTGACGCCACGGGCGGCGAGCAGTACGCCTACGACAACCTGGGCAACGTGAAGCGGACGCTTCGCACGGTGACCGTCCCCAACGAGGACGTGGGCACGTTCCTGACGGAGTTCGAGTACGACAGCTTCGGCAAGCTGCTGTCGATGACGTACCCTGACGGCGAGAAGGTGTGCTACTGGTACGACGGCAGCGGTCAGCTCTCAGACGTCTACGTCAGGGAGCGCAAGAACGGCTACCGGTACGTGCAGCAGATCGGTTACGACAAGTTCGGCGACAGGGTGTACATCAGGTACGGCAACGGCGCGGAGGCGGAATACGTCTACGACGACCGGATGCGCCGCCTGGAGACGATGTCGCTGTCAAGTTCCGGGGCGACGCTGGAGCGCTCCTACGGCTACGACTATGTGGGCAACATCACGTCACTGGACAACACGGGCACGAACCTGCTGTACACCCCTGTGAGCCACACCTACGTCTACGACCACCTGTACCGCCTGACGTCCGCCACGGGGAACGCGGGGGACGCCCAGAACCGGTACACCCTGTCGATGACCTATGACAAGATGTACCGCGTCAAGAGCAAGAAGCAGCATCTGTGGCAGTCGGGCATCCAGTTCGACGGCACCCTGGTCTCGGGGTACGAGCTGGACTACAGCTACAGCAGCGTCCCGGGCAGGAAGTTCCAGATGTCAAACGTCACGGACAAGAACTACCGGACGGAAGGTTCCGTGAGCGGGTCGGACTACGTGAACGAGAAGCACTATTACGCATATGACGCGAACGGCAACATCGTCCACGTGAACACCGCGCGCAAGAAGAGCGACAGCAAATACAGGAGCCTGTCCCACGAGGAGCAGTTCCGCTGGGACGAGGAGAACCGCCTGATGGCCATATCGCAGGACGGCTACGTGTCGAACTACTGGTACGACGCCGACGGTGAGCGCGTGATCAAGGAGCACGGCGGCAACCAGGCTGTGTTCGTCAACAGCCGTCAGGACAGGGTGCTGACCAACACGCGCCGGTTCACGATATACCCGAGCGCGTACATGACGGTGCACGACGGCGGCCTGTACACGACACACGTGTACATCGGCACGGAGCGCATCGCCTCACGCACGGTCTCGGATCCCGATGCGCAGGGCGTGTCGTTCGAGGAGAACGATCTGGCCGGCCAGAACGTGTTCACTGACATCGACTACGACGGCCAGTGCGACTCGATGTCGCTGGTGATGATGTCGAACTACGAGCACTTCGGCCTGCCGTACAACGGCGAGAACCGCCACGCCGAAGAGGGTGAGGAGATGGTGTCCACGCAGCCGCGGGGCGGCGGTCTGGCTTCTGGCAGCCCCCGCCATTACTGGATGATGGCGGACGGTTATGACAGCGGTGACGGTGATGCTGAGGGCGGCGAAGGCGGCGGTCCCTCGAGAGGCCCCAGCCGCGCCAGCAACGTTGACTACAACGGCAAGCGCTACTTCTACCACAGCGACCACCTGGGCAGCTCGTCGCTGATTACGGACGCCACTGGCGGCATCACGCAGCAGCTGGACTACCTGCCCTACGGCGAGGTGTTCCTGGAGAGGAGGCGCCACAGCGATCCGAGCCAGCCGCTCTATGCTACGCCCTACAAGTTCAACGGCAAGGAGCTGGACGAGGAGACGGGACTGTACTACTATGGAGCACGGTACATGAACCCCAGGCTTTCAATTTGGTATGCAACCGATCCCTTGCAGGAGAAAAATTCAGATGTTAGCTCTTATTCATATTGCCATAATAATCCATGTTCTAGGTTTGATTTAGATGGTCAATATGATTTTGAAGGAACAATTGGATTTTTCCAGACCTATCCAGTCATAGCTGTTTTCTCACAAGAATCTATAACTAAAAACAAGGGCATGAAGTATGATCACGAAATTGCAATACAGTCTGGAATGCCTGTAATGTTAGTTGATAACATACAAGATTTTGCTGATGCAATGTGCGAATTATCGAAAATGTATTCCTCCTCTAAAGCATATGCCATAAATAGTCATGGTGTACAAGACGCGAAAACAGGACTAATGACATTCTTTATTGGATCAGACCAGATAGACGGCCTAACGGATGTAAGCCCCTTAAGATCAGGATTAAATAATTGTGATGTATTTATTGGAGCATGTAGAGTAGGTGGTCTTAATGGAGATGGTTATGGGTTAATTGAAAGTTTTTCAAAACAAACACAGTCTAGAGTTATTGCTCCAAAGGATAGAATTCGAGTAGGATATTCGTATGATGGTAGTGATTATTTGAACTACACATTGATTGATAAAAACTTGGTGTTTTCTAATCAATTTAGTTTATCCGTTCAAGGTCATAAAACAAAAGATATTACCAATGTAACAATTGACAGAAATCGTGGAATTGCATGGGACTCTGATTTTAATATTGATTACTTGTTTAATTGTCCGAATAAGCCATTTTTTTTAGATTATTAATGACTTTTATATAATTAGATAATTATGAATAGATTAACGGTTTATTATCTGTTTTTTATTGTTATGTTGTTCTCATGCTGTAATGCAATGTCAAATGAGAATCAACAGGCTAAGCAAGAATCAAATCAGGATCTAAAATCAAATAGTTTTTATGACGATTCCATTTTGTTGTCAAGAGTTAGGTTAAGTGAATTTGAAAGATATCAATCCTTTGATGAATTCAATATGACAGCCATAGGAGCTCCGAATAAGTCTCCATTTGTTTATATCAAGGAATTAAAGGACTTAATATTGCTCGTCGTGTCAAACGATACGGCGCAAGTGTACATATATCAATATGATGAACAGATAAATCGGTGGGTTTCTTATAAAGAATATGATATGGAGAAAAAAGATATTGGTGTCCTCAAAGAGGAAAATGTGAATCCAGCTCGCTCTTTTCTCAGAATATGCGGAAATGACACCATTCTTGAGTATGAATGCGATTACATTTTTGATCATGTTTTTAAGTATCTTTTTGTCAAAACACGACAGAAATGTATTCGAATTTCATTGTTATATAGTGATTTTGAGGATAAAATAGATCTATCTCAATCAATACTATTATTTGTTAGAAGATACTTTGCTGATAAAAGCATTATTGAAGAAGGATCAGGTAAATACGCTTACCAAAAAAGATGTGTAAACGAATACATTCTTAATGAAGATAGTAATTGTTATAAGTATAATTGTATTGAATTTGACGAAGAAATATCATTTCCTAAGTCTTCACTTGGTTATTTAGGTATTCAACCAGGGTTTGACAAACGTGAATAATCAAAGAGAGAATATTTGTATTTAAGATACAGAGATGACTAACAGACTAATAGGAATTGCGGTGATCATTAGACTGCAAGGCTATTCCGAGTTACTTCTATATTATTTCTACAGAATTTGAACTCACTCATTATATCTTACTAATCAGCTTGAGGTTGTGGTCAAAAGAGAAACGGTTGATATACAGTGGTTTCACAAAAATTGCGAATAAATAATTGATCATTTCAGTGATTTTCTGTAGATTGCAACAAGATAAATCCGTGTGTATGAACAATCAATCAAAACAGTGTGCTAATATGAGGCAGTTCATCGTCATAGACCCATTATGCTTGAATGAAGATGGCAAACTAGTTTGTAAGAAACCATCGGGACGTCATTATCAGAGAGCGCACTTCAAGCAGGGCGGCCTTGACGGAGTGTCTTGTGCTTATTCATTAGCTATTGTGTTCAATATCCTCGGCGTTTTTGAAGATTCATCCAGGAACTCCGATGAGCACGGCAATAGAGCAGCGGAATGGAAGATGATTCGGTCACTCAACAACCAGGACCTCTATCCCAATGGACTCAAACCTTGTGACATGATCAAAATGGTGACACAAACATATTCTAAATACGTCACCATCGACCATACGGGAAGAAAAGCGGGAATTCCACTGAAGGTGAAGGAGTGCATCGACAAAAACGCTCCTGTAATCCTGCAGATTAGCTGCAATCAAGATGAAACCCAGTGGATTGTTGCCGTTGGATATGCAATGGATGCTGAAGGCGAACTGCTTTATCTTCTAACACTCGATTCCAGGAAAAATCTCCCAATAGGCCATTTCTGGAATGGGATACTTAATCTTGACAGGTGTATAACGCTTAAATATGGATTTCAGTATATAACTGATGTAGTAGAAATGGTTGGCCTGGATGACGCAATTATCATAAAGAAAAGATAATCCAGTTCCTGTTTATTAAAATGGCTTATTATGTATTTGCTGTAGGCATTATTTGATGCCCTAGATCTGTGTATATTTAGGATGGTGGTAAAGCATCATTCTACTGAATGTCGGAAAAGAAGAAACAGGATAAAACATGATGGACACTCTGCCAAGTTGTTCACCGTGTTCTTTGTTGAATAACTTAAAATGAAAAAACTGGTTCCTCCTGAGCCAGCCTGATTCATCCTTCAGAGTGCGGATAGCATTATCATCGCTTGCGCTACAAGCTCCCATTTTTACTTGATGGATAGATGAAGACTCACCTCCTTTTTTGTAGAGGCAACAGCATGATATTTTCGTCAAAACAGCAGTTTTTGTCTATTGCAAATTGTAACCACAAAGCATTAATCATGCGGTGTGCATAATCAACCAATTAACCAAAATGCATGTTAGTTTATTATATATCAGAGTTTTGAGAAATCGAAAAATTAACCTTCGGATTTTTGGCATTTTTCAGAAATTTGGACAATTTGTGTAGTGTTTCACGCTTGACCACTCTTTTTTTAGTCAAACCGGGCAAATTAAGCATTTGAATCAAAATAACAAGTGATTTAGGCTCTTCAAAAATGGGTTACAAGAAGGAAAAATGTAACACCAATGTAACGTCCAAATTTATCAGGTCATATTTTCAACATCTAAACGGCTGGAAATTCGTGACATAAATAATCTGTAAAGTCATCATCGAAATTATTTTTGTAATCCTTATGGAACACTGTTGTCAAGGGTCCGCTTCTATTGAGGTCGAAGTTCAACGCATGTATTGGTCAAAAAATGACAAGTCCAGTAACAGTTTGCTGAGTTCGTTGCCAATGGTATATTATTATACATTAACAAACAGTAATACATATTTATGTTTGTAATATCTTGATATATAAGGATCTGCAAAAATAGCAGTACACATTTCATCAAAAATCGTTATACACAGCTTTCAATTTTTGTGCTGGTTTTCACTCCCAGGACATCATGTAACTGTGCTGAGGTCACAGACTGGGTGAATATGTCCACTTTTTTTGTAGCTGAATTTCATCAAATTTTTCGCGTTAAAAAATGTTGCTGCATAACGAAAAAATGGCAATGTGTAAAATCGCCTTTGCAACCCATTGATAATCAATGTCCAAAATCACAAATGTGTAAAACCGTATAATTCTTGCATTATTTCGTGCATTTTACAGATGCCCATTTTTGTTCGAAAAAAACCGTGCATTCATCCACTTTATTGGGTGATGCACGGACATGTTTAAACATGGCAGAATTGCAGTTGCAATTCATTCTTCATACTATATTGAATCATTATCGTTGCGGTAGCCCATAACAAACCAGACCATCCAAATGGTCAGTTTATATATGGTGATAGGTTGAAAAATCTTTGGGAAAATGTCAGGCTCATGTCAGAGGACGAATCATTCGAGCCTTTTGACGATGCAAATTTACTACTTTTTAACGCCAGTTCGGGATAAGAAATTATTGAAAATAATGTTCTAAAAAATTGTAAAATAGCGAGATATTTTGTAACTTTGTAGT